>Ga0070724_10000377_pt1 | contig 33827 bp, 20 predicted proteins | sample tdDd001_FD_67278 | JGI IMG/M metagenome (GOLD analysis project Ga0070724, IMG submission 67278) | Marine sediment microbial communities from the Atlantic coast under amendment with organic carbon and nitrate - tdDd00.1 | ecosystem: Environmental > Aquatic > Marine > Coastal > Sediment | place... | reverse complement strand
TGCCGATTACAAATGATGATATCTTATTCATATGATGATGATTTGGTTAGTACTTATAGCAAACTTATGTATCTTTCCAAGAGAAAACCAAACCAATAGATTGATTTACTTTAACTTACATCATCATGCTTTAAATTAATATTTGGGAAGGGAAATCATCCAGAGGTTTTGCTGCTTTCTGATAAGCATCCAATCATTATCCGGAATGCGGGTGGGATGTCAAGCTTTTTGATGGATTATTTTATTCAAAAATTTATTCCATAAAAAAATCCATCAAAACTTTGTATAAGCTTGACTTGTTGGCTGAATTGCTAAATTCAAGCGGGGTAAGCATTTGATATTGGAACAGACAGAGGAAATATCTTTGCTTTTCAGGGAGGAGGAAATTATTTAATTTTAAATACAAGCGCCCCAAGTTCTCTTATACTTCCATCAGGACCTTTTGCTTTAATATCATGTATAACTATTAAACTTCCCTTTTTCAATTTTCCAAATAACTGCTTTTGTCTAGATGTAAAATATGCACCTCGTGCACTAGAACTTTCCTGATATCCTCTTATTGTTGCAGATACTGTAAACTCGGTTACATTAAATATGACATCAAAAGGAAAATCATCTGAATAACGAGCACTAATACCTCTTGTCACCAAAAGTTGATTTCGAGCAATTGAACCTCCTTGTCTACCCATAAGTGAAGCTGTTGGACTTGGCAAACTAAGCACTCTAAATTCCTTATTGGAAACAGTTTTATAGCCATCCATTGTACTTACCTGAACAGATATTCGACACTTACTACCTTTCCTTGGCTTAATTGAATATCCATCTTTAAGACTCCTTAAAACAGCATTGGTTGCAATCAACCTGATTCTATCACTAGAAACACCAGAAACTGAAACATTAATCGGATTATCAATTCCTCGGTACAGAATATTCATTTTACTTGATGAGACAAAAGCATCCAAGGGAAGATTCTGCTGCCCTTGATCATCTGATTTGCTTTCCTTAGTAACATGAGTTGTTTCAGGAGTGTTTGGTTTTACATCAGCAACTAGTTTATTTTCAGTTTTCACATCCGTTTTTTCCTGCTTGACATTTTCATTCTTAGAGGAATTACACCCTATAGTTAAAAGACAGATGGATACTGCAAGTGAGTACAAAAGAGATTTGGTAAAGTTCATTATCATTATATTTTTTTGTGATAAATGCGAAGTTAATAAAAACCAATCTAATTACTTAACCACTCTTTTTTGTTTTTAATGCGTGCATTAAAAATGGGTGGTGGTGGGGTTTGTGGTGGTTAGTAGCGGCCCTTACTACGGAGAGGCGAGCCGCCCGCGAGTGGAAGGGTGTGACTGGCAAGTAAAACAGAAACTGGTTTTCTGTGATTGACAGCCAGCAGTTTTTGGCGGCTTTTTTGAAGCTGTGATGGGTGTTGCCGGGTGAAGCACTGAGTGGGTTGTTTTTGAATGCTTTCGTATGTAATGTATGAGAAAACAATTGGGTTGGAGGTGCTTGACCCGGGTGCGTAGGTTAAAGTGCTTTGAAGTGGTATAAAATTTTGCGAGTAAATGACAGTGCTCTTCTTTTGCCTCTCTCCTTCTCCATTAGAAACTGCCTTTATTTTATTGGAAATGCAAAATTTTTACCAGGGCAAAGTACTGGCCGTGGCCGCTCAAAAAAGATGACAAAAACTGATAGCACCCGACCCAGCAGGCTCGCTTTAAGTTAGCAATGGAGGCTTTTTTGCATTTGGAGCGACAGCGACAATGGCTCGGAAAGCCGGGAATTGCTGTGAACAACGAGTGGTTGAGCGAAAAAATTGTGACAGGGTGAACCCGCCCTAAAGGACGGGACGACTGATAAAGAAACTGCAAATTAAAATTTGCGAAAAGCTAACACCCCAGCTAAAGCAAGGGTGAATTCTCTGACAAATGCCTTTTGCCCATTGAGACCCAATATTAAAAGTTATAGAGCTAGTGTTGAAAAACAGCGAAGATGGGCAAAAGGATTTTGGAAAGCCCTGGCGGAATTTTTGCCGAGGCCCGAGGAGTGAACGCCTTATCCCCTCTAGTCTATTTTGTAATAGATATTTTTATTTATTCCTCACAAAGATCAACTTGCTCTTTCTTTTCTGACTATCTCGTTGCTCTATTATAAATTTACCTGTTGATTTTATTAATGGGGTTAACTTTTGAAATCCATAGTTTCTAGGGTCGAAATTTGGTTGTTTCTTCTGCAACAAGCTACCAACATCGCCTAAAAATGCCCATCCATCATCATCAGATAAGTCAGTAATTGTTGTAGCAATTAATTTTATCTCTTTTACAGTAATTGCATCAAATGCTTCTTTCTCTAATTCCTTATCTTCTTCGCTCTCCTTCTCTTTAGTCTTGGTTTTTAATATCTCTATGTAAATAAATTTATCACAAGCTACTATAAATGGGTTAGGTGTCTTTTTTTCTCCAATACCAATTACTAACATTCCGGCCTCTCTCAAGCGAGTTGCCAGTCTGGTGAAATCACTATCACTAGACACGATGCAAAATCCACCAACTTTGCCAGAATACAAAATATCCATCGCATCAATAATCATCGCTGAATCTGTAGCATTTTTTCCAGATGTGTAACTGTATTGTTGTATTGGTGTTATAGCATGTTCAAGCAAAGCTGGCTTCCAACCCGAAACAGTTGGTTTTGTCCAGTCACCATATATCCTTTTTATTGATGGAACACCAAATTTAGTGATCTCATCAAGCATTCCTTTGATAGCAGAATAAGGAATATTATCGGCATCAATTAACACCGCTAAATTTAGGTCTCTATTTTCTTTCATATTTCATTTTAAAATTCAGCATACAATGCTTTAGGATAAAAACATATTCTTTAAAATCACTACTGCCAAAGGCTCTGTTATAACATAAACAAGATTGTAACTGTTTGTATTGGCTATGCTTAGCAAGCAATTTTAAAATTATTGCACCTTGTATACAAAAGCATTAATATTCATTCCAGCACCAACCGATGCAAAAACAAGCTTTTCCCCTTCATTTACAGCGCAAGCTCCCAATTTCCCTTTTAGAATTAGATCGTACAATGTCGGGATGGTTGCTACAGATGAATTGCCCAACCAATCAATGGTCATCGGCATAACTCCCTGTGGGATATTGTTTATTTTGTATAAACGATATAGCCTTTTTAGTATTGCTTCATCCATTTTTCCGTTGGCCTGATGAATTAAGACTTTGGAAATTTCACTCAAGTGAGTATTGCTCTTTTCCAGGCAGTCTCGAATGGCTTGCGGCACATGCTCGAGTGCATACTGGTACAATTTTCGGCCATTCATTTTTAGGAAATGATTGCTAGCGTTTTTGACATGAGGATTGGATGAGCTGCCCATATACAACATTTTAGAGTAAACCAAAGTGTCTGAACGCATTTTGTGTGCAAGAATTCCTACCGGACATTCACTGCTTTTACCTTCCAATACAATGGCTCCAGCACCATCAGCATACAACATACTGTCACGGTCGTGAGGATCAGAAACTCGGGACAATACATCCGCTCCAATAACCAGAGCCCTTTGTGCATCTCCCGATTTTATGTAATAATCGGCTTGAATAACTGCTTGAATCCATCCTGGACAACCAAAAGTCAAATCGTAAGCAATTGTATTAGGGTTCTTGATACCCAATTTGTGCTTTACTCTTGCAGCTAAACTAGGAACAATATCCAAAGCCTTACTGTCACTTTTAATATCTCCAAAATTATGAGCGACAATGATGTAATCCAACTCCTCCCCATCAACCTTTGCCGACTCCAGGGCCTTTACAGCTGCTTCATAAGCGATATCAGAAGTAAGAACATTATCCGACACATGACGCCTTTCCCTTATCGTGGTAATCTCCTGAAATTTTTCAATTATTTCATGATTCGATTTATCGACTTTATCTCCCTTTTCTTCATAAAACTCGCAATCGAGAAAGTCCTTGTTCTTGATACACCGCGATGGGATATAACTTCCCGTGCCCGTTATGATACTGTAAATGGTATGGTTCATAAATAAACGTTATGGATTGTATGATGTCAAATTATATATTGTATTTACATTGATAAACAACAATATGGAGTTTTTTTTAATCAATCCAAAATTCTGATTCTTTGGAATTGATTCGATAATCTCAAGATACACAAATTATTTTTCTATAATCAAAATTATTTTCACACAGCAACACCCCCTCCCCTTTAGTCTAAATTCTCTTGATAAAATTTAGATTTATTTCTACACCACAAAATAAGCTGGACTCATCTAAGCGATACAATTCTTGTATTTCTGCTCGCTATAAAACGATACGGAAACCTGATCGATTATTGTGCTAAGAAGGATATTAATTCGGAGCCTCAGCTTGAGTGAAACCCTGAGAAAAACAAACAGCCCAGTTAAAGCAAGGCCGAATTCACTGACAAATGCCTGTTGCTTGAGTAGCTACTGGTTTGATGCATGAACCTAATTTTTGAGTTCTAGCGGAACAAGCAATCCCGAAAATTCGGAAGAAAGCCCTGGCGAAATTTTTGCTGAGGCCCAAGGAGTGAATGCCTTATTTCCTATTTCATTATTAAATCTATTCGTTTGGCTCGATCTTGAATTAATTATTGATAAACTTCTTTCATTAAGATGCTCACTTTTGTGCATTATTGTATTTTCTATTGTAGGACTTGAAAAGCAAATTGCATGAAAATTAGAAATCTCCGAGAGATGATTTGCTATTTCTGCATACATAGAACACGAATTATGAGCTCGCGCTATCGGGGATGAATAACTAAACACATATTTAGTTATCCCGATAACCTTTTAGCACAAGAAAACATGAATTGTATCGTATGTGATGAACCACTCCGGCAGTGCTTTTATCCTTCCAACTTTACCTCCCTCTATCTGCATAAAAAAACACCTGCAAATCCATTGACTTACAGGTGCACTTTATAAAACCAGCAATTTGGCTCACAAACTTTACTTTTAAACAAGTATTTCCATTCAGTCCGTGAGCAATTGTGATATCGATCCTTCTTTATTTCAATTTAAGTTTTTGCGTTTTTTTATATTTCACACCTCGCACAGCAATAAAATCATCATACATTTCCTTCAATTTTGCAGGATTAGATGCTGCCAAATTCTTTTGCTGTGCAATGTCCTCCTTCAAATTGTACAATTGAAATTCTTTGGAATTCCCCAATTCGATATTCACTTGTTTGGAAACAGCAGGTCCATTGTAGGGTGGAATCATCAACCAATCTCCTTTTCTTAATGCCGTTCGGCTAGTCGCTTCAATAATCAAGCTCTCTCTGCCCGTATTGCTTTCTCCCATTAATGCCGGCAAGACATTTTCACTGTCCGTTTTGGGAGCTTCTGCACCAATTAAACTGGCTATCGACTTCATTAAGTCCATCTGACAAACCAAAGCATCAGATTCCTGTGATTGAATTTTCCCCTTCCAATAGGTAATAAAAGGTACTCGTGTTCCTGCCTCGAACAAGCTGTATTTTCCTCCACGCAAAGTTCCCGTTGGCTTGTGCTTTCCTAATTTTTCTACCGCATCGTCATAATATCCATCATTCAATACAGGTCCGTTGTCACTCGAAAATACAATTAAGGTATTGTCCAGCAAACCTTCCTCCTTCATGGTTTTCATAAACTCTCCAATACACCAGTCTGCTTCCAGAATTACATCTCCTCTTGGTCCCATTCCCGATTTGCCAACAAAGCGAGGATGTGGCGTTCTTGGAACATGTGGCTGTTGCATTGCATAATAAAGGAAAAATGGTTTATCCTTATGTGTTTTTACATAGTCTTTCACCTTCTCCAAGAAATGATCAGCCATATCAATGTCGCTCCATTTGGCCGACTGGCCACCCTTCATAAATCCAATTCTCGGAATTCCATTTACAATACTGCTGTTGTGGCCATGATGCCATTTCATGCTCAATAGCTCCGGATTTTCTTTTCCGGTAGGCTGACCTTCAAAGTTGTGATCATAGTCAATTTCAATTGGATCATTTGGGTCCAAACCTGCCACATGGCCATTGTCGATATAAACCGTTGGGACACGATCCTGGGTTGCAGCCATGATGTATGATTCATCAAATCCCACTTCGTTGGGTCCTGGTGTTACCCTTTCGTTCCAGTTTACGACTCCCGTTCCCAAACCCAAATGCCATTTGCCAATCACTGCCGTCTGATAACCATTGGCCTTCATCATTTTTGGCAGAGTTGGCTGATCTGTACCAATTAACAATGGTGCAGTCCCCGGTAATATTTTAGCATCCTTATTTCGCCAGGGATAGGTACCCGTAAGAAGAGCATATCTACTAGGCGTACAGGTTGCCGAAGATGCATATCCATTGGTAAATCTCACCCCATTATTGGCCAAATTATCGATATTGGGCGTTGCGATTTCGGTAGCACCATAGGAACTTAGATCTCCATATCCCAAATCATCAAGATATATGATTACAACATTCGGTTTTTCATTCACTTCAGCATTCCCTTTACTTTTCGCCTGACATGCCGTTAGGCAAGCTGTCACTAATACTGGCAATAGAAACTTAATCATCTTTTTCATTTCTCTTCCTCTTATTTATTCTGATAATCACTCTTTTTATTTTGATTCCTGGCTTTTGAACAAGCTCTCAAACTTTTTTTCCCACCAGCTTACATACTCCTGGTTTGTTGGAGCAAGAGGCAATCTTTTTTTGACTTTCCAAATGGAGTCCATTTTTGCCATCTGTTTTTTCCAATAATCAATCTCCCTTTGATCTTCGGGGTAAGTCGCCCGATCGCATTCCTCAAGCCATTGCTCCAGTTTTTCTTTAAGTTCCTGTTTAATCCCCCTATAACTTGCATCTTCGGCAAGGTTATATATTTCATACGGATCGGCTGATAAATCATACAGTTCCTCTTCGGGGCGCGAGTCTGATAAAAACTGTAGCTGTACGGAACTTAGGCGCTTCGCCTCCTTTAGGACTTCCATTAAGGGCAAACAAGGGTATTGATTTCGTTTATAGGCATTGTATTGTGTGTACGGCATTTCTGGATAATAATTTCGGATGTATTTGAATCGTCCGGTGCGAACTGCACGAATTCTATCCACACTTTCATCTCTTCTGTCGCGCATGCTAAATACTTCTGTACGCGGTTTATGAGCTCCCAGGAAGTTTTGTCCCTGCATGTAGGCGGGAATGTTGATTCCTGCCAGCTGCAAAGCCGTTGCTGCCAAATCGATGTTACTGATGAGTTCCTCCCTAACTTCCTTCGCATGCTCTTTCTTTGGAAATCGAACAATGAGAGGGGTATTGGTTCCTCCATCATACAGAAATTGCTTGTGCCTCACCATGGGACTACCCTGGTCGCCCACAAAAAACACATAGGTATTCTCCTCCAGACCATCCTTTTTCAATCGTTCCAAAATCTTACCTACTTCCCTGTCTACCAACTGAACGGTTTCCAGGTAGAAAGCCATATCCTGCCTGATTAAAGTATGATCGGGCCAGTAAGGTGGCACTTTTAGCCCCGAAGGATCAACAGGACGTGCGGTATCTCTTCGGAAAGGGCGGTGTGGCTTATGAATTTGAATTTGTCCAAAAAATGGCTGTCCCTCTTTGCGTTCACGCCAATCCACTCCATCATATATCTCATAATCAGTAATGAAATTGTAATCCTCTTTGCCAGGTTTCCCGGGCTTTTCGCAACTGCCATTAAAAGTATAATAGCCAGCTTCTTCGAAATATTCGGTAATGGTTTTGATGCCTTTGGGTAGCTTTTTCATGGCTTCCTTGCGGGTTCTGTGCTGATGGCAATTGATACTTACCGGGTACATTCCCGTGATCAGACCAGACCTGCTGGGAGAACAAACTGCCGTTACCGTATGACAATTGGAGAACAGGATTCCTTCTCCGGCCAGGCGATCCAGGTTTTCGGTTATAACGGACTGATTGCCATAGCATCCTAAATCGGTTCCCAAATCATCAGCTACAATCCAAAGGATATTGGGTTTTTTCAAGTTTTTATCTTCTTTTGGACTGCTTCCTGCTGCACTTGTACTCGTCAGCAATGAAGCAGACAGAAGACTGCCCCCGATTAAAAGGGAGTTTATAATGGTGGTTTTCATATTTTTAAAATTGATTCTTTACTGATCGCCAAAAGGAAAAGCTTCTACCGGGGTTCGTGAGTTCGCAAACAGATGTTTCATCTCTTTGACCAGCTTGGGATGCTGATCGGCTACATTCTGTTTCTCGCCAGGATCAAGGGACAAATCGAACAATTGTATGTCCGCACTTTTATCCTTTTTGGCCCCCAGGCGCAGGGCTTTCCATTTCCCTTTGCGGATGGCTTGCTTGCCTGCTTTTTCATGAAACTCCCAGTACAGGTAATCGTGTTCAGCCTGTTCCTGTCCCAGGAGGGCCGGCACATAGGAGATGCCATCCAGACCTTCCGGTGCCTCCACTCCTGCCAGTTCGCAGGCTGTAGGCATGAAATCCCAAAAGGCACTGATGTGATCACTCTTTGTACCCGCTTTGATTTTCCCTGGCCACCAGGCCACAAAAGGGGAACGAATGCCTCCTTCGTAAAGGTCACGCTTGTAGCCTCTATATATCCCATTGCTATCGAAAAAATCAGGATCGTTTCCAGATTCGAGATGTGGCCCATTGTCAGAGGTAAAAATGATGATCGTATTTTCTGCCAGTCCCATTTTTTCGATAAGTGATCTAATTCGTCCCACGTCAGAATCCATCATCGAAACCATTGCTGCATATGCAGCTTTGGGCGAATCTTGCTTATGGTAATGTCCTCCGGGATGAGGAGTCTCCTGATACTTTCCTTTGTACTGATCCATAAATTCCTTTGGAGCGGCTAGTTCGGCATGGGGAACAACATATGACAGGTAAAGAAAAAATGCTTCTTCCTTATTCTGCCTAATAAATTCCAGTGCATTATTGGTTAGTAGTTCATGGCTGTGTACTTTTCTCTTTCCATTTTTATTCTCCGGAATATCAATGTGCATATCATTTTCCCACAAATAATCAGGGTAATGAGTGTGTGCATGTCTTTGGCAATTGTAGCCATAGAAATGATCGAAACCTTTTTTCAATGGATCGCCTTCAGAGCCAGGATAACCAAGACCCCACTTTCCCACTAATGCCGTTTTGTATCCAGCTTCTTTTAAACATTCGGCTACCGTTCTGGTTTCGGCTGATATGGGATACTGACCTTCCGGCTGATTCGCTTTATTTCCCCTAATATCGGTATGACCCGTATGCAGTCCCGTCATCAAGGCACACCTTGAAGGGGCACAAACAGTGGTTCCTGCATAATGATTGCTCAGAAGGATTCCATCTTTTGCCATGCGGTCGATATGTGGGGTTTCGATCTTTTTTTGACCAAAACATCCCAAATCGGCATAGCCTAAATCATCTGCCAAAACATATATGATATTGGGACGGTCTGCTTTATTTTGTCCAAATACCATGGAGCCATATAGTGCAGTAACAATGGTGACTCCTAAGCGTAATATTTTTGTCAAGTACATAACTGTTTATTTTTCGATTTTGCTTCTGCTTTCCTTTGATTTGGCATTCATGGGTTTCAGCCAGTATGAATAATCATACTTTCCGGCTTTGACGCGGTATTTTTTTATCGGACTGGCATTCTTGCTCCAGGAATCATTTCCGCCTACACCCATGTGTTGTCCATCAATCTGCACTCTAATAAAATTGGTTGCAGGCAATTCATAAGAATGCATCGCAGCTTCAATCTGTTGCCAATTGTGTTTGCGGGCACTCATGTTTAGGTCTTGCTCTCCCAAAATCTGAATTCCACTGTTCTGCTTGTTTCTAAAGCTCATCCAACGCACATCCGATCGGTTGGCATTTTCCTGAGGGTAAACATACTCCTCCATGAAACTCTCCAGATTCTGATTGTACAATCCAATGAACGAGGCCGATTTTCTATCGCAATAATTCTCAAAAGGTCCTCGTCCCAACCATTTGATCTCACTAAAGGAGCTTGGCATGGACAAAGATTGCCCTATACGAGGCAGGTTAGGTAATTTACTGTCAGCATCCATGTGGATTTCCGCCTTCACAAAACCATTTCCAAAAATTCGATAGTCAGCTTTCCATTTGGCCTTTCCATCTGCAAAAAGGAAAGTCACACTCACCTTTATTTCGCTTTCACCAATCTGTTCAAGCGTAAAAGATTCAGGTTTTGCATTCAGGGAAGCCTTCTTCCAAACCGCCAGCTTCTTGTGTGTTTTAGCCCCTCTTCTGTCGTTATCGGTCTGTGGACGCCAAAACTCTGGCTGCAAGGAACTCTCCTGAACCAATGTTTCTTTCTTGTAGATATAGGAATCCAAACTTCCTGAACGCTGATTCATTACCAGGCTAAAATCTTCTCCTTTTACCAGAAGAAGAGAATCTTTCCATTGATAGCTAATTGCCTTCAACTCTTTTCGATCCAGATTTTTCACCGCCTTGGCGTTCCATTGCAGTGCTAATTGCTCCGAGGCAATCTCATGTCCTGCCTTAGCCCAGCTTGCAGCCTCTTTAAGTCGGACTGAAAGGCTCACAAAATATTCGGCTCCCTCCTGTTTTCTTTTCAGCTCGCTTACAGGCAATTCTAAGGCTACGGATTCTCCTGCAGGAAGAGATACCATTTCCACTTTCCCAGCTTTCACTTCCTTACCGTCTTCTGTCAGGCTGTAATACAATTCGCAATGATCCAGAGTCTTAAAAAAATGTCTGTTGGTAAGTAGAATGGTGTTTTCCTTTCTGTTACTCCAGGCAATCTCTACAGGTTGAAAAGCTTTTTTCACTTCCCAAAGAGCGGGATGTGGGCGTAAGTTTGGATCTACCACGCCATTAATACAGAAGTTGCTGGAGTTGATTTTATCACCAAAATCACCGCCATAGGCAAAAAACGCTTCTCCATTTTCATTTTTCTTTAGCAGCCCCTGATCTCTCCAATCCCAAATATAACCACCAACAAGACGTTTATGGCTTCTAAAGGCCTCCCAGAACTCCTTGAAGTTCCCGGTAGAATTCCCCATGGAGTGAGCATATTCACTAAAGATTACAGGACGATAATCTCCCTTCTGATTAGCTATTTTCAAAGCCGATTGTGGCGATGGATAGAAACGTCCCACTACATCCACATAATCAAGGTCTCTCGGATTCGCCAATCGATCGTCGTGATGCGGATAATTTGGTTCTCCCGGTGGAATGTATCCTTTCAAGTGATGATTTCCCTGGGCCGGCTCATAATGCACCAGTCTGGTAATATCAAAGTCGCGTATCCAACTGGCCATGGCAGCATGGTTGGGGCCTCTGCCCGATTCATTTCCCAGCGACCAGAAAATAATAGACGGATGATTTTTATCACGCTCCACCATTCGTATGGCTCTTTCCATATAGGCATGGTTCCACTGTGCTTTGTTAGACAGCAATCCTCCCTGACCATGTGTCTCCAAATTGGCTTCATCCATAACATAGATGCCATATTGATCGCACAATTCATAGAAGTAAGGATCGTTAGGATAATGACAGGTTCTTATGGCGTTAATGTTGAACTGTTTCATGAGAAGAATTTCTTCCAACATGTCTTTTCTTGTCACCGCTTTCCCACGCACCGGATGATGATCGTGACGGTTTACCCCATACATCAAGACTGACTTTCCATTTACAAGCAGTTCCCCTTCCGGAGAAGTCTCCACAGAACGAAATCCTACTTTTGTGCTCTTGGCTTCCAACAGGTTACCCTCAGCATCTTTCAAGGCAAATACCAGTGTATATAAATTGGGCGTCTCAGCAGTCCATTTCAAAGGATTGGTAATCTTCTTTTCCATCAGGGCAAATTTCACATTGTCGAGACGGGGATACTTTTCGTTCACAATCTTCTCCACCGATACTTCAAGGGGCTCATCAAAAACAGCCTTCTCATCAGCATCGTAGAGCATTGCTTCCAGTTTTGCGCCTTTCAGTTCTGTACTCCCATCCCAATAAATATTGGGTCTGATTTCCAAATTGGCATCCTCATACTCCTCATCCAGTCTGGTTTGCACAAAGAAATCATTAATGTGCAAGGCAGGTTCTGCCAGTAAAAGCACCTCCCTGTGTATGCCACTCAACCTCCAATGGTCCTGATCTTCGAGGTAGGAGCCGTCGCACCAGCGAAATACTTTCACCGAAACATTGTTCTTTCCTTTCTTGAGCTTGGTGGTAATGTCAAATTCTGATGGCAAACGACTGCCCTGGCTGTAGCCCACAAAATCGCCATTCACCCACACGTAAAAGGCTGAGCTAACCCCACCAAAATGAAGTTTCACATTCATGCCATCCCAATTTTCGGGAAGGCTAAAACTACGTTGGTAGCATCCTACCGGATTGTCAGCAGGATCGATCAGCGGAGGATTCACCACAAATGGGTAAACGATATTGGTATAGATGGCTGTTCCATAGCCCTGCAATTCCCAATTTGAAGGCACTTGAATTCTATCCCAGCCTGCTACTTCCTGTAGTTGAAAGTCCGTACTCGCTTGTTCAGGTGTAGGGGTAAATTTAAAATTCCATTCCCCGTTCAAGGACAAAAGCCTGTTCGAAGTTTCTCTAACTCCTTTCAAGGCATCTTCCTGGCTATCGAAAGAATACATGGTCGATCGTGCGGGTAACTTGTTAATGCCCGTTACCAGGGGATTTTCCCAGTCGTTCGGTCGCTGGGCATAAATGTTCGTGGTAATCAGCAAGATGATGATGAACCAGCTTGCTCGTTTTAAGGTTGATTGCATGCTTGTATCTTTTTCTTTTGGTAAATGAAGAGGAGTTTTAAATGAAGCACCAAGGCGTGCCTGCCAAATGATCTCCCTTCCCCTTCATCAATATTTTTATTCGGGTTTTATTTTTTCTGATAAACTCTTACATAGTCCACCACATATTGCGACGGGAAACTACTCTGGGAAGGATCTCCTCCATTTCCTCCAATCGCCAGGTTCAGCAAGATGTAATGGGGCTGATGAAATGGATTGAAAGCATCGGCATTCACTGATTTTTTCAGGTCGATTTCATTCAGCAAAACATCATCCAGGTAAAGGCGAATGTACTCCCTGTTCCACTCCATTTTCCAAATGTGGAACTTATCTGCCCAGTCCTTCTCCTGAGCCGTAAAATCAGCAAAAGGAAGTTTTTCTGAATCCCATACAGCTTGCCCGTCCTCATTGGCCCAGGCAGCATTGGCCAGTAGCTTGGCCTCTCCATTGTGGCGATAAAACTCCATCAGATCAATTTCGCCATTAGCTGGCCATTTCTGATCGATTCCCAGGGTCCAGATGGCTGGCCACATTCCCAGTTGAGAATCTATTTTCGCTCTAACCTCAACGATACCATGCTGAAATGTGAATTTATCTTTCGTTTTGATGCACGAAGAAGTGTATTCAGCCTGTTTTCTGTTGTAACGCCAGTTCTTGCTCTTCTTTTTGTACTTCTTGTTTTTTACAGATTCTCGCCTGCCTTCAATCGTAAGTGTCCCCTCAGCAACACTAGCATTATCAGCCTGGTACCATTGCAACTCCTGATTGCGAACAAATCCCTCTTCGTACGACCAATATTTAGGATTAGGTTTTCCATCCTTATCAAATTCATCGGCCCACAAAAGCTCATATCCTTCAGGAGCTCTGGCTTCCAAAGTATCCGGTTTAAAAGGACTAATCATTTTAAATCGTTCAGGATTTAGCTTGCTGTACTTTTTATTCTGCATCAAGCCCAAGAAGACAGGATCTTTCATTTCAGCTTCCCACTTCTGATAGCTTTCTTTTAAATCTGAATAATGATTCTCTTCGCTAAGTTCCAAAGGATTGCTTTCGCTGATATCATCCTCCAAATTGTAGATCTCCTCCACTGCCGACTTGTATTTCACCAATTTGTGAACGCCAGATCTTACGGCAAAATCTTTCTGATCGTATTTTCGCCAGAACAACTGCGGATGTGGTTTCGTCTTGTTCTCCCCATTCAGATAGGGAATCAGATTCACACCATCCAACTTGTTCTTTGGAGTGGCACCTGCAAAAGCTACCGCTGTGGCAAAAATGTCTAAAGAACTAACAGTGTTTTCGTAGACCATGCCTGCCGGAATTTTTCCTGGCCACTGCATGGCAAAAGGAACATGAATTCCGCCTTCATACAAACTCCCTTTTCCATCTCGCAATGCTCCATTATCTGAGCCATTTTTGCTTTCCGGTCCACCATTATCCGACAAGAAGAAAACAATGGTATTGTCATCTAAGCCCAGCTCTTCCAGCTTATCTAAAACCAGGCCAACACCATCGTCAACGGCACTAACCATTGCTGCATAAATTCTTCTCTTTTTATTTTTGATGTGAGAGAATCGATCCAAATATTTTTTACTTGCCTGCAAAGGAGCATGAGGAGCATTGTATGCCAAATAGATGAAAAATGGGTCTTCCTTTCTTCGTTCTATAAAAGAAACCGCTTCTCTGCTGAGCGCATCAGTAAGATATTCTGTTTCATGCACCCTGCCATTATCACGCATCAAGCGAGTATTGTAGGCATCGAATTGAGCTTTTATCTCGGTAATGTCATTCAAGGTCCAGTTTTCAGGAAAGTATTTATGCCCTCCACTCAGAAATCCATAAAACTCATCGAATCCCCTTTTCAAAGGATATTGCGATTTGTGCGCTCCCAAATGCCATTTTCCCAAGGCCATGCTTTTGTAACCAGAGCGGGAAAGTGTCTTTGCCAGAGTTTCTTCCGTAGCAGGTAATCCTTGTAGAGTATCCTGTGGGGCACAAAGAGGATTTCTTCCAAAACCAAAACGATCCTGGTAGCGTCCGGTAATAATCCCGGCCCTGCTTGGCCCACACACAGCATAGGTCACACATCCATTTGTAAATTTCACTCCATTATTGGCAATCCTGTCGATATTGGGAGTTGGTATGTCTTTGCAACCATTAAACCCTACATCTCCAAAGCCCTGATCATCTGTCAAAATAACGATCACATTGGGCTTTTCCTGCGCAACAGCTTCATTTCCGGAAAGCAAACCTCCCATCAAAGCTGTACCAGTCATTAATATATTGCTATAGATCTTCTTCATCTGTTTACCTTTTCATTTTAAAACCATTTGGAACTCCTAAATAAAGTGTACATGTTCGTTTCCTCTTAGGTCTTATTTTATTTCGATTGCTCCCAAATCGGGCATACCAGTAATTTTATTCCCTAATATATCATGATTTAACTTCAATCCCTGAAGCAAACCAATGGTATCTCCCAGTATCTTCTGAATTTGAATTCCTTTGTTCTTCAATTTTTTAGAATTCATCGGCAGGTAATCTGAGATTTGACTTCCTCCCGGATTTTTAAATTTCGGATTTGCATAAATGGCGCTTTCATCCTGAATAGGAATCTCCCTGGGCCAATTCTCCGCTTTCAAATACATATTATTTCGAAAAACAACATTTTTAATCTGAGACTTCCCTGCTTTTTCAGGATTATACTGATCTCCCAATACAGCACTTGTTTCTCCCTGAATGCAGAAAATATTATTGGCAATGAGTACACCAGAGGCAGCCTTATCGATGGCTATCTTGGCATGAATACCCTTCTTTACGAAAATGGTATTGTTATAAAAATAGGAATTAAAAGGGCCTTTACGTTTTCTTTTGCCATTGTATCCACTCAGCCAAAAGATCTTTCCTTCCTGAAAGGCATTCTTCTCTCCCTTAACACGATGCCCATCATTAACACTGATGTTGTAACGGTAAGCACAATTGTAATTGTTCCCTAAAATCTCACAAAAGCCCCCGGCGTTATTTGCACTAAAATTGTATTGCAGAACGATGTTGCTGCAATTGTAATCGATGTGAGCTCCGGCAGAATCTCCCGGACCATTGGCATTTACAAAACGATTTTTTTCAATTAAAACATCATTGGATCCCCAGGTCCACAGGCCACTGCCTCGTCCCCATTTTCTGGTATCATCCGAACTTCCCGATTTGTCTACAATATTGTTACGAACGATAACATGTTCCAAGCCAGACATCTGAATGCCCGGACCTCCCGTTTCTATGACCTTATTGTTTTCGACAGATATATTTCGCAAACCATATTTGGAGGTTTTACTAGTAAACTTGATTCCCGTATGTGCTACATTTTTCACCAAACAATCCTGAACTTTTATGTCCTCGATTGATGCCCCCTCAAGGGTATTGATAAAACGAATTCCCCAACCATAGTTTTGTGATCCGTTGGCGGTTTTTACCTCTTTGGCTCCTCTTTGGAAGCCTTTTTTCTCATAGAAAACATTCTCTACATGAAGATTCTTTAAGTAGATATGAGCATATTGATCCACCTTGCTTGTTTTCACTAATATGCCGCAACACATTTGATTCTTATTCACAGTCGGCATACCATCAGCTTCCGCACTTATTTGAAGATTTTCCAACTCTACAAAGCTGCAGTTCTCCAATAAAATGCCATTTAATTTTCCATGAGCTTTAATCAGCGCCTTTTCTTCTGCATTTGTACCATCAGCATTATAGGTGGAAACTACAATGGGTTGACTTTTCCTTCCCTTAACATTTTTCAATTCCAGGCTGCCATAAAAAATAGCTCCCGAAGACAGCAGTATACTGTCTCCGGGATGAATTTGAAGTGATGTTAACTTTTCTAAATTTTGAAATGGCAGCGAAGGATTAGTACCAAGATATTGATCATTACCCTTCACAGGATCTACATAATAGTTCTTTGCAAAACATGTACTACTAACAAATAGTAGTAAAGTGATATATAGTATTACTTTTCCTTGCATAGTGATTGGTTTACTTTTGCTCTGCTACATTCAAATCGCTTGGTGAATGAATGGTTGATTTTCTATTCTCCATAAGTGCTTTATGAATTTCGAAGGTTACCCTGTTCCAGTTTTTATCTTCTGTCCATAAAGGGGCCATTAAGCCTTCCTCCCAATTCTCGAGGGACATTTTCATTGAATTCATTTGGCTTTTTTCTGCAAGCTGTAAATCCTTGGTTTCACCCAGATCACGATCCAAATTATACAAGCGATAACCATAGCCATCCACTCTAATTAACTTCCAATCGCCTTCACGGGTTGCAGCCATTCCTTCTTTTCTCCAGAATAATTTCTCATGAGGAGCATCTACATTTTCCCCTGTCACGTAAGGCAGTAGGTTAACCCCATCCAGTTTCTTTCCAGGGCTTCCTTCTCCACCAGCAATTTCAAATGCCGTTGCATAAATATCCAGCGCCGATGTTAAAGCATGATATTTCTGTCCTCCCTTTATTTTTTTAGGCCAACTCATTACAAAAGGTACACGGTGTCCTCCTTCAAACTTATTGCCTTTCCAACCTTTTAGCGGAAGACAAGAAGACTGGTTATTATGAGCTCCTCCATTGTCGCTCAGAAAGAAAATCAGTGTATTATTATAGATCTTTTCTTTCTTTAACTTGTTCACCAATTTTCCAATGGCTCTATCCATGGCCCAGGTCATCGCAGCCAGATCTTGTCGTGGATGTCCTTCGTATCTTTTCAAATCTTCTTTGGTAGCATGCATTGGAGTGTGAACAGCATTAAACGAAAGATACATGAAAAACGGATTGTCTTTCTGTTGCTCTACATACTCTATGGCTTTCTCTCCAAGAACATCGGTTAAGTATCCATTAAAATCCACATGCTTGCCATTGTGCTGGATCTCATGCGGATCTCCGGGTCTGTCGTTCATTTCATGAGGAAAATAGGAACGACTTCCTTCCAGAAAACCAAAAAACTCATCGAATCCCCTGCTATTGGGATGATACTCTTGTTGCTCTCCTAGGTGCCATTTTCCGAATACTGAAGTATGATACCCTTGCTTTTTCATGGCAGAAGCAATGCTCACTTCGCTTGTATCAACTCCTAAATTGTGCGGAGGTATGTTACATTCAGCACCGAATCGCTGCTGATACCTTCCTGTAATTAAACCTGCCCTGGAAGGAGCACATACCGTTGCTGAAACGTGCGCATCGGTAAAAATCACACCATCCTGAGCCAAACGATCAATATTGGGTGTTTCCAGATCGGTACTTCCCATAAAACCAAAATCTGCATAACCAGCATCATCAGCCAGAATAACAATTACATTTGGTTGATTTGAGTCTGTACTCTTCTTTTGTGTTTTACAGGAGATGCCCATGCTTCCCAACAAAGCTGATCCCAGTAGTATTGAATTTTGAAAATTCATTATTTAGTCTGATTAATTCGTTCTTTTAATTCTTTTGTGACTCCTGTACAGAGGAATCCAACTATTTCACACTCCACTCTTTGTGCCATTCAATTTTGGCTTTACCATTCTCAAAACTTAATGGCAGCCATACATATCTCGAGTCTTCCAAGTTGGTTTTATTCCAACGGTCTCCCATGTAAATGTATTCTCCTTTTCTGTATGGATTTGGCAGCACATAGGTGCTTTGAGAGAAAAAGGTTTTGTTGGCATTTTCTCCAAGGCATGGATCATATACCGTTTTCCAGTCTCCCATTACCGAATCGCAAATCGAAATTTGAGCCGGGTTTGGCGACCAACCTGTGCATCCTGATGAAACCATGTAATATTTACCCTGGTGTTTCCACACAGCTGGAGCTTCTCGTGACTCCTTCTCCAAAATTCTTTTGTACTTACCCGATGGAGCTGTAAAGTCATCATTTAACAAGCTAACATGCATGGTCTTATTTTTTTCCGAAGAGTAAAAGTGATACGCCTTTCCATCATCATCAACAAAAAGAGTCATATCACGGCTCATGGCACCATTGGGACGCATACTCTGCAGGTAAGTGAATGGCCCTTGCGGATGATCGCTAATGGCTACTCCTGCCCTTGCATATTGGTAATCTTCGGAATCAATGTGCATCCACATGACGAACTTTCCAGTATTTCTATTGTAGATTACCTTCGGACGTTCAATCACCTTTGAAGTGTGTAAGTCATGAGTTGAATCGACCTTTACAGATGGCAAGGCCACTCCTTCATGTTTCCAGTTCACCAAATCTTTTGAAGAATAGCAATTCACTCCTCCCGCATCACATCTATAGCATTCCCACTTTAAATAGGGAACTCTCCAGGTTTTACCTTGTTTCATTTCACCATACCAGTAGTAGGTTCCCTCATGAAACAATATGCCACCACCATGTGCATTAATTGGATTTCCCTGGATATCCTTCCAAACTTCTCCTGGATAAATATTGGTATTCTCTTTTTCTGCACATGAGAACAATGCCATTATCATTCCCAAAATCAAAGCTATTTTTGTACTCTTCATCATATCGTTGTTCTTTGAAAAGAATCTGTCAATAGCCCCATTAACAGATTCTTTTCATGTAATTCATCTACTTTATATTTTCTCCTTCACCAAAATATTGTCAAGGTAAATTGGTGGCATTGCAGGGTCTGTTTTCCCTTTGTAAAGAAGGAATTTCACCTTGCTAACATCATCAGGACAAGTAAATTCAGTTTTATTTTCCGTCCACTCTATGCTTTTTGAAATATCAAGGCTGTGCAAGATGGCTTTCTCACCTGCCTCATCTTTTAATTTTAAGGCAAATGTGTGTTCCGTATCCTCTGACCATTTGGTAAAAAAGCTGATTTCATAAGTTTTACCTGCTTCCAGAGTGATAACCTGGAACATGGAACCATCGTTATTTTGTATTCTTCCACAATAGACACCTTCATACATTTCTGTAGTGGCTTCTCCTACAACTCCAGATTTAAAACCTTGCCATGGAGTAAATTCTCCTGTTTCAAAGGTTCCGTTGGTAATCAGGTTATTTGGGTCTTCTTCCGAAACCGGATCTTCCCCCGGACCAATCTCTGTATTAGGATCAAAGTTCGCATAGTATTCTCCAAGTGGAGTTAACTCATCATTTTCATCGAACAGGACAGATGAAGCTAATGGCGCATCAGTTGTTTTGGCATTGTACCATGCATATCGGTGTACATAGTCCAGCTCTTCAAGTTTAGGAAGAACTGCTTTCATAAAATTTAAAACCTGATCAGCTGAGTACTTGTTTTCCTCTGGTGTTGTTGCATTCCAGTCTCCCACTGCAAATTCAGTAATCCAGATTGGCTTGCCATACAATTCATGAGCTTCTTTTACCTTGTCCATAAAGGCATCTACATTCAATCCGCCGTAACTGTGCATACAAACAAAATCGACTCTAAGCCCCTGCGCCTCTGCTTTCGCCATAAAATCATTCAACCATGCATTACCAGCCGGACTTCCAACGGTTGCCGGGCTTCCCAATGGTAATCCAATTTCTTCCAGTTTAGGCCACAGGGCGATTGCTTCATCAACAGTCATATTAGCCTGCTCCTCGCCATCGGGTTCGTTAAAACCAAGAATGTGCTTTATTTTCCCCTCTTCTTTCAATTGCTTTAGATAGGCAATCGTTTCATCTTCCACTTTCTTGCCCCAAAACATTGGCACATATTCTACATTCGCTGGTTCATTGGGTTTCAAATCTTTTCCCCATGAGTAATGCCAATGCGCTTTTAATCGTGACACCCGGGTTGACCAGGTTGCATTTTTGTAGGACATACACGTCCCTTTTTTATTTTCCGGAGCTGGAGGTGTTTCTTCTACGGGAGTTTCCTCTTCAGTGATTATTTCTTCTTCTACTGAACTACTATCGCAGGCCATAAAAAATCCTGCCATAAAAATCAGGCACAAAAAGACATTTACTTTTTGCTGAATATTTTGAATTTGCATATGATTTTCTTTTTAAATAATTAAGAAAGAACCCTTTGTCTTAACACAAAGCTATCTGCAAAAGGATGTACTTCACCTTAAGCTTGCTGCCCCGACTTTTCAGATAGGACAGCAAGTCAAAAAGTTCTTCTATTTCTAATTATCTCAAATAAATCCTTAGTTGATTTACCAGTTTGGATTTTGATCAAGAAGCTTATTGTTATCAACTTCTACCTGAGGAAGAGGCCAATAAAGTGTTTTATCCCCTTCAAATGCCATAAAATGGTTCACAATATTGTCAGCATTTGCACGAACAGTAGCTTCCTCAAGGGTTCCCCATCTTTTTAAGTCGTAGTAACGGGTTCCTTCCAATCCAAATTCCACGCGACGCTCATGACGAAGGATGTTTCTCAATTCTGCCTGGCTTAAACCTGCTCCCTCAACATCCTCGATTCGTGGCATATTCACTCTTTCTCTCACTTCATTGATTAAATCATATATATCCTGACTGATTTGATTACTTTCAATTAAAGCTTCAGCACGCATTAACAATACATCGGCATATCTTATCACGTAGAAATCCTGAGGTCCATCAGACAAATATTCGGTAGTATTGCGAATGTACTTGTGCATGGCATAACCAGTCTTCACTTTCTTTTTCGCCAATGGGCTACCTCCTTCAATCCAAACCTCTCCAGGGAATATTATGGATACATCCAGACGAGGATCACGATTCAATTTTTTATCATTGGCATTGTACAATGGAGACTGATCAATAGGTAATCCATCAATGCAATAAAAATCATTAACAAAATTCGGCATTGGCTGGTGATGTGTCTGAGGTACTTTTGCCCAAGTTCCGGAAAATGCTTCCCCATTATTATCAGCCAAACCACTCTCAAATCTTACTGAGAAAACCACCTCAGAATTCACTTCATTGGTTGGTGTAAACAAAGTATTGTAATCAGAAAACAAAGTATAAGTTCCCAAATCCATAACCTGTTTAGCAGTAGCTGCTGCCTCGGTAAATTTTCCATCATATAGATATACTTTAGCTAACAAGCTTAATGCTGCACCCTGATCGGCGTGACCAAAATCTGCTGCTCCAAGCTTATCGGCTGCAAAAGTCAGATCCACAATCATTGCATCATAAATCTCACGAACTGTACTTTTTGCGATTGATGCAGTCTCAACAGTTTGAGGCTCCAGGATCAAGGGAACTTCTCCAAATCCATTTGCAAGGTTAAAATAATACAATGCTCTTAAGAATTTCGCTTCACCCAGGATGGTGTTGATCTCATCCTCGCTCATGCTTTCAATAGTAGGTACATTGGCAATTACATTGTTACAGCGGGCAATTCCCTTGTAGGCACTTTCCCAAAATCCCTGTAAAAACCAATGAGTAGGATCTGTAGTTCCATCAGCAATAGGTTCCAGTCCCATCCATTCCCATACGTTATAGGAATTATCACTCAAACAATCATGATCTCTAATACCTGAATTATAAACGCCACCACCATACATTGGCTTGCTCTGTAATACATCATAGCAACCGGCTAGTGCATATTCCGCATCACTCTTACTGCTCCAAAATGAGCCATCACTAATTTGATTCGGGTTGGAGGTATCCATAAAATCATCGGAACACGCACTCACAATCCCAAGTATCATGAATAAATATAATATCTTAATTTTCATCTGTCTATAATTTATCATTAAGGTTTTTTCTTCTGTTTATCTCCTTTATAAGGAGGAATCCTATGAGTTACACACTCATAAAATCAACATTCCTTAATTCAATTAAAAAGTTAAATTAACACCCAAAGTATAGGTTTTAGCCAATGGGTAAGATTCACTTCTAATGTTACCAATAGCCTTCTCAGGATCCCAGTTCTTGTAATCGGTAAAAGTCAATAGGTTCTGACCACTCATATAAATTCTTAATCTCTCGATTCCAGCTTTCTTGCTTAAGGCTTGTGGGAAAGTGTAACCAATTTCCAGGTTCTTCAATCTTAGGTAAGAAGCATCCTGCACCCAGTAAGATGATTGTTTGTCATTGTCTCTGTTATGACCTAAGCGTGGGTATTTGCTACTTGGATTTTCAGCTGTCCAACGATTTACCCAATCAGGAGTCCAGTTGGCTCTGTCACCGTTTCCGGCATGGTTTCCTGTTCCACTTACGTAACGATCCACATTTTTCACACCCTGGAACAAAAAGGCGAAATCAATTCCCTTATAGTTTAAACTACCATTCAGTCCGTAGGTAAATTCAGGAATCGGGTTCCCAATAATTACACGGTCATTGTCATCAATCTTTCCATCAGGTACCCCATCAGGTCCACTCACATCTTTGTAGATGATATCGCCAGGAGCAGCACTATTGGAAGGTGTTGCAGCATTGGCTACCTCTTCATCCGTTTGGAAAATTCCGGTTGCCTGCCATCCGTAGTAAGAGAACATGGCTTCTCCTTCTCTGTGAATTCTGTTGGTTGGATAGAATTCAGTTCCTTTCAAATCAGTCCATTCATTTTGGATTCTCGACAAGTTAAATCCTACCGAATAAGATAAATCACCTGTTTTACCATGATATTCACCAGAAACTTCCCAACCTTTGTTTACAGCTTCACCGGCATTCTGATAAGGAGCCGCACTACCTAGACTTAGAGGCTGAGGCAACTTCAACAGCAAATCATTGGTTCTCTTATGGAAATAATCAAAAGACATACTGAAGTTGTTTCCAATACCGAAATCAACACCAAGGTCATAGGTCTCTGTACTCTCCCATTTCAGATTTTTATTAGCTAAACCTGTAATGGCTGCACCACCAACCAAACTTGCTCCATCGGTAAAAATATAATCCTGACCCAGGTTGTAAGTTTGCTCATAAGGATAGAATGAGTTACCAATGTTTTGATTTCCCAGTTTTCCCCAGCTGGCTCTCACTTTTAAATTCGACAGGAATTCAGCATCCGCAAGGAATGATTCTTCAGAAACTCTCCAGCCCACTGAGAATGATGGGAAGTAACCTGTTCTGTTTCCTTTAGCAAATCTTGAAGAACTATCGATACGAAGGTTGGCTTCAAACAGATATTTGCTATCGTATGCATAGTTTACACGTCCGAAGAAAGATTGTAGCTTCAACTCCTGTGCAGAACCAGATACTGTTGGATCAATAGAACCTGCATTTAACTCATGAATTTCATTATTTGGAAATCCACTAATCTGACTGTTCATGACATCTTTGCGATAAGTCTCAATAGAGTGACCTAATAAGGCATTAATGGAGTGCTTATCGAAATCCACATTGTATTTTAAAATGTTCTCATTCAAAAGTCTGTGCCAGGTTGAAGTATTATCTTTTAGGGTATTAATGTCATTGGAAACAACAGAATTTCCTTCCAAATCATTCAAAGAAAATGTTGGAGAAAATTTAGTTCCCAAAGCGTTATAATAACTATAAGCTACATTGGTTCTGAACTCCAATCCTTTTAACAAATTCAAATTCGCATAAAACTTAGCATTCAAACGGTACTGATCATCTTCATGTTTCCCCAATTGAGAACGGAAAACTACGTTTTTAATAAAGAAAGCCTCACTACCATCTTGTACTGCCCAATCGCCATTTGAATATTTTACCGGAGCAACAGGTGTATCAAAATAAATTCTTCTCATGATACCTCCATCTCCTGATAGATCATCAAGCGGAGACTTGATATTTTTCACACTACCATCGATGTTAATACCAATTTTCAACCACTTCTTAATTTGAGAGTCAATTTTAGCTCTCATATTGTATCGTTTGGCACTTGAGCCAAGCATGATCCCTTCCTGATCCATATAGTTCATTGAGAACACATAGGAAGTTTTTTCAGATCCTCCTGAAAATGACAGGTAATGGTTGGTTACCGGACTCGTTCTAAAAATCTCTTTTGCCCAGTTGGTTTGAGAATAACGATCAGGATCCGATCCATCTTTGATTTTCGCTATCTCTTCCTCTGAATATCTTACTTCTCCCGTAGCTTCATTAATCAATTCTGCATAGGTTGCCGCATCCATGATCTTTGGAAGTACACTAGCTTCCTGCCATCCGTAGTAGGCATTGTATTTTACCTTTAATTTACCGACTTCACCCGTTTTTGTAGTAATCAGAATTACACCATTTGCCGCACGGCTACCATAAATAGCCGCCGAAGCAGCATCCTTTAGTACAGAAATACTTTCAATATCAGATGGAGCTACATCTCCAAGGCTTCTTTCCACTCCATCAACCAACACCAATGGTCCTGATTCTCCGTTGGTAGCAATACCACGAATATGAATGGTTGCAGCATCCTTACCAGGTTGTCCACCACCTTGAGTTAAATGAACACCAGTCATTTTTCCTTGCAACAACTGGGTGGTATTGGTCACAGGTTGGTTCACCGCATCATCAATTCGCATTGAAGAAACAGCACCCGTTAAATTCGCTTTTTTCTGGGTTCCATAACCCACAACAACGACCTCATCAACACCGATCGTCTCTTCCTCGAGAACAACATCGATTTTTGATTCGGTCGAACACACTACTTCCTTGCTTTTGTATCCAATAAAACTGAATAGTAAAACATTTCCTTTCTCCGCTTCAATGGTATAATTGCCATCAAAATCGGTAACCGTTCCACTTGTAAATCCTTTAATGACGACATTTACTCCGGGCAAACCTACTCCGGATTGATCTGAAACCTTCCCGGACACAGTAAGTGTTTGTGCATGTACCATAGAGACAAAAGCACACAATACTACAACCAGAAGACTTAGTTTTCGCATAGTTTTTTTCATAACTAGTAATTAGATTAAAATTGCAATAAAGATTACAGCCAGAATTGCGATCAAAAAGATGTACGCAATAATATTAAGCACCTTAAGCTTTCTCGATTCACTTTTCTGACCTGTAAAAGAGTTTGATTTATTCATTTTCCTTACAAATAATTTCTACTTGCAAGATCTCTGAAAAACGCCCCTTTTTAGAATCTAATACTTCATCAACAAGGGGGAAATCAATCTATTTTAAAGGGGTTATTTATTGCAAGTGCGAAGGGCTAAACCTTCACTCAATCATACTTATCTATTGTTTTTCAATACCTTGTCTATAGTCAGATGGCGAACTACCAAATAATTCCCGAAAACATTTGCGGAAATATTTCAAGTCAGAAATACCAACCTGCACCGAAATTTCTGCAATCGTTTTTTGTGGATCTGCCAACAATTGAGCTGCTCTTTTTAAACGAATCGTTCTAATAAAAATACTGGTTGACATCCCTGTAAGTTGTTTTAATTTTCGATACAGGGTTGAGCTGCTCATGTTTAGAGAAGAGGCCAGTACTTCTGTATTAAAATCGGCTTCGTGCATTTGTTTTTCTACAATTTGTACGGCTTTGTTTAAGAAGTCTTCCTCATAGGATGAGATTTCTATGTCAGTAGGTTCCAATTTCACTTTCTTGCTGAAAGATTCTTTCAACATCTTCCTGTTTTTCAGCAAGGAATAGACTCTTGTCTTTAACTCTTCAGGATTGAAAGGTTTCGTCAGATATGCATCGGCACCTGTTGTCAATCCTTTTATTTTAAACTGATCGGCTGTTTTTGCCGTCAGCAGGATTATTGGAATATGAGCCGTTCTTTCCTCTTTTTTAATCTTCTCACACAGCTCAAATCCATCCATTCCCGGCATCATCACATCCGAAATAATGATATCAGGTATGCTCTGCATGGCATTGGCATATCCCTCTATTCCATCAAATTTTTGAATGACATCATAGTCTTCTCCCAACATATCCGAAATATAATTGTTGATATCTTCCTGATCTTCTACAATTAAAATGACATCTCTTTCTCCCTTCTCTTTCTTCACCTGTCTTTTGGGTGCAGGCACATCTACAGCAGGCTGCACAAATTCTCCCATATGCTCTTGCACTTCTGATATCACTTCAAGCTGGTTTTCTTCATACTGCTCTTTCCCTAACAGCAGTTCTATGGTAAATACAGTTTCCACATTTCTGGTACTTCTTACCGCAAGCACTCCCTGGTGCAATTCCACGATCCTCTTCGAAAGGGCCAGGCCAATACCGGAACCACCTCTTGAGCGATTCAAATTGCTTTCTACCTGGTAGAAGCGGTCAAAAATTCGTTTCAAATCGCTTTCAGGAATTCCCTGACCATTGTCGCAAACCTGTATACTCACTTTCTCTTCTTCCCGCTTCACTTTTACTGCAATATGTCCTTCCTCCGAGACATACTTGAATGCATTGGAGAGCAGATTATTCAGAACAATCCCAATTTTCTCAGGATCGAACCAAAGGGTCAGCTGACTGACTTCATGTTCAAAAGACAACTCTACATTCTTACTTTCGGCCAAGGATCGAAAGGCTTTAATTTCCTGGTTCAGGAATTTGATCAGGTCGAGTTTGCGAACCAGTATTTTCATTTTACCGGTTTCTGCTTTTCTAAAGTCGAGCAATTGCCCTACCAGCCCCAATAGTTTTTTAGAGTTCTGTTCGATTACCTTTAGCTTTTTTCGTCCAAGAGATGGAAGGTCCTCTCCCTTTAGAAGTTCCTGAACAGGAGCTAAAATCAGTGTCAGCGGCGTACGGAATTCGTGGGAAATGTTGGTGAAGAATCGCAGTTTCATTTCATTCAACTCGTTCACCTGATCGAGCTTCATGCTCTCCATCTCCAGACGATGAGCCATCCTGCTCTGACGAACCGCTACCCACCTGATTAATGCCACCAGTCCCAAAGCGATAAGGATATAGATTACAATGGCCCACCACGACTTCCACGGAGCGGGTATCACTTTGATATGCAATCGCACAGGTTTCTCATTCCAGACATTGTGATTGTTGGATGCCTTTACTTCAAACACATACTTTCCTGCCCTAAGCTGATTGTATGTAACGGTTCTGTTGCTTCCTGAGTAATTCCATCTTTTGTCGTAGTTTAAAAGACGATATGCATATTTATTTCGTTCAGGTGCATCGTATGCCAGGGCAGCAAAAGTCAGTGAGAACTCACCTTCCCGGTGAGTCAATTCCAACTCCTCGGTATAACTAATATTTTTATCAAGAATATTTCTGCCATGCAACTCCTCACCTGCCATTACCCTTTTGTTGTGCATTTCCAAACTAATAATGGCCGGATTGGGTAGCACAGTATTGTCTTTTATATTTTCCGGATGAAAATAGTTGATCCCACTTGCTCCTCCGAAAAAGATCTCTCCCCTGGAATTTTTAAACGCACAATCCTCTGAAAAACTCCTCCCCTGCAAACCATCACTTACATCGTAATTGCTAAATGATTTGCTGTCAGGGTTAAATCTGGATATTCCGCTATTGGTGCTAATCCACAAATGCCTATTTTCATCTGATACTATTGCGTGAATATAGTCATCGGGCAAACCCTCCTTTTGATAGAAATGCTCTACCTGAAATTCGCCTGTGTTTCCTTCAGAAAGAAGGTTCAATCCGCTTGGAGTACCCAACAAATAAGTTTTCTCATCCAACTGACACCAGCACAAGATAATATCGCTACTCAGCTGATTGTTTTCTGCCAGCTTCAGCTCTGAAAAATTCCCTGGCTTCTCATCGAAAAAATAAACTCCCTTGTAGGTTCCAATCCATGTGCGCTTCTTACTATCGGTACGGATAAAAGAAATTCTCTCATTCTGCAGAATAGAGTTTACGCCTGTAGAATACTGCTTCCAATTTTCCTCGTTGGTATTTAGTTTTTCTCCAACCCATAAGCCTTGCTGCTGTGTTCCCAGCATTAAAAGGCCATCTTTTTCATGTATGGATAAGATTTTTCTGATTTGCAGATTTGCTGTTTCGGCGTAATTGGACAAGTAGTAATTTCCATTTCTGCTTATGATCTCATGCAAACCAAAATTACTTCCTACCCACATTTTTCCATCTGCAGTCTCCCACATGCACTTGATCACCTTGTAATCAGGACCAACATTCTTAGGATCATTGGGCTTAATCTCTATAAAATTATTCCTGTCATTCGACAGGTAAAGTCCACCCCCTTTGGTGCCCAGCCATAGCTTTCCGCTTTTATCTTCCAGCAAGGACAGCATGTGGTAATTTTCAATGCCTGTTCTTCTTTCATTGTACACCGAAATCCCCTGAAAAGGAGGCTGCTCACTCAAACGACATACCCCTCCACCATCGGTACCTACCCAAATGGTACCCGTTTTATCCTCTATAATCTTAAGAACAATATCGTAATCGGTATTCAACTCACCAAGCATCTGAGGTTTCAGAACTTGTTTGCTAAACTGTTCCGAATCGGGATCGAAGCGAAACAGACCGCCTCCCCATGTTCCCATGTGCACCATTCCCTTGGAATCAAGGAGTATGGAATAGGAATTTCGATTGAACCTTTTCTTCAATTCAGAATCACCGCCGGGCAAATATCCCTTCGTTTTCCCACTATTTAAGTCGTGCCTTATCAAGCCCTTATCCCAGGCAGTAATCCAAAGTACATTTCTCTTCGAATCAATTACCAGATCATTAATATCCGATCGGTTATGTGCACCCATTTTGAGCTTCTCAAACCTCTCCTCTTCTATCTTATATTGATATACTCCCCGATTGGTTCCTATCCATATGTTCCCTGCATCATCACTTTTTATGGCCGAAATCTTATGGTTCTGAAAATGATACTGAATTGAATCGGTCTGCGAATTCCAGATGCTTATTCCTCCAGTCCAGCCTCCAAACCAAATGTTCCCATTGCTTTGCTCAAAAATGGAAACAATGCGATTGTCCCCAATTTGAGGCTTTGACAAACTATCGTTTCTAAAATGCCTGAATTTCCCACTGGTGGGATCATACATATCCACACCTCCTGATTTTGTTCCTATCCAAAATCTCCCCTTCGAATCTTCATACAAACATTCGATAGAAGGATTTGATATGCTGTTGGGGTCTCCAACTCTGGGTTTAAACTGTACGATCTCATAGCCATCGTAACGATTTAAACCACCACGCGTGGCAAACCACATAAAGCCCTTTGAGTCGTGAACAATTCCGGTAATCTCATTCTGAGTTAGCCCATCTTCCACAGTTAAATATCGAACCACCTCGTTTTCGCAACGAAGCTGTTCAGCAATCAACAACAATAGTAAGAAAAGAAATGCTCTCATAGTTTCACGTATTTTCGGTCTGTATTCTCCAATGGGTAAGAGAATTTTGGTTATGGGTTCAAATTAATACTTTTAATAATAACAAAGCTTACAGAGGATACCAATTTATACAATTCATCCTTATTTCAAATTGGCTGTAACAAAAAGTGGTTGTCTCCTTCGCAACAAGAAACAACCCCTTCCAAACCTATTGGCTTCGAGCCAAAATTCAAACAAATGCAATCCTTTTTCAAACAAAACATCCTTCCCCTTACATTTGATATTCTCTATGGTTGATAATTAGGATTCTGATGTGGCATTTTAGCCTTCACCGACTTGCGCCAATCCTTTAATTTCTTTCTTAAATCTTTCACCAGCTGCGGTTTTTTACCAGACAAATCTGATTGCTCACCAATATCAGTTTCCAGATCATACAATTCTACCTGCATATCCTCATAAAACTCAATCAACTTGTATTTTCCCTTTCGTACTGCTCCTGCCGGACAACCTCCCTGGTTCGAGTAATGCGGATAGTGCCAATACAGCTCATCACGAGAAAATTTCTCATCTCCTTTCAGGATGGAAACCAGGCTTAGTCCATCGTTATGCTGCTGAGGAATTGCTTGAATTCCGGCCATTTCCAAAATGCTTGGATAAAAATCGGTATTGATCACAGGTGTGTGGTTCACACTTCCACCCTTGCCCACACCTGGCCATCTGATAATCAATGGTTCACGAATGCCGCCCTCGTACAACCAGCCTTTCCCGGCACGCAAAGGCAGATTGGATGTGGGAGAACCTTCGGATGTGGACAAGCCTCCATTATCCGATGTGAAAATTACTATGGTATTCTCATCCAATTTCAAGTCCTTTACTTCCTGCAGCAGTCTGCCAACATTCTCATCCATATGCTCAATCATGGCTGCATAAACCGCATGATCCTGAACCATTCGCTCTCTAAAATTTCCTTTTCCCAATACCTGCTTCCATTCCGATCGGTCTACAAATTTTTCTTTCTGAGGTGCTTTAAGTTTGCTCGCCTTTTTGCGATACTTTTCAATGGTTTCAGGCTTTGCATTCAATGGGTTGTGAACCGTGTAATAGGACAGATACAAAAAGAAGGGCTGCTCTTTGCTTTCATTCAAAAAGTGGATGGCTTCATTGGTTAATCTATCGGTAAGGTATTCCCCATCGGGCCCGCATTTTAAACGAGGGTTTACATAGGGACTAAAATATCCTCCTTTGGGCGATCCGGCTTTCCATCCCCCCTTATTCATATCGAAGCCCTGGTGCTCGGGCCAATAAATCGAATCCTCTCCAATGTGCCATTTGCCTGCAAAAAAAGTATGGTAATCATGATCTTTTAAGGCTTCTGCAATGCTGTATTCCTCCAGTTTCATTTCTTCAGCAAAATCCTGGCACATTAGCTTTTGCCCTTTACCTGGCCGATGTGTAGCCTGCCTTCCCGGTATCCAATCGGTAAGATCGAGACGGGCAGGATATTTCCCCGTTAAAATACTTGCCCTGCTTGGAGAACATACCGGGCTCGATGCATAGGCATTGCTAAAACGTACTCCCTCAGCTGCGAGATTATCGAGGTTTGGCGTCTCATAAAAATCCGATCCATAGCAGGCCAAATCGGCCCATCCCAGGTCATCTACCAGTATAAATATAAAGTTCGGCTTTGCGTTTGATGATTTGCCTTGCGCCCCTGCACTCGGCATGTGAGCAATCAAGAACCAAAATAACAGGCCAATATAAATTCCTTTACTCACTCTCTTCCCAAATGTCTTTATCATGATGTAACAATCTTTCCTATTAAAAGAAAAGTGAGAAGAACAATAAATATCTCTTTTATTGCCCTTTTCACCAATACTTCATTTTATAGCCCAGCTACCAACTTAGGCCATAACAGCATGTTGTTTTTAGTAAAATAACGCATCTAAATCTAACACTTAACTGTAGCTGCAAATTGGATAAAAAAACTGAGCATCTGGAAAATATTGATGCTTTGAAAGTGGTTGAATCAACAATAATGAGGAGTTTATTATTGCCGACCAAGGGGGTTTTGAGCTCATCACTTAGCGCTATCTTCCTATCTTTCTTGCCATTATGTAGATCCTGCAAAATCGAAGCAAAATCATCCCTGCTATTTTTAACTGTTCACATTCATAACATATGCTCATGAGGACTCATATGGGTTTTAACCATTTTCTCCTCTCCCAACTCCATATTCAAACAGCCTCTTGTAGTTTACACTAACATCAGATAAATTCCCATTGGTATCAAACAATAATTCTTTTATCTTTATCAGTAAATCGGATAAATCCTGAAATTATGACTGTAAAATATGCTCTTAACCCTAACAAACTTAAAACCGGATTAAAGAATAGTTACCTTGCCAAGGTTCAAAGTCGCGGAAGTGTAGATCTTGATGGTATTGTAGATCGCATTTGCTTTCCTGGTTCAGGCATAACAAGATCCGAAGCTAAAGGAGTTCTCATAGAGCTGAACCATGCAATCGAAAATTCTCTTAAGGAAGGCTTTACTGTGAATCTGCCTTTTGTGAAAATAAAACCTAGCATTAGGGGACAGTTTCTCAATTCCAGTGATTATTTTCATCCCAATCGACACCAATTGTGTTTTACAACTTCTCCTGGCAAATCATTAAAGGATTTACCCCAAGACATCAAGCTTCAAAAAACACACAAAAGCCCCAAAAGACCATCTATCCGTCAACTGATTAACAAACATACAAACGAAGAATTAAAGGAATTAAATGCATTACGAGTTGTGGAAATTAATGGTATCAACTTTCGATTTCCCAAAGATGATGAGCAGGTTGGAGTGTATCTTCAAAGCAAAGAGGAAGAAGTAAAGCTTCAAATGATCAGCAATGAAAATGCTTCCAGTCTTATGGTTTTACTTCCTGAAGATATGCCTGCCGGTGAAGCCCGCTTTCGCATTGTGGTTCGTTACCAGCATCACAGGGAGGTGATGTCCTGTTACAGCCTACCCTTTCAGACTCACTAGACAATGCCTTACAAGCTTTTGGTATCGTAGGACTCATAGTACTTATATCAATTGATATATTTTATAATATCAATTGATATTTATTTTTATATTAATTGATATTTCTCTGAATATCATCTGATATTTTCACCTTGGGTGCATAAGGATTTAAAACTTGTAATTGGGCTTGCGATTAGCTTGTAAGTATACTAGCAGAAATTGCAATCAACTGCTGCCTTTGTAATTTTTAATACTGGATTTGTTTGATATTGCTTTTGTAGGATATGAGCTGCAAGTTTAGGTTAGATAGGGGAATTAGGGCTTTGTCAAACAAACTTGCAACAAGAACAATACTTTTAATCATATATTTCATCATAAAAATCAATTAATGTATTATTTCTAGTTCTTGGTTTTCCAATATATTTGCTTCTTTCAGGTCTAATCGTATCAATTTCAATAATAATCTTTGATTTTTCATGCATTCTTCCTTTAGTGCTTCCTGCTTTAAAATTTGACTGATAGATTTGTCCTTTAAAATAGTATTGGTAATATACTCTTTGCTTATAATATCCTCTACCAATATGAAGCCAGTCAACCTTATCAATTTTGGCAAGTATTCTTACCTTATGTCTATATATTCTGTTATAAGTCCATGATATAGTAAACAGAATTAGTATTGATATTAGTAAAACCTTGGCTTTTTTTGTCATAATGCATGTATTGATTTAGACTCCCCCTGCTAGTGCGAGCTCAATGTCATTAAGTTAAGGTCACTTCACAATGCATCACGTTGGTTTTTAGTGACCTTTGGCATAACTCTATTTCTGTACTTATCCTTATGCCTTTCAAAACTTCGATTGGGTCTTAT
>Ga0070724_10000374_pt1 | contig 33953 bp, 28 predicted proteins | sample tdDd001_FD_67278 | JGI IMG/M metagenome (GOLD analysis project Ga0070724, IMG submission 67278) | Marine sediment microbial communities from the Atlantic coast under amendment with organic carbon and nitrate - tdDd00.1 | ecosystem: Environmental > Aquatic > Marine > Coastal > Sediment | place... | reverse complement strand
GCGGTGATATTGTGGTATTTAAATACCCACCACAGCCAAACATTGACTACATCAAACGTGTGGTTGGTATGCCGGGTGATACCGTTCGCTACAACGCGCGTAAAGAGTTATGCGTTCAATCGCCAGGTGAGCAAACGTGTGAGCTGGTGGCGATGACCAATGTTGAAGAGAGCCCATTTGTACAAGGTGGCATTCCACTGATCCAAATGGACGAGCAACTTGGTGAACAAAAACATCAGATTTTGGTTCATCCGCTAGCGCGAGATCAGAGAGAGCGTTATCAACCTCGCTCTGGTGTGGGTGAGTGGGTGGTACCTAAAGGTCAGTACTTTGTGATGGGCGATAACCGTGACAACAGTGCAGACAGCCGTTACTGGGGCTTTGTCCCTGAAGGCAATTTAGTCGGCAAAGCGGTCGGTATTTGGATCAGCTTTGAATTTGAACGAGAGCCAGACAGCGTATTACCGTCTTGGGTCCCTACTGGTGTGCGTTTTAACCGCATCGGTGGCATTAATTAATAGAGAGAGTATGACTACTCCAGTTGCAAAATTACAAAGAAGGCTCGGCTATCAGTTTAATGATGCTGAGCTGCTTAACTTGGCACTGACTCACCGCAGTGCCAACAGTAAACATAACGAACGTCTTGAATTTCTGGGCGATTCAATTTTAAGTTTTGTCATTGCCGACGACCTTTATCACCGTTTTCCTAAGGTAAACGAAGGGGATATGAGTCGCATGCGCGCCACGTTGGTACGTGGGAACACTTTGGCCGAGCTAGGTCGAGAGTTCGAACTAGGAGACGACTTAAAATTAGGTCCAGGTGAACTGAAAAGTGGTGGCTTTCGCCGTGACTCCATCTTAGCCGATGCAGTCGAAGCGATTATTGGTGCCATCTACCTTGATAGTGACACCGAACAAGTCCGCCAAGTGATTTTGGCTTGGTACAAGTCGCGCTTAGAAGCGATTGAACCAGGCGTCTCACAGAAAGATCCAAAAACGCGTTTACAAGAGTTTTTGCAAGGCAGAAGAAAACCCCTGCCGGTCTATTCTGTGACTAAAATTAAAGGTGAAGCACACAACCAAGAGTTTACGGTTGCGTGTGAAGTAGCGGGTGCGGATAAACCTGTTATTGGTAAAGGCAGCAGTCGCCGCAAGGCAGAACAGTCGGCCGCTGAACTGGCATTAGGATTACTAACAGATGTCTGATAATAACGAATTCGATTTAGACGCCTATTTTGCCTCAGAAGGCAAAAGCAGCGCGCCTGAAAATCAACACTGTGGTTTTGTTGCCATTGTTGGTCGACCAAATGTGGGTAAATCCACCTTACTCAATCAACTGCTTGGCCAAAAGATCTCAATCACGTCACGTAAGCCGCAAACCACTCGTCACCGCATTATGGGTGTCGAGACGGAAGGCGACTATCAAGCCATCTTCGTTGATACTCCAGGGCTTCACATTGAAGAAAAACGTGCGATTAACCGTCTGATGAACCGCGCGGCAAACAGCTCACTGAGTGATGTTAACTTAGTGCTGTTTTTGGTTGATGGTACCCATTGGACGGCTGACGATGAAATGGTGTTTAACAAGTTAAACAAGTCTAACTTCCCTGTTGTTCTGTGTATTAACAAAGTAGATAACGTTAAAGACCGTAACGATGTCATGCTCCATATGCAAAAATTGTCGGAGAAGATGGAGTTTGTTGATGTGGTGCCAATTTCGGCCAAACACGACACCAACATTGATGTACTGCGTAATCACGTACGCGAACATCTACCGATAGCGACCCATCACTTTCCTGAAGAGTATGTGACCGACCGCTCTCAGCGTTTTATGGCGTCAGAAATCGTGCGTGAAAAGCTCATGCGTTTTACCGGCGATGAACTTCCATATTCGGTAACGGTTGAAATTGAGCGTTTTGATTACAACCCAGAAACCGACGGTTTCCACATCAATGCGCTGATCTTAGTTGAGCGCAGTGGTCAGAAGAAAATGGTGATCGGTAAAGGTGGTGAAAAAATCAAAACCATCGGCCGTGAAGCTCGCCTAGATATGGAAGCGTTATTCGAACGCAAGGTTTACCTAGAAACTTGGGTAAAAGTGAAATCGGGTTGGGCAGACGACGAACGTGCGCTGCGTAGCTTAGGTTACATTGATGACTTATAATCATCGCATAAGATAGATTCAAAGGGAGTGTAAGCTCCCTTTGTTGTATTTGGGAACCTCATGTCTGACGGACTACAACGCTGCTTTGTTTTGCATCGCCGCCCCTATAGCGAGACCAGTTTAATACTCGACGTGTTTAGCGAAGAGTATGGCCGTGTGTCGGTGATGGCCAAAGGTGCGCGGAGTAAACGCTCCAACTTAAAAGGGGCACTGCAGCCGTTTACCCCGCTGCTTATCAAGTGGTCGGGCAAAGGCTCGATGCGTACCTTAAGGCAGGCTGAACCCATCAGCTTAGGGCTGCCATTAACCGGGATCAACCTCTATTCTGCGCTGTACGTCAATGAACTCCTCGGGCGAGTAATAGAGAGCGAAACTCCATACCCCGCTCTGTTTCATGATTATCTCCAAGCGTTGACCGAACTGGCTCAAAACGATAACCCCGAGCCTGGGTTGCGCCGATTTGAATTGGCGTTACTTTCGGCGCTTGGCTACGGTGTCGACTTTTTGCACTGTGCGGGAACCGGAGAAGCGATTGATCCGACAATGACTTATCGATATCGTGAGCAGAAGGGGTTTATTGCAAGCGTAAGAAACGATAACCTCACCTTTCTAGGCGATGAACTGATTGCGATCAGTGAGCGCCGCTTTTTAACTCAGCAGCAACTCAAAGCAGCGAAACGCTTTACCAGAATTGCATTAAAGCCATTTTTAGGCGGAAAACCATTAAAAAGCCGGGAGCTGTTTATTTCAGTTCCTCGAGCACGGAGTATTGGAAAATGAGCTCAATCCTTTTAGGTGTAAATATCGACCACGTCGCGACACTACGAAATGCACGTGGCACCAAATATCCTGACCCAGTCCACGCGGCGGAAATTGCAGAACGTGCGGGCGCCGACGGGATCACGATTCACCTACGTGAAGATCGCCGTCATATTTTAGATCGCGATGTACGCATTCTAAAAGAGACCATACAAACCCGTATGAACCTTGAAATGGCGGTGACGGATGAAATGGTTGAGATTGCACTGAAAACCGAGCCAGAGTTTGTCTGCTTGGTGCCAGAAAAGCGCGAAGAGTTGACCACCGAAGGCGGTTTGGATGTGGTTGGTCAACTGGAAAAAGTGAAAGCGGCCACAGAGAAACTCTCTGCAGCGGGGATCAAAGTGTCGCTATTTATCGATGCGGATCGCGCTCAAATTGATGCAGCGAAAGCGTGTGGCGCGCCTTTTATCGAGCTTCATACTGGCCACTACGCCGACGCTGCCACTGAAACCGATCAAAACGATGAGCTGAAAAAAATTGCCGCAGGCGCAAGCTACGCCGATAGCATTGGCATCAAAGTTAATGCCGGCCACGGTTTGACTTACCATAACGCCGGGCCAATTGCCGCGCTGCCAGAGGTGTACGAACTCAATATTGGCCATGCGATCATCGGCCGTGCGGTGTTTGATGGACTTGGCAAAGCGGTGTCTGATATGAAGGCCGTATTGGAACAAGCGCGTCGTTAATGGCCATCTTAGGGCTTGGTACGGATATCGCGGAAATAGAGCGAGTGGAAAAGGCGCTCGCTCGCAGTGGCGAGGCTTTTGCTCGGCGGATCTTAACCGAGCAAGAGTTTCTCCAGTTTAGCCAACTCAAGCAGCAAGGGCGTTTCTTGGCCAAGCGATTTGCCGCCAAAGAAGCGGCGTCGAAAGCGCTTGGAACGGGCATTGCCTGTGGGGTGACGTTTCAAGACTTTGAGGTCTCCAACGATCAGCATGGCAAGCCTGTTCTCTCTTTGCACCTGCGTGCGTTGGAGCTTGCCGCTGAAATGGGCGTTGCCCATTACTACCTCTCTATTTCTGATGAGCGCCACTATGCGGTAGCTACCGTGATATTGGAGCGCTAAGTCTATAGTTCGACTACACTAATTTAAGCAGGAGAGGTTTGTACCCCTCTCCTGTTTAATTAAAGCCAAGGGCAGTGTATGAGACGACGGACATTCTTTTTATCATTACTCTTCATTTTCTCTCCAGCGCTCGCTAACGAGTGGTCTGTGTCTGGTTTTGGCAATCTTGCCTACAGTTATGAAGATAGCGCTAACCTCGGTTACTTGCGCGACCTTACCCAGAAAGCACATCCCGACAGCAATGGCTCCTTCTTGCCGGACTCTAAATTAGGTTTACAACTGGGCTATCAATTTGATCAAGAGTGGTCAGCCACCGCGCAGTACGTACTGGCTGAGCGGGCAGGCGATGAAGCCTTAGATGGACTTGAACTCGCGTTCTTAGCCTATCAACCAAGCGCCAGTATAGATATTCGCGTAGGCAGAATGGGCTACGATGTTTTTTGGTTTACTGATACCCGCCGGGTCGACTTTGGTCACCTTTGGGTGAGGCCGCCACAAGAAGTGTATGGCTGGGTGCCGCTGCAAAACATCGACGGTTTTGATCTCACCTATCGATTCACGCAGGCAGAGATAGACTGGTCGGCAAACTTTCAGTTTGGGGCCACTCAAGCAACAACGGATTTACAGCAAGGGTTCGAGCCGAATCGTTTTTTTAGTAATCGAGCCGGCGTGGTGAGTTTGACCGCAAATGGCATGTTTTGGCGTGCACGTGCCTCTTATGCGCAGCTTAGAGTGGACTCACAGCTGCCTAACACCATGGAGCAGGCGCGAGAAAACTTGCTACTAACCAGTCAATTAGGCCTTGGGCTGGTCAGTGATGAAGCACTGGAACTGTATGACTCGCTCGGCATTCAAGGCGCTGTTGTTCGTTATGGGCAGCTAGGTTTTGAGTTCAATGATGGGTTGTGGCAGTTTGTGAGTGAACTGGTGAGGGTGGATACCGATCGTGAGGTGCTGCCTAACGGGGTCGGTGGCTACGCTCTATTAGGTCATCGCTTTGATTCCATCACCCCCTACATTATCTATTCTCACTTTTCACCCGATACCGATGTTACTGAAAAACAAGCCGATTGGTCGTTGGTTCCGGGTTTACCAACAGATATCGTTCAGTTGCAGCAAGGCGCAATCGATGCGGTCAATCAAACCATTATCAATCAGTCGACTTTTTCCTTGGGGGTTCGCTGGGACATCACCGCGCAATTTAGCCTTAAATCTCAGTTTGATTGGATTGATATTGAGCCGATGGGGCACGGTTTATGGGCGACAGAGTTCGGTGCGCCTAGAGAAGCGCAACAGGTTCAACTCTTTACCCTGTCCGCAAGCTTTGTGTTTTAGGTGGCGATATGAAGATATTGAGCCTAATTATAACCCTACTACTGAGCTGGCCGAGCCTCGCCGATATTTATATCGTGGTGAATGAACAGAGTCAGATTGAGCAGATCAGTCAAGAGCAAATCGCGGCGTTATATTTGGGCCGAAAACGCACCATGGAAAGCCAGAAGATAATTATTTTAGAGCGCGGTGACCAGGAGCGAGCGGTGTTTTTTAATCGAATCATCAATATGTCATTAAGCCAAGTGAATGCCTATTGGGCCAAATTACGTTTTTCCGGTCGGGTTCGGATGCCAGAGCAAGTCGCAACGGATGACGAGTTGTTCGCTCGCTTAAAACGCAACCCCGCTATGCTTGGCTATAGTATGCACCCGCCGACCATCGCGGGAATAAAAGTGATCCTGACGATAAAAGACGATGAAAAATAACCAAAGTTTATCTAATCGATTGTTGATAACCGTTGTGCTGTTTTCCTTGCTGTATCTATTGATAGCGGCCAGCTTCCTGTCGGTTTTTTACTTAGAACAAGCGACAGAATCGGTGCAAGAAACAGAGCGTAAATTGGTGCTCACGGTGTCAAATTCCGCCGCCATTGCTCTGTATGTTGATAATCCGGTCATCGCGACTGAGGTGATGCAGGCGCTATTACTCCATGATGAAGTTTTGGGGGTGAAGCTAGTCGGCCATGACGGCGTAGAGTTTAGCGCTTCGAAATTGGCGTCAGATCAAGGGCAATGGCAAAACATCGAGAGTTTTCCTTTGTACTCTCCGGTGGCCAATGAGGTGATTGGGAGGATTCAGTTGGATGTCAATCAAGGCTATATCGACCAACTTACCCGAGACCAAGTCAAGGTGCAGCTTTCTATGTTGTTGGTTGAACTTGTGATATTGCTGGTAGCGATGCTGATCGCCGTTCGTCATATCATTGGCATTCCGTTGACCGAGCTGGCCAAAGGCTTAGCGAAGGTCAAGCCGGGCTACGCGGAAAAGCTGCCGGTTCATGAGGCCAACCGCGAAAATGAACTGGGTTTGGTGACCCAAAGTATTAATAACTTTGTCGAGTCGTCAGCCAAAGCACTCGAAGTGGAGCGCGAACTGCGCGCCACCATCGAGCGGATGGAGCAGCACTATCGGCATATCTTCGATACCACTCAGGTAGGCATCTTAGTCTTGGATGAAAATGGTCGCCTTATCCACAGTAATCCGACTTTGTTTGGTCGTTTACTCAAAGAAAACTACGAGCTGCTTGCCTTGCTAGAAAGCCAACCATTTTTTAAACATGTTTTTGAAGCGCCAGATGAGGCGTGGAAATTGTCCGAGCAGGCGATGTCGAGTGGCGATGTCGCATCTGGGGATTTACGCATCAACGCCAGATACAGCCCTGACCAATGGGTGCACTTACTGTTATCGGCCTATCAAGATGGCATGAGTGGCGAATGGTTTATCGAGGGGATCATGTATGACGTTACCGCAAGAGTGCAGCGAGAGTATGATATTTTGCTGCTCGCGCTCGAAGACAAGTTGACGGGGTTAAAAAACCGGTTAGGTTGTGAGCGATTTATTCAGCACCGGCAAGCCTTGCATGCAGAAGAGTATGTGGCGGTGATGTTATTGGATCTTGATGGCTTTAAGCCGATTAATGATCAACATGGTCATGCGGCCGGAGACGAGGTACTACGAGTGATAGCTCGTCGGTTGCAACACTTAGTACGAGAAGAGCAAGATGAAGTGGCCCGAATGGGCGGAGACGAGTTATTGGTGGTGCTGTTTTTAACGGAGATAAGTTCTGCTTGGGTGCAAGCGTTCGCCGAGCGTGTATTGGCGGCCTGCTCAAAACCGATCGAGCTGGCTGATAATGGTCAAGTCATGGTGACTTGCAGCGTGGGAGTCGCTTATGCTCCCACGCAAGATATGGATTTTGACCGTCTTGTTGAGCAGGCCGATGAGGCGATGTACCATGTAAAAAACCATGGTCGAAACGGCGTTCATTATTACCAATCGCCAAGCTCTTGATAAGATTGGCTTAAGGTTCCAGATAAGGTTTGGCGCTCATCAATACTTTTTCCATCTCGTCTTGCAACTCAAACAGCTCAGGCTCTATTTCATCGATGCGGCTTCCCGAGCGCAGCCCTTTTTCGATTTCCCCACAAAGCTGTTTAAGCCTTGGGACACCGCTGTACGAGCAGCTACCATGCAGTTTATGGATATGATGTACCAGTTGCTCACTGTCGGCCGTCTCGGACTCTAATACCTCGCCAACAAAGTCGTCCACTTCACGGATGTAGTCGACCAGCATGTGTAGCATCTCTTTGGCTAAGTCCTCTTTATTGGCGGCTTGTTTCAGCGCTTGAGGCCAATCGATGATCACGTCGTTGGGCACTTCCACCTGAGGCGCTGGCTCTGTGACAACGCTGGCAAGATCCACGCGATCCACTTGGCTTTCGTCAATGTGTGGGCTCCAGTGGACTAAGACTTGCTGCAAAATATGCTCTTCGATGGGCTTAGTGAGGTAGTCGTCCATCCCGGCTTTAAGCAGCCGGTCTCGCTCGCCAACCATCGCATGGGCAGTGACCGCAATCACGGGCGTGTGGGCGTTGAGCTTGGTTTTTTTCACTTCTTGGCACGCCGTTACCCCATCCATTTTGGGCATTTGAATGTCCATTAAGATCATATCAAACCTTTGCTCTTGAGCGGCATGCAGCGCTTCCTCACCGTTTGAGCAGGTGACAACCTGGTCAACACGTTCTGCCAGTAGGGCAGAGATGAGCTTTAAGTTGGCCGGGTTATCATCGACGGCCATCACTTTAAGAGGCAACTTCTCAGACTGGCTCTCTTCAATAGGTTGATCTAGCCAGATGTTGTCTTGGTTATCTTTCGCCAAGCTGAGCAGTAGTTTGCGGCGAGAGATTGGTTTGGTGATGCATTGAACATCATGGTTCGCGACTAAGCGCTCAGCCAGCGCGAGTTCATTACTTGGCAGGCCAACCACCACTTGCGGCGCGATGAGGTGCGCTTGTTGCAACCACTTATCGATTGTTTTCGGGTTGTATTTTTGGTTCGGCGATAAGTTGAGCAAGGTGTAATCGTGAGGCTCAATTTGCTCGGGGATGCTCGAACGATAATTGACAATAAAGCCGAGTTGGCTCAGCTGTTGTTGTATGACAGAGGCCGCTTGCATATTCGGCTCGATGAGCAATAAACGCTTGTGCTTGAACTGGGCAATATCGACATCGTGGGTCATCGGCAGATCGCTGGCAGCTAGGCGAATGGTAAACCAGAACGTAGAGCCCTGGTGTAGGCGACTGGTTAAGCTAATCTCTCCGCCCATTTGACCCACCAGTTTTTGGGTGATCACCAGCCCAAGACCTGTGCCGCCATAGCGGCGAGAAATACTGGCGTCGGCTTGGCTAAAGGCTTGGAACAGTTGAGATTGTTGGCGCTCAGATATCCCGATCCCGGTATCGCGTACCATAAATTGCAGCTCGACCACGTCCTCTTTTTGCGAGCGTAGCTCGACGCTAATATCGATGTTGCCTCGTTCGGTAAATTTAATTGAGTTACCAACAAGGTTGGTCAAGATCTGTTGAATACGCAGCGGATCGCCCACCAAGCCCGCCGGGATTTTCTGATCAACTTTCAGCGTGAGTTCAAGGCCTTTTTCGTGAGCGCTGGTGGCTTGCAATGAGGCCACTTCTTCCAAACACTCTTGGAACTCAAAAGGAATGTTCTCCAGCGCGAGTTTACCGGCTTCAAGTTTAGAGAAGTCGAGAATGTCGTTAATGATGCTGAGTAGGTTGTTCGCCGAGCGCTCAATGGTGACCAAGTAGTCTTCTTGGCTTGGCGATAAGCGGGTTTTCAGCATTTGGCGAGTAAAGCCAATCACCCCGTTGAGTGGGGTGCGCAGTTCGTGTGACATGTTCGCCAAGAACTCCGATTTCACCCGAGCGGCTTCTTGCGCGCGTTTTTTGGCAATATCGAGCTCGACGTTTTGGATCTCGAGTTGTTCTAATGTTTCACGCAGATCAGAGGTGGCCTGGTCTATACTGTGTTGCATCTCAACATGGTATTCAGAGAGTGACATCGCCATGGCGTTGATGCCATTTTTGAGCGCGTCGAGTTCGCCATGCATTTTGCCTTCAATCCGCACATCGAGGTGGCCGCGTCGTATTCTATCCACCATGTTTTTCATGTGGGTGATAGGTAGGGTGACATCACGCATTAAGCGATAAGCGAACAAGCCAGACAGGCCGAGTCCGAGTACTAAGACCAATAGCGCCGCAAAGATCTCTTGATATTGTTGCAAACGCAGCGCCGAGAGGTCAAGCTCGATAGCGATGTAGCCTAGGGCTTGATTTAACTCGGTTTTTCCCCCTTGTGGCGAGGCGAACTGGCCTTCTGCTAAAATAGGGGAGCGAATAATCAGGTCGGTATCGACCAACTCGATGGTACTGAGCAGAGGGATCGGCCTATCTTTGGCGAAGGTTAACGACGCAAAGTTGGGATGGAAATTGGATGTGACAAACAGTTCGTGATTGGCATCAAACACGGCAATGCTGCGTACAATGTTAGAGTTTTTGCGATGGGCGTAACTGATGAGACGACGCACCGCTTCGCGACTTTGTTGAGTCATGCCGTATTCACTGGCGATAGCGAGTGGCTCGATAATGCTCTGACCCGTTGAAATCAGTTGGGTTTCTAGATCGTTATAGCGATTCGAGGTGAAGAAAGCACTCAGCAACAAACCAATAATCAGGGTCGGCGCCAAGGTTAAAGTAATTACGCGCGCTCTTAAGCCGTATCGGGTCATGTTCTCATTACTGTCTGGATATGGGAAAATACTTGTAACGATAAGTATAAACATAAGAATAAGCGGCTAGCTTAATCAAGTCTGCATTATTCGACAATCTCTCCGGTGTTAAATAGTGACCCTATCGGAGAAAACAAGTCATCTTGTAATGAGATAAACTACTACCCAATTGAGCAAATAGGCACAATATTATGGCGCGCTTCTATAAGCCCACAAAGAAAACACAAATAGACACTAAGCACCAACAGTTAACCGTGACCAAGTTGGATCACCATGGGGCTGGGATCGCGCTGGTAAAAAACAAACCGGTCTTTATTGAAGGCGTGTTGCCCGGTGAAGAGGTGGTGGTTCAATTTACCGAACAAAAGAGTAAGTACGCCAAAGCCAAGCTGATTAAACTCAAGCAAGCGAGCGCGGAGCGTGTAGAAGCACCTTGCCGTTATTATGGTCAGTGTGGTGGGTGTAACATGCAGCATCTTTCTCACCAAGGTCAAGTGGACAACAAGCAGCAAGCGTTGTCGCAGTTGATGAACAAATTTGCCGGAGAGTCTTTGGCCTTATCTGAACCGATTGTTTCTGTCTCACAAGGGTATCGCCGCCGCGCGCGTATAAGCCTGCAAAGAGACAAAAAGTCCGGTCAGTTGCTGTTTGGTTTCAGACAAAAAATGAGCAAGCAAATTGTCAATATCAGCGAATGTTTGGTGCTCGCTCCGGCGCTTAATCAGTTGCTGGCGCCATTGCAGCAGATCTTATCTGGCTTTAAACCTTTGGATAAACTTGGCCACGTAGAGTTGGTTTTGGCCGACAGCGGCGTGGTGCTGGTATTGCGCCACCTAGCGGAATTAAAAGAGTGTGAGCAACAAGCCTTGGTTGAGTTTGCCACGCAACACTCGCTAACACTTTATCTGATGCCAGAATCAGACCAGTTGCTTCGTGTGGTTGGCGAAGAACCCTATTATCAAGAGCTCGGTGTAGAGCTTGGATTTGCCCCAAATAACTTTATTCAAGTGAACCAAACGGTCAATCAGTCGATGGTCGCTCAGGCGCTTGAGTGGTTGGATGTGACGACGCAAGACCGAGTGTTAGATTTATTTTGTGGTATTGGCAATTTCAGCTTACCTCTTGCCCAGCAAGCTCGAGAAGTGGTTGGCATTGAGGGTATTGATGAGATGGTGGCTCGCGCCAGTCAAAACGCTAAGCGCAATCAACTGGATAATACCCAATTTTTCCAAGCGAACTTGGAACAAGACATGACCCGCGCTGTGTGGGCACAGGGGGCATTTGATAAAGTGCTGCTTGATCCTGCTCGAGCGGGGGCGGCGGGGATCGTTGATCAAATTGCCGCATTAGGGGCGAAGGGTGTGGTGTATGTTTCGTGCAATCCTGCTACCCTTGCCCGTGACAGCCAAAGTTTATTACAACAAGGATATAAGCTTAAAAAACTCGCAATGCTGGATATGTTTCCTCACACCAGTCATTTAGAGAGCATGGCACTGTTTGAAAAATAATATTTCCCGTAAAATTAGGGAACCATAAGACCCGGAGTGGTCTATAAGTCTGTTGCTAGAAACTAGGAAAGAAACATGGTCGCAGTACGCAGCGCGCACTTAACTACAGATACAGAGTTTGAGTTAGAAAACTGGGTTGCCAGCTTAAATCAAGATAAGAAAGTCAGCCGAAAATTGGTCGAAGTTTATCGCCAGTGTGAAGAGTTGCTCAAAGGAGAAGCCAACGCAGAACTGCTGTTGTGGCGTGGTCGGGAGATGATAGAAATCTTAACCACCTTATCGATGGACCGAGCAACCTTGGTTGCGGCGCAGCTGTTTCCTTTGGTGAGCATGCAGGTGTACGACCGAGAAGCCTTGCAGGAGCACTACGGCAGCGAAATTGTCAAAATGATCGATGGGGTTGAAGAGATGGCCGCTATCGGCCAACTCAATGTCACCTTAGATGGCTCTGCTGCGTCTTCCCAAGTGGATAACGTGCGTCGTATGTTGCTGGCGATGGTCGACGATTTTCGCTGTGTGGTCATTAAACTGGCCGAGCGAATTTGTAATCTGCGTGAAGTGAAAGATCAACCCGATGAAGTGCGTCAAGCAGCGGCAAAAGAGTGTGCCAATATTTATGCGCCGCTGGCGAACCGTTTAGGGATCGGCCAACTGAAGTGGGAGATCGAAGATTACGCGTTTCGTTATCAACACTCCTCGACGTATAAGCAAATTGCCAAACAGCTTTCTGAGCGCCGAATTGTGCGCGAGCAATACATTGAAGACTTTGTCACCGATCTGGCGCAAGAGATGCAAGTTTGCAGTATCAATGCTGAGGTCAGCGGCAGGCCAAAACATATCTACAGCATTTGGCGCAAAATGCAGAAAAAGAGCCTGGCATTCGATGAGCTGTTTGATGTGCGTGCGGTGCGGATTATTGCCGATCAGCTACAAGACTGTTATGCCGCGTTAGGTGTGGTGCATACCAAGTATAAACACCTACCGAGTGAGTTTGACGACTACGTCGCTAACCCGAAACCGAATGGCTACCAATCCATTCATACTGTGATCTTAGGACCAGAAGGGAAAACCATCGAGATCCAGATCCGCACCAAGCAGATGCATGAAGACTCAGAGCTTGGCGTGGCGGCGCACTGGAAGTACAAAGAGGGCGCGTCTGCAGGCCGCAGTGGCTATGATGAAAAAATCACTTGGTTACGTAAACTGCTCGACTGGCAAGAAGAGATGTCCGACTCGGGCGAAATGCTCGATGAGTTACGCAGCCAGGTATTTGACGATCGCGTGTACGCCTTTACCCCGCGTGGTGATGTGGTTGATTTACCGATGGGCGCAACGCCGCTCGACTTTGCTTACCATATTCACTCGGAAGTGGGCCATCGCTGCATTGGCGCGAAGGTAGCAGGGCGAATCGTCCCCTTCACCCATAAATTGGCAATGGGCGATCAAGTTGAAATCATCACTCAAAAAGAACCGAACCCATCTCGCGACTGGCTAAACCCATCATTGGGCTTTGTTCATTCTGGCCGCGCGCGCGCTAAGATCAATGCTTGGTTCCGTAAGCAGAGCCGTGAGAAAAACCTTGAAGCTGGCCGAGACATTTTAGAAGTGGAACTTGGCAAAATTGGCGCAACGCTTAAAGACGCCGATATGTATGCTCTCAAGCGTTTTAACGTCAATACCACTGATGAGCTCTATGCGGGCGTAGGCAGCGGTGATTTGCGCATTAACCAAGTGGTTAATCATATTAACGCTTTGGTGAACAAACCGACTGCAGAAGAAGAAGATCAGCAAGCGCTCGAAAAGCTGCAAGAGTCACAAGACAAGGCCCCAGCCCAAAGCCGTCCGCGTAAAGATGCGGTGGTCGTGGAAGGGGTTGATAACCTGATGACCCATTTAGCGCGATGCTGTCAGCCTATTCCGGGTGATGAAATTAAAGGTTACATTACTCAGGGCCGCGGTATTTCGGTGCACCGTAGTGATTGTGAGCAACTAGAAGAGTTGAATTTACACGCACCAGAGCGGATCATTGATACGGTTTGGGGGCGGGGCTTTGTCGGCTCCTATATTTTAACTTTGCGGGTAGAAGCATTAGAACGTGGCGGTCTGTTAAAAGACATCACCACCATGCTCGCCAATGAAAAAGTCAAAGTATCGAGCATGAAAAGTCGCAGCGACTACAAGCGCCAAATCTCCATCATGGACTTCCACTTAGAAGTGAAAAACATTGATGTCCTAGCGCGCCTGATCACCCGTGTCGAGCAGATCAAAGACGTGATGTCGGTGAAAAGGTTGGGATAATATTAAGTGCTAAGTGCTAAGTGCTAAGTGCTACAGCTAAAGCTGGCAAGCAGGTCAATTAATAACACCGCCTTATCGAGGCGGTGTTTTGTTAGAGAGTATTATGAAAAACAACATCGAAACCCTTCTATCTATTATGGCCACCTTGCGTGATGAGGAAAAAGGTTGTCCGTGGGACAGAAAGCAGACCTTTGACACCATCGTGCCGCATACCATTGAAGAGACCTATGAAGTGGCGGATGCGATCCACAATCGCGACTGGCCGAACTTGCAAGAAGAGCTCGGGGATCTGCTGTTTCAGGTGATTTTTTATAGCCAGATGGCAAAAGAGCAAGGCCTGTTTGAGTTTGATGATGTGGTGGCAGGGCTGAACGAAAAACTGACTCGCCGTCATCCGCATGTTTTTTCTGATGTGACGTTCGACAGCGATGAAGCTATTAATGCCAACTGGGAAAAAGAGAAAGCCAAGGAAAAAGATCAACAAGGCAAAAGTGAGCAAAGTATCCTAGACTCTATTCCAAAGTCATTACCCGCGCTGTCTAAGGCCAATAAAATCCAAAAACGTTGTGCGCAGCACGGCTTTGATTGGGGGGCGTTAGAACCCGTGGTAGACAAAGTGAAAGAAGAGATTGACGAAGTGATGGAAGAGGCCCGACAAGTCGAGCCAAATCAAGACAATATCGAAGATGAACTTGGTGATTTACTGTTCGCGACCGTCAATTTAGCCCGACATTTGGGCAAAAATCCTGAGTCTGCACTGAGTAAAGCAAATGTAAAATTTAGCCGACGCTTTAGAGGGGTAGAAGGGCTCGTGAGCCAGCAAAATAAGCAACTGGTTGATTTTGAACTGGATGAATTAGACGCGATGTGGGATGAAGTCAAGCGTCGAGAGCGAGCGAGAAAATAAACTTTCAATGACTTAGCTCTAGTTTGGGTCAATAATGACTCAACTCATTTTAAACCAGAATGAGTTGAGTCGAGATATTTGATTTGAAGCAAAAAATAAAAAATCACACTGTGATAGATTTCACGTTGTGGCGATAAGGGGCTTCTGGTATATTTATATCCCGTCCAGAAGTAATCCATTTCCCTCATTCAACCAATTTCAGGTTAAACATGACGACAAATTACATTTTTGTTACTGGCGGGGTTGTATCCTCTCTAGGTAAAGGTATTGCAGCAGCATCGCTTGCAGCCATTTTAGAAGCTCGTGGTCTTAAAGTGACTATGATGAAGCTTGACCCTTACATCAACGTTGACCCGGGCACAATGAGCCCAACTCAACACGGTGAAGTGTTCGTCACGGAAGATGGCGCTGAAACAGACCTTGACCTTGGTCACTACGAACGTTTCATTCGTACCAAAATGACCAAGCGTAACAACTTCACGGCAGGTCGTGTTTATGCAGACGTTCTACGTAAAGAGCGTCGTGGCGATTACCTTGGTGCAACCATCCAGGTTATCCCACACATCACTAACTCTATTAAAGAGCGCGTTATTTCAGGTGCCGAAGGCCATGATATCGCGATCGTTGAAGTTGGTGGGACAGTTGGTGATATCGAATCACTACCGTTTATGGAAGCGATTCGTCAACTAGCGGTTGAGCTAGGCCGTGAGCGTGCTATGTTTATGCACCTTACTTTGGTTCCTTACCTAGCAGCTGCGGGTGAAGTGAAAACCAAACCGACTCAGCACTCTGTAAAAGAATTACTGTCTATCGGTATTCAGCCAGATATCTTAGTTTGTCGTAGCGATCGTGTTATCCCTGCCAACGAACGTAAGAAAATCGCGCTTTTCTGTAACGTACAAGAAAAAGCCGTTATCTCGATGAAAGATGTAGATTCTATCTACAAGATCCCTCAGTTGATTAAAGCGCAGGGTACCGATGATCTAGTTTGTCAGCGCTTTGGCATTGATGCTCCAGAAGCAGACTTGTCAGAGTGGGAGCAAGTGATTTACGAAGAAGCCAACCCGACGGGCGAAGTGACCATCGGTATGGTAGGTAAATACATTGAGCTACCAGATGCTTATAAATCGGTTAACGAAGCATTGAAACATGCGGGGTTGAAAAACCGTTTAAGCGTCACTATTAAATATGTAGACTCACAAGATGTTGAGAGCAAAGGCGATGAAGCGCTAGCGGGTCTTGACGCGATTCTAGTACCAGGTGGCTTTGGCGACCGTGGTGTAGAAGGTAAAATCTTGGCAGCGAAGTATGCTCGTGAAAACAAAGTACCTTACTTAGGTATCTGTTTAGGTATGCAAGTTGCGCTAATTGAATACGCTCGTAATGTCGTTGGCATGAAAGGCGCGCATTCAACAGAATTTAATAAAGAGACTAAGTACCCAGTGGTAGGCCTTATCACTGAATGGATCGATGGCGAAGGTAAAGTTGAAGAACGTACCGAAACGTCCGATTTAGGTGGTACTATGCGTCTTGGTTCACAGCTTTGTCACCTAGAAAAAGGTTCTAAAGCACATGAGCTGTACGGCAGCGCGACGATCCATGAACGTCACCGCCACCGTTATGAAGTGAACAACGTTCTTCGTCCAAAACTAGAGAAAGCAGGCCTGAAAGTGTCTGGTTTGTCAGCGGACAAGAAGCTAGTAGAAGTGATTGAAAACCCTGCTCACCCATGGTTTGTAGCAGCTCAGTTCCACCCAGAATTTACCTCGACTCCGCGTGATGGACACCCATTGTTCTCAGGATTCGTGAAAGCTGCTGGTGAATACCAAAAAGGCGAGCAAGATTAAGTAAAAGGATATGGGCGACCACTCAAGGTTGAGTGGTTCCCTTTAGTTTTGACATTTAAATTCAATGAGAGGAAACATTAATGTCTAAGATCGTTAAAGTTCTAGGTCGCGAAATCATCGACTCACGTGGTAACCCAACTGTAGAAGCTGAAGTTCACCTAGAAGGCGGTTTCGTAGGTATGGCGGCAGCTCCATCTGGCGCATCTACTGGTTCACGCGAAGCTCTTGAGCTACGTGACGGCGACAAATCACGTTTCCTAGGTAAAGGTGTTCTTAAAGCAATTGAAGCTGTTAACGGCCCAATCGCTGAAGCGCTAGTTGGTAAAGACGCGAAAGCTCAAGCTGACGTTGACCAAGTGATGATCGACCTAGACGGTACTGAAAACAAGTCTAAGTTCGGCGCTAACGCAATCCTTGCTGTTTCTCTAGCAAACGCAAAAGCTGCAGCTGCTGCTAAAGGCATGCCTTTATTCGAGCACATCGCTGAGCTAAACGGTACTGCTGGTCAGTTCTCTATGCCTCTACCTATGATGAACATCATCAACGGTGGTGAGCACGCAGACAACAACGTTGATATCCAAGAGTTCATGATCCAACCTGTTGGCGCTAAGACTCTTAAAGAAGCTCTACGTGTTGGTGCTGAAGTATTCCACAACCTAGCTAAAGTTCTTAAGGCGAAAGGCCTAAGCACTGCAGTTGGTGATGAAGGTGGCTTCGCTCCTAACCTAGAATCAAACGCTGCTGCACTAGCTGCAATCAAAGAAGCGGTTGAAGCTGCAGGTTACGAGCTAGGTAAAGACGTTACTCTAGCAATGGACTGTGCTGCATCTGAGTTCTACGACAAAGAAGCTGGCAACTACAACATGAAAGGCGAAGGTAAGATCTTCTCTTCTGAAGAATTCAACCACTACCTTGCTGATCTAGCTAACCAGTACCCAATCGTATCTATCGAAGACGGTCTAGACGAATCAGATTGGGATGGCTTCAAGCACCAAACTGAACTACTAGGTGACAAGCTTCAACTAGTAGGTGATGACCTATTCGTTACTAACACTAAGATCCTTGCGAAAGGTATCGAGATGGGTGTTGCTAACTCTATCCTTATCAAGTTCAACCAAATCGGTTCTCTAACTGAGACTCTAGCTGCAATCAAGATGGCTAAAGATGCAGGTTACACTGCTGTAATCTCTCACCGTTCTGGCGAAACTGAAGATGCAACTATCGCTGATCTAGCGGTAGGTACTGCTGCAGGTCAAATCAAAACTGGTTCTATGAGCCGTTCTGACCGTGTTGCTAAGTACAACCAACTTATCCGTATCGAGGAAGCTCTAGGTGAGCGCGCTCCTTACAACGGTCTTAAAGAAGTTAAAGGTCAATAATTCACTCTGAATTATTAGCTTAAAGCTTTTATAAAACGCCTCGCTTTTTGCGGGGCGTTTTTGTATTTGGGGGTTGAGAGAAGATTACAGATTACAGAATTCGCTACGCTCACTAGAGACTAGAGCGAGAAAAGTGGTCATCTCGGAATCGAGGAACGAGATGTCCGAGATCTACTAAAGGCGCACACCCATATAAACAAGAGCCAGCACACGGTAAGTAGATCTCTGACAACAATGCCAGCCATTTGCGCTCAAATAAACTTTGGTGGGGACATTGTTTCAGAGATGACGCGTTTTGCAGTGCAGTGCCTTCGTTCAATTTTTTCCTTAGGCAAATCGCGCAATGATTCTTTTGCTCTTATAGCAGCGAAGCGTTCTAGCCGCTAGTCGGGAGCTTGCGACCGATCCCGCCTGTGCTTTTTCTGATGTATTCTCAGGGCAAAGCCCGTCTCTGTATTCTTATCCGCGCAGCGATTTCTTCGTACCTTTCGCGCAAACCGCCCGAATATGATATATATGCAGCTTATAGTTTTTTCTTGGTGAGATGATGCGAATTTTTGCTTTTGGATTGTTAGCGCTGGTTGCCGCGTTGCAATATACGGTTTGGTTTGGAAAGAATGGCGAAAGTGATTTAGCTACGATTCAAAGTGATATCGTGATCCAAGAGCAAGTTAATGCAAAATTGAAACAGCGTAATGATGAAATGTACGCTGAAATCGATGATCTTCGCCAAGGGTTGGATGCGATTGAAGAGCGTGCCCGGCACCAATTGGGGATGGTGAAACAAGATGAAACCTTCTACCGAATTGTTGGTGATGATGCCCCTTCTCAGTAATAAAGAATAACCATGTCTCACAGTGTAAATACATCAGAAAAGATCGCGGTGATTGTCCCTGCTGCTGGGGTCGGAAGCCGCATGCAAGCCGACTTGCCTAAGCAGTATTTAACCCTTCACGGCAAAACCATTTTGGAGCATACCGTTGCCAGAATGTTTGAGCACCCGCAAGTCGCATTTGTGGTGGTCGCGATTGGTGACCAAGACCCCTATTTTGATAGCCTTTCATTAGCCAAAGACCCGCGGGTCGTGCGTGTTGCGGGTGGCAAAGAGCGAGCCGATTCCGTGTTATCGGGTTTGAGCTATTTAGCCCAACATCACCCCGATATCGATTGGGTCATGGTGCATGATGCCGCGCGGCCTTGTGTCGCGGTCAGCGATATGGATCGCCTCATTCAGCACTGTTTACCTCATGGCGTTGGCGGGCTATTGGCCTCTCCGGTGCGTGATACCATGAAGCGGGGTAATGGTCAGCAACAGGTCGAGTCCACAGTAGATAGAAATGATTTATGGCATGCGTTAACTCCGCAAATGTTTCGACTCGGCGAACTTAATCGCGCCCTGGAGCAGGCCCTCAAACAGCAGGTTGCGATTACCGACGAAGCGTCGGCGATGGAGTGGGCTGGAGAGGCTCCGCTTTTAGTCACCGGCCGGGCGGATAACATTAAGATCACCCAGCCAGAAGATTTGGCTCTAGCGGAATTTTACTTACAACGCGACTTGAATAAGGAAAGAGAATGATTCGAATTGGTCACGGCTTCGACGTACATAAATTTGGGGGGCAAGGCCCGGTTATCATTGGCGGTGTTGCCATCCCTTATGAGCAAGGTTTGATTGCGCACTCCGATGGTGATGTCGCCTTACATGCTTTGTCAGATGCGCTGCTTGGCGCGATAGCACAGGGTGACATTGGCCGTCACTTTCCCGATACCGATGACAAGTGGAAGGGAGCAGATAGCCGTGCTCTGCTAAGAGCTGTTTATCGCTTAGTGAAAGAAAAAGGCTATGTGATTGGCAACCTAGATATGACTATTATGGCGCAAGCGCCTAAAATGGCTCCTCATATTCAAGCCATGTGCCAATGTATTGCCGAAGACTTAGAAACCGACTTGGCTAATGTCAATGTGAAAGCAACCACCACAGAGCGGTTAGGTTTTACTGGAAGAAAAGAAGGCATCGCTTGCGAAGCGGTTGTACTCATTAATAAGAAATAACATCATGAACGATATTTTAGCTCCACTTGCTTACTTATTGGGTAAGCCGACAGCGCGCGCAAAACTCAAAGCCAAACCAGCCCATTTTGTAGTAAAAGAAAATTTGGGTTTTGAGTTTACTGGTAGCGGCGAGCACCTTATGCTGCGCATTGAAAAAACCGGCGAGAACACCAGTTTTGTCGCCAATGAGCTGGCCAAAACGTGTGGTGTCAAGTCCAAAGATGTCAGTTGGGCGGGGCTAAAAGATCGCCATGCCGTGACCGAGCAGTGGTTCAGCGTTCATCTACCAAAAGGTGAAACACCAGACTTGAGCGCTTTTCTTGCCCAGTACCCTTCGATCAAAGTATTGGCGACCTCACGGCACAACAAAAAGCTTCGCCCTGGCGACTTAGTCGGCAACCAGTTTGAGCTGACGTTATCTGAAGTGAGTGATGTCCCTGCGGTGCTGGCTCGATTAGAGCAAGTGGCCGAACATGGGGTACCAAACTATTTTGGTGCTCAGCGTTTTGGTAATGAGGGCAACAATGTCGATGAAGCTCGTCGCTGGGGACGAGACAATGTGCGTACCCGCAACCAAAATAAACGTAGCTTATACTTATCCGCTGCGCGCTCTTGGATTTTCAATCAGATTGTATCTGCGCGCATTGACGCTGAACTGTTTAACCAAGTGGTTGATGGTGATTTAGTGATGCGTGAGGGGGCGACAGCTTTGGTTGAACAGAGCGGCCTTGGTGAGCAGCAAGCTTTAGTCTCAAAAGGCGAGGTGCAGATCACCGCGGCACTAGCGGGAGACAATGCCTTACCATGCCAAGCGCGTGCATTAGAGCTTGAACAGCCCCACTTAGATGCTGAACCGGATTTAATGGCACTTATTTGTGGTAATCGCATGCGCCACGATCGCCGAGCCATCAGTTTGAAACCACAAGATCTGACTTGGCAGCACACCGACGACGAAATTACTTTAAAATTCTCGTTGTCATCGGGCTGTTTTGCGACTGCTATCGTGAGAGAGCTGGTGGAAGAGATCCCTGTTGAGCGAACGTATTAAGCCAAGGAAAGCCAATGAAAATATTGTTAAGCAATGATGATGGCGTGCACGCGGAGGGGATCAAAACACTCGCGAGTCAGTTAGCCGATCTTGCTGAGGTGATCATTGTCGCGCCTGATCGTAACCGCTCTGGGGCATCGAACTCCTTATCTTTGGATAATCCGTTACGCATTCTTCCTTTGCAGGACAAGGTGTACTCTGTGCAGGGCACGCCGACTGACTGTGTCCATTATGCGTTAAATGAGTTACTTAAAGATAACGCGCCCGATTTGGTGGTTTCTGGTATTAATCACGGCGCGAACCTTGGCGACGATGTACTGTATTCGGGTACGGTGGCTGCGGCGATGGAAGGGCATTTTTTAGGCGTACCCTCGATAGCGGTGTCGCTGGTTGGTCAACATCATTTTGCTAGCGCAGCGCGAGTGGTTCGAGAGTTGATTGAAAGGCACTGTATTGAGCCGATCCCAACCAATCGGTTAATCAACGTCAATGTACCGGATCTTGCTTATCAGGATCTTAAGGGGACGTTAATTACTCGCTTAGGCGCCCGTCATCACGCGACAGATATGATCAAACAGCAAGACCCGCGTGGTCATGATATCTATTGGCTTGGGCCTCCGGGGCCACGTCAAGATGCAGGAGAAGGGACCGACTTCTACGCCGTAGAGCAGGGATTTATTTCGATTACTCCAATACAGGTCGATTTAACCGCTCATGAATCAATGCCATGTATGGAGCGATGGGTTAAAGGTGGTGCATAATGAATAACCCCCAAGCTGATAAGCTGGTTGAGTTCTTGCGAGCCAGTGGCATTCAAGATCATCAGGTATTAGAAGCGATTCGGGCATTGCCCCGTGAGCGCTTTCTTTCTGAGGCCATGATGCACCAAGCTTATGACAACAACGCGCTGCCAATTGGGGCCGGGCAGACTATCTCGCAGCCCTATATTGTGGCTAAAATGACCGAGTTGTTACAGCTTAGCTCCCAGAGCAAAGTACTGGAAGTTGGAACTGGGTCGGGATATCAGACTGCCGTGCTCGCTCAGTTGGTCGAACACGTTTATTCTATTGAGCGGATAAAATCGTTGCAATGGGATGCTAAGCGTCGCCTGAAACAATTAGATATCTACAATATATCCACAAAACATGGTGACGGTTGGCAGGGGTGGGCCTCTAAAGGGCCATTCGATGCGATTATCGTGACCGCTGCTGCGGCATCGGTACCAGATGCCTTACTGCAACAGTTGGTGGATGGAGGTAGATTAGTGATCCCCGTAGGCGAAGAAGATCAAAGCTTGATCAAGATCGAGCGCCGTGGAGATCGTTATGAATCAAGTGTGATTGAAATGGTACGCTTTGTACCTTTGGTCGCCGGTGATCTAGCGTAAAGGAATACCTGTGTCATTCAAGCTAAGAACAGCGCTAACTCAAGGGCTCCTTTTGTCCTTACTATCAGGATGTGCCGCGCACACGCCTGCGCCTGTTTCTAGCTTGAGTAAAGACTATGACAGCATAGGCCGTGGCAGCTATCGAGGCAGTTTTTACGAGGTTCAAAAGGGAGATACGCTTTATTTTATTGCCTATGTGACCGGTAAAGATGTAAAAAAGCTGATAGCTTACAATAGGTTGAAGGCGCCTTATACTATTCATCCTGGGCAAAAGCTTCGCCTATGGACCCCTTCTTATGTAGCACCAAGCTACGGTGAGTCCGGTGGCAATAACGTGGCGGTGGCGGCGGTCACCGTTTCGAGTAGTGCCTCGGTGAGCTCCGCAGAAAAAAAAATAAATTCGAGCAAAAATTCTAAAACCCCGCCAGCCCAGAGCACATCAGGGGTTGCTAATAAAGTTGAAAAAACCAACAAAAAAGTTTCCCCAAAACCTGTTGATCAATCAAGATCAAAGGAGTATGTTGAGAATAAACATAAACAGGTTGTTAACAAAACTGTACATACAACCAAACAAAAAAATAATAAAGTTTCTAAATGGTTATGGCCTACAAAGGGTCGGATCATTAAAGGGTTCTCAGCAGGGGATCAAGGCAATAAAGGGATAGACATTGCCGGCCAACGGGGTCAATCCATCGTCTCCACTGCTAATGGAACAGTCGTTTATTCTGGCAATGCACTCCGTGGATACGGAAATCTCGTTATCGTAAAACATAATGACAATTACTTAAGTGCTTATGCCCATAATGAACGTTTGCTAGTAAAAGAAGGACAAAGTGTTAGAGCCGGACAGAAAATTGCAACCATGGGAAGTTCTGGTGCAAGTGGTGTTCGTTTACACTTCGAAATTCGATATCAAGGAAAGTCGGTGAATCCAAAGCGCTACTTACCTTAAAATTCAAAAGCGACATTGATAGCAGTAATGTCTTGCGAACTCGCCAGGGGGAGGCACTATGAGTATCAGCAATGCAGTCACGAAAATCGAAGAAGAGTTTGATCTAGATACCGTGGAACAGGAAGAGTCCACTGTAGCTGAAAAACCTTCAAAACCTGAAAAAAAGTCTGAGCAAAAAGAAGAACTTGAAGTAACAGCAAAGAGCTTAGATGCCACTCAACTCTACTTAGGTGAAATTGGTTTCTCACCTTTGCTTACCGCTGAAGAAGAAGTGCTTTACGCTCGTCGCGCCTTGCGTGGTGATGAAGCGGCACGTAAACGTATGATTGAAAGTAATCTCCGTCTAGTGGTGAAGATCTCTCGTCGTTACGGTAATCGTGGGTTAGCACTACTGGATCTGATTGAAGAGGGCAACCTTGGATTGATCCGAGCAGTAGAGAAATTCGATCCTGAGCGCGGGTTCCGTTTTTCTACCTACGCAACGTGGTGGATCCGTCAAACCATTGAACGTGCTTTGATGAATCAAACTCGTACTATCCGTCTACCTATACATGTGGTGAAAGAGCTCAATATTTACTTGCGTACCGCTCGTGAATTATCACAAAAGCTCGATCACGAACCTACCGCAGAAGAGATCGCTCATCAGCTGGATAAACCGGTTGAAGATGTGAGCAAAATGCTGCGCCTCAATGAACGTGTTAGCTCAGTCGACACCCCGATTGGCGGTGAAAGCGAGAAAGCGCTCCTGGATATCATTCCTGATATTAACAATTCTGATCCAGAAGTGTGCACTCAAGACGATGACATTAAGAGCTCATTGATCGACTGGCTGGATGAACTTAACCCGAAACAGAAAGAAGTATTGGCACGTCGCTTCGGTTTGTTAGGTTATGAGCCGTCAACGCTAGAAGAGGTTGGCCGTGAGATTAACTTAACTCGTGAACGTGTGCGTCAGATCCAAGTAGAAGGTTTACGCCGCTTAAGAGAGATCTTAGTTAAGCAAGGTTTGAATATGGAATCGCTATTCAATGTCGAAAATGATTAAAGAATAACGAGCAGTGGTAATGTCGCCACCGGATCGTTATCGGCTAGGAAATGTTAACAAGGCGCTATGGTTACCCATAGCGCCTTGTTTTATTTTAGGTTACAGGTTACAGGTTACAGGTTACAGGAGCTTTTTGAGGCGATAGAGCGCTTCTAGAGCTTGTCTTGGGCTGAGATCGTCCGGGTCGATGTCACCGAGCGCCAGCTCGACTTCGCTTGGCTCTGGGATCAGGCTGAGTTGATTGGCAATATCGACTTCACTTGGGATCGATTTATCATTCGCGCTCAGCTGCTCTAATTGTGTGAGCTTACCGCGTGCGTTTTTGATCACAGTTTTTGGTACCCCGGCCAACCCCGCAACGGCGAGGCCATAAGACTTGCTCGCCGCTCCTTCTTGGACGGCGTGCATAAAGGCGATGCTGTCGCCGTGCTCAACCGCATCAAGGTGAACGTTCGCGAGATGAGGCAACTGGTTGGGTAGCTCGGTCAGCTCAAAGTAGTGGGTGGCAAACAGGGTCATCGCACCAATCTGGTTGGCTAGCCACTCTGCACTTGCCCAAGCGAGAGAGAGGCCATCATAGGTACTGGTGCCGCGGCCAATTTCATCCATCAGCACTAAGCTTTGCTGCGTGGCGTTATGCAAGATGTTCGCGGTTTCTGTCATTTCAACCATGAAGGTTGAACGGCCAGAAGCGAGGTCATCGGAAGCGCCGATGCGGGTGAAGATCCTATCAATAGAGCCGATGCTAGCCGACTCAGCAGGCACATAGCAGCCGATATGGGCCAGCAGTGCGATCAACGCGGTTTGACGCATATAGGTGGATTTACCGCCCATGTTTGGACCGGTGATGATCAGCATTTTGCGCTCAGGATTGAGTTCAATCGGGTTGGCGATAAACGGCGCGTCCATGACTTGTTCGACAACTGGATGACGACCGCCTTGAATGGTGACCCCGGCGTTTTCACTTAACGTTGGTCGACAATAATCTAAGCTTTCAGCGCGCTCGGCAAAGTTTTGCAGCACATCAATTTGCGACACCGCAGAGGCTACATTTTGCAGTTGCTCAAGGTGTGGCACGAGCAAGTCAAACAGCTCTTCCCATAGTTGTTTTTCAATGGCCAGCGCTTTGGATTTAGAGCTAAGCACCTTGTCTTCATGCTCTTTTAATTCAGGAATAATGTAGCGCTCAGCATTTTTGAGGGTTTGTCTGCGCACGTAGTGGGCGGGCACTAAGTGGCTTTGTCCGCGGCTCACCTGAATAAAGAAGCCATGCACGTTGTTATAGCCAACCTTGAGGGTATCGATGCCGTGGCGTTCGCGCTCTTCGGCTTCAAGCTTCGCGAGGTATTCGGTGGCACCATCCGCGAGATCTCGCCATTCATCGAGCTCGGCGCTATAGCCAGGGGCAATCACGCCGCCATCACGGATCACCACGGGTGGGTTTTCTTTTATCGCTCGCTCTAACAGATCGCACACCTCTTCAAGCGGGGTGACGTATTGGCGTAATTTTGCCAAGTAAGGCTGTTGCAGTGGCGCTAAGTCTTGGTGAAGTTCTGGCAGTTGTTGCATCGCATGGCGTAGGCGAGCCATGTCACGGGGGCGTGCAGAGCGTAGCGCTAAGCGCGCTAAAATACGTTCAATATCGCCAATCTGTTTTAGTGTTGGCTGCAGCGTATCGTAAAGGCCGTTATCTTTGAGCTCGCCAATCGCGTCTAAGCGCTGATTTAACGTATCAAGGCAACGCATTGGTTGATGCAACCAGCGCTTGAGCATACGGCTGCCCATGGCGGTGGCGCTATGGTCAAGCACTTCGGCTAAGGTGTTATCTACACCGCCTGCGAGATTTTGCGTCAGCTCGAGGTTACGTCGGGTTGCCGCGTCTAAGATCACCGAGTGGTCTTGGCGGTCAAAGGTCAACGAGCGAATATGTGGTAGAGCGGTGCGCTGGGTATCTTTGACGTATTGGATCAAACAGCCCGCGGCACACAGGCCAAGCTTGGCGTGCTCAACACCAAAGCCAACTAGGTCTTTGGTGCCAAATTGTTGGTTGAGCTGCTGTTTGGCGGTGTCGAGTTCAAACTCCCACACCGGACGGCGGCGGTTACCGTTACGGCCTTCCATTAGGTGTACCGGCTCAAAGTCTTCAGAAAAGAGTAACTCTCGCGGCGCCGTGCGCTGTAGCTCGGCCGCCATGGCTTCTTCGGTTTCTGGCTCGCAAAGCTGGAAGCGGCCAGAAGTAATGTCTAACGTGGCGTAGCCAAATTTATCTTTATGGTGATAAATGGCGGCAATCAAGTTGTCGACGCGCTCAGAAAGCAGCGCTTCATCGGTCACCGTGCCAGGGGTGACGATACGCACCACTCGACGCTCGACAGGACCCTTACTGGTCGCAGGATCTCCCACTTGCTCACAAATGGCGACAGATTCACCCAGCTGAACCAATTTCGCCAGATAACCTTCAACCGCGTGGAAGGGCACCCCTGCCATCGGGATCGGTTCGCCAGCTGAGGAGCCCCGCTTGGTGAGGGAGATCTCCAGCAACTGTGAGGCCTTTTTAGCATCGTCGTAAAACAATTCATAAAAATCACCCATCCGATAAAACAGCAGGATCTCAGGATTTTCTGCTTTGAGCTTATGGTATTGCTGCATCATTGGAGTGTGTTTTTGATCTGCTTTCACTGTGGTGACCTTAGTTACTGCTTTTGTTTATCGTTTATGCCGCTTAGGATACGTGAATCGTTTGTTCTCGCAAAGGTGAAATGAGGTTTTTCCGTGATGAATACAAAGAATGAATTAAGCCAACGTTTAGGGGACTTATTGCAAGCCAATAAACACATTATGACCAGCGCAGAATCTTGCACCGGTGGCGCGGTCTCTGCGGCCATTACTGATATTGCGGGGAGCTCTGCGTGGTTCGACCGCGCCTTTATCACCTATAGCAATGAAGCAAAAATCGAGATGCTAGGCGTTGCATCGCCCACGCTCGCAGCTTATGGCGCCGTCAGTGAACCGGTTGTCGGTGAGATGGTCGCGGGTGCGCTGGCGCACTCAAACGCCACCATTGGCGTCGCGATCAGCGGCATAGCAGGCCCAAGTGGAGGGACGGAGGATAAGCCCGTTGGTACTGTCTGTTTTGGCTTTGCTGCCAAAAATGGTTGGCGCGTGATAGAAACGCGGCATTTTGCAGGGGACAGGGCAGAGGTGCGCCAGCAAGCAACAACCCATGCGTTACGAGTTCTGTGTGACTATTTGCAGCCAAGCTCTAACTTTTAACGGTCGGTGCTTGCGCTGTTTTAAGTAGGCGCTAATTTATCGCTTCACGCGAAAAGAACAAACTTTTTTTCATACAGCTATAGACACTGTATGAATCAACAGTATAATGATCAGCATATCAAAAACACGTTGTGTGGAGAAAGTGATGGATGAGAACAAACAAAAGGCGTTAGCCGCAGCGCTTGGCCAAATTGAAAAGCAATTCGGTAAAGGTTCAATTATGCGCCTCGGTGACAACCGTACTATGGATGTTGAAACCATCTCTACCGGTTCACTTTCACTGGATATTGCACTCGGTGCTGGTGGTCTACCAATGGGACGTATCGTAGAAGTCTACGGCCCAGAAAGTTCTGGTAAAACCACGCTGACGCTTGAGCTTATCGCCGCTGCGCAACGTGTCGGTAAAACCTGTGCATTTATTGATGCCGAGCACGCACTAGACCCAATTTACGCCAAAAAACTGGGTGTAGATATCGATGCTCTTTTGGTGTCTCAGCCAGACACCGGTGAGCAAGCGCTAGAAATCTGTGATGCCCTAGCTCGCTCGGGTGCGATTGATGTCATGGTGGTCGATTCCGTTGCGGCATTAACCCCTAAAGCAGAAATTGAAGGCGAAATGGGCGATAGCCACATGGGTCTCCAAGCTCGTATGCTTTCACAAGCGATGCGTAAACTTACGGGTAACCTTAAGCAGTCTAACTGTATGTGTATCTTCATCAACCAAATCCGTATGAAGATCGGTGTGATGTTTGGTAACCCAGAAACCACCACAGGTGGTAATGCGCTTAAGTTTTACGCGTCGGTTCGTCTTGATATTCGCCGTACTGGCTCTATTAAAGATGGCGACGAAATCGTGGGTAACGAAACCCGCATCAAAGTGGTGAAAAACAAAATTGCCGCGCCATTTAAACAAGCGGAAACGCAAATTCTTTACGGCCAAGGCTTTAACCGCAACGGTGAGTTGATTGACCTAGGTGTAAAACATAAACTGGTGGATAAAGCCGGCGCCTGGTACAGCTACAAGGGCGACAAAATTGGTCAAGGTAAGGCAAACGCCGGTAAATTCCTCGCCGAGCATGCGGACGTTGCACTCGAAATTGATAGCAAATTACGTGAAATGCTTTTGACTCCTGCTCAGCTTGATGAGTCAGATGACGAGAAAGAAGTGCCACAAGAAGAGTTATAATCTTATTTCCGAGATAACTCGATATATTTGAAGCCTCGCATTGCGGGGCTTTTTGCTGTTTAAAGGAACATAATCCGCACTCTATTCATGTGATAAGCGGGTACTAAGCGAATTATTATCAGTTTGAGCGCGCTTTTGGGCTCGAATTAGCCTTTTCTATAAGAAAACTAGGCGATCTGTTATCCATGATCTACAATGTGGCAAAATTCTAACTTGAATATTTCAGGAAGAGCTGCATGTACATGAGCACTGATGAGGTACGCCGCGCGTTCCTTACGTTCTTTGAAAGCAAAGGACACCAAATTGTCGATAGTTCATCATTAGTTCCAACTAATGATCCGACCCTGCTATTCACCAATGCAGGTATGAACCAGTTTAAAGACTGCTTCTTAGGTTTAGAAAAACGTAATTATACTCGTGCGACCACGGCCCAACGCTGTGTGCGTGCAGGTGGTAAACACAACGATCTTGAAAATGTTGGCTTTACTGCCCGTCACCATACTTTCTTTGAAATGCTGGGTAACTTCAGCTTTGGTGACTACTTTAAGCAGGACGCTATCAAGTTTGCTTGGGAATTTCTAACCGAAACGCTGCAACTGCCAGCGGAACGTTTATTGGTAACGGTTTATGAAACCGATGATGAAGCGTTCGATATCTGGAACAAAGAAATTGGTGTACCGGCTGATCGTATCGTTCGTATTGGCGATAAGAAAGGTGGCAAAGCTTACGAGTCGGATAACTTCTGGCAAATGGGCGATACTGGCCCATGTGGTCCATGTACTGAGATTTTCTACGATCATGGCGAGCACATTTGGGGCGGACGTCCTGGTACACCAGAAGAAGATGGTGACCGTTTCATCGAGATCTGGAACAACGTATTTATGCAGTTCAACCGTCACGCTGACGGTACCATGGAGCCACTGCCAAAGCCATCGGTAGATACCGGTATGGGGATTGAGCGTATTTCTGCCATCATGCAGGGCGTGCACTCAAACTATGAAATTGATGTTTTCCAAACCTTGATCAAAGCGGCGGCGGAAGTGACGGGTTATGAAGATCTTTCTAACCAATCTTTGCGCGTGGTTGCTGACCACATTCGTTCATGTGCCTTCTTGATCGTTGATGGTGTAATGCCGTCAAACGAAGGTCGCGGCTACGTGTTGCGCCGTATTATCCGCCGCGCGGTTCGTCACGGTAACAAGCTTGGCGCACAAGGTGTGTTTTTCCATAAATTGGTCAGCACATTGATCGAAGTGATGGGCACTGCCGGTGAAGAACTGAAGAAACAACAAGCGATTGTTGAAAAAGTGCTGCGTATCGAAGAAGAAAACTTTGGCCGCACGCTTGAGCGTGGCATGGCCATTCTTAACGAAGCGCTTGATGGCTTAGATGGCAAAGTGCTTGACGGTGAGACGGTATTTAAACTGTACGACACCTACGGTTTCCCTGCAGATCTAACCAATGATGTTGCGCGTGAGCGTGACTTTAGCATTGATGAAGCGGGCTTTGAAAAAGCCATGGAAGCGCAGCGTCAACGTGCGCGCGAAGCGGGCCAATTTGGTACTGACTACAATGCCGCCATCAAAGTGGATACCAACACCGAGTTTTGTGGCTATGAAGCGACAGAAGGCCAAGGTGTGGTTGCATCGCTATTTGTTGAAGGCAACGAAGTCGAGTCACTATCGGCTGGTGACAAAGCGATTGTCGTTCTTGAACAAACGCCATTCTACGCAGAATCAGGCGGTCAATGTGGCGATGCTGGTGTATTAAAAACCGAAGCGGGTGTGTTTAAAGTAGAAGATACTCAAAAGCTGGGCAATGCGTTTGCCCACCACGGTGAGCTTATTGAAGGCGTATTGGCGAAAGCCGATACCGTTACCGCACAAGTGGACGTAGAGCGCCGCGCTGCCATTACACTGAACCACTCAGCGACGCACTTACTGCATGAGGCGCTTCGTCAAGTGCTTGGTGAGCATGTTGCGCAGAAAGGCTCGCTGGTAAAAGCAGAAGGCCTGCGTTTTGACTTCTCTAACCTGGAAGCGGTTACCGCGGCAGAATTACGTGAAGTCGAGCGCCTAGTGAACAGCCAAATTCGCCGTAACCACGTTATCGAAACTGACCTTATGGACATTGATGCCGCGAAAGCAAAAGGCGCGATGGCCCTGTTTGGTGAGAAATACGATGACGAAGTACGCGTATTATCAATGGGTGATTTCTCTACTGAGTTATGTGGTGGTATTCACGCTAAAAACACCGGTGATATTGGCTTGCTGAAGATCACTTCAGAAGGTGGTATCGCAGCGGGTATTCGTCGTATTGAGGCGGTAACAGGTGAAGCGGCGCTGGATGCTATTGAAGCTCAACAGAGTGCTTATGAAATCAAACTTTCAGAAGCGGCGCAGAAAGCTAAATCACTAGAAAAAGAAATCCAACAGTTGAAAGACAAACTGGCTTCGCAAGAAAGTGCGGGTTTAGTTAATCAAGTAAAAGAGATTGCTGGCGTAAAAGTATTGGTGAGCCAACTTGATGGCGCCGAAAACAAAGCACTGCGCGGCATGGTTGACGAGCTTAAAAATCAGATGGGCAGCGGCATTATAATGCTAGGCAACGTCTCTGATGGCAAAGTCGGCCTGATTGCCGGTGTAACCAAAGATCTGGTTGGCAAAGTGAAAGCGGGCGAACTGGTGAATATGGTTGCTCAGCAAGTTGGCGGTAAAGGCGGTGGTCGCCCAGATATGGCGCAAGCGGGGGGGAGTGATGCAAACGCACTACCGACAGCGCTAGCTTCAGTCGATGCATGGATTGCAGAGCGCCTATAAGGGCGCTCCAAGCCGAAAGAATACAACGGGGATACAAGCCCCAGGAAGGTGAAGTAAAGTGACACGTAACGTGCGTGACTCGTTAATTGTACAAAAATTTGGCGGTACCTCAGTGGGCTCGATTGAGCGCATTGAGGCGGTCGCCGAGCGAGTCATCAAAGCCAAAAATGAAGGCAATCAACTAGTGATAGTTGTTTCTGCCATGTCCGGAGAGACGAATCGTCTCATGGATCTTGCACTGCAAATTGATGCAGTGCCTGCAGCGCGAGAACTTGATGTTCTTTTGTCCGCGGGGGAGCAAGTCTCGATGGCGCTCCTAGCTATGGCGTTGAGTAAAATGGGTGTAGATGCGGTGTCCCTCACGGGAAGGCAGGCTGGGATACAAACTAACTGCCAGCATAATAATGCCACCATTGAGCATATTGACACTCAGGTTATTCGTTCGTACTTAGCTCAAGATCATGTTGTGATCGTTGCTGGCTTTCAAGGTGTTACTGACGAGGGTGATATTACCACTCTTGGTCGTGGTGGTTCTGATACCACTGCGGTTGCACTAGCAGGGGCGTTAAACGCTGCTGAGTGTCAGATCTTTACTGATGTTGATGGTGTCTATACTTGTGACCCAAGGGTGGTGCCATCTGCACAGAAACTTGCGACCATCGATTTTCCTTGTATGGAAGAGATGGCGCGTAAAGGCGCGAAGGTGCTTCATCTTCCTTCCGTGTTGCACGCTTGGAATGAAAGCGTGCCACTCAGAGTTTTATCATCATTTTCTCATGACGCTGGTACGCTAGTTTCGGGAGAAAAGGGTGACGATCAGATTTGTGGTTTAGCACTACAGCGTGATTTGGTTTCCGTTCACGTTAGCCCGGCTGAACTGCATGGTTTGATTAATCAATGTCATCTACTTGGCATTGATGTTTGGGATGTGATTGAGACGCAAGGTTCGGCAGGAGTAATCATTAAGCAGAGTCAGTTTGCTAAGCTCTCGATGATTCTTGGCGATAAAATTTGTTCAAGTGAAAGTGTCAGCGCAGTAACTTGTGTTGGAAGTGCGGCCGCAGAGAGCCTAAATGCGATGGTATCGGTGTTGACCGAGCAGAATATCGAGGTTCTTTGGTGCATGAAAACGCAAAACTCAGCGATGTTGGTCATTCGGCCGGAACAACTTGAGCTTGCAGCAAATCTTGTTCACAATTCCTTTATAGTGACAAATATAGAGCTTGATGGACACCAAGCGCTTATGGTTTCATGAGATGGTATATGGAATTGTTTCGCCGTTAATGGTGTTATCTTACAAAAAAATTTAGAGATTACTCAAGGAGCACAAGAATGCTAATTTTGACTCGCCGCGTAGGTGAAACTCTTATGATCGGTGATGAAGTGACCGTGACTGTATTGGGTGTAAAAGGCAACCAAGTCCGCATTGGTGTGAACGCACCTAAAGAAGTATCTGTTCACCGTGAAGAGATCTATATGCGAATTCAAGCAGAAAAAGGAACTGGTAACACCACTTCAGGTAATTACTAATTCTTTAATGAGGCCAGTGTTTGCTGGTCTTTTTTTTATTGCCAATTTAGGCAATAAAATGAATTAGGGGGCAGATAAGTTTAAAATTACGCCGCTTTGGTTAAATACCCAACGGTTAAGTGATTTTTTGCAATTTTTGCCAAGAAAATGTTTGACATATTTTTGGTAAATCGTAATATGTGCCTCCGCAAGACGGTGAGGTGGCCGAGAGGCTGAAGGCGCTCCCCTGCTAAGGGAGTATGTGGTTTATAGCCGCATCGAGGGTTCGAATCCCTCCTTCACCGCCATTCTTGCATTACGGATTGAAAGTATGTTTTCATACTAGAGAAAAGTAACGATGCGCTCTTAGCTCAGCTGGATAGAGTACCTGGCTACGAACCAGGCGGTCGGAGGTTCGAATCCTCCAGAGCGCGCCACTTCCTCTTTGCACAGGAAGATTAGCAATATAAAACGGTGAGGTGGCCGAGAGGCTGAAGGCGCTCCCCTGCTAAGGGAGTATACGGTTTGTAGCCGTATCGAGGGTTCGAATCCCTC
>Ga0070724_10000372_pt1 | contig 34225 bp, 28 predicted proteins | sample tdDd001_FD_67278 | JGI IMG/M metagenome (GOLD analysis project Ga0070724, IMG submission 67278) | Marine sediment microbial communities from the Atlantic coast under amendment with organic carbon and nitrate - tdDd00.1 | ecosystem: Environmental > Aquatic > Marine > Coastal > Sediment | place... | reverse complement strand
CATTTGCCCAATCCAACGTGCTATCACGCGGCTTGATCTGCCAGCACCAAGACGAGCTTTGGGTAGCAAGTCCGCTGAAAAAGCAGCGCTTTAATTTGGCGACAGGCGTGTGCATGGAAGACGAGAGCTTCAGCGTAAAAGCCTACCAAGCCCGCGTCCAAAATGGCGTGGTGGAGATAAGTGATAAGTACTAAGTGCTAAGTGGGAAGTGCTAGGTGGAAGTGCGAAGTATCTGAACTCTTACTTCGCGTTTAATACTTAGCATTTCGTACTTCGAATCAAAGATTCGATAGATCAAGGGCTTCTGGCTTTATGTATGTAGGGTCATTTAGCCGGAAGCCTTTTCCTATCCGATTTTAACTTTTAATTTTAACTTTTGTAAAAGGACGCACATATGTCTGCTTTAAAACCTGCTGAATTTGTTCAAACCATGATCGATGTTGGTGAAGCGAAAACCAAAACCAGTACTCGTGATTTGATCTTACGCGGAACCATGGCTGGTATCATTCTTTCTCTTGCGGTTGTGGTAGCGATCACGACCATTGTTCAAACTGGCATTGGCATTGTTGGTGCCTTAGTGTTCCCGGTTGGTTTTTGTATTCTTAGCCTAATGGGTTACGACCTAGTGACGGGTGTATTTGGTTTAGCGCCGCTGGCTAAGTTCGATAACCGTCCAGGCATTACTTGGAACCGTATTTTCCGTTGCTGGGGCTTAGTTGGTCTGGGTAACTTGATTGGCTCTTTGATTGTGGCTTTCTTAGTGGCGGTATCTCTAACCAAAAACTTCTCGATTGATCCTAACGCGGTAGCGCAAAAGTTCATTGCCGTTTCAACGGCGCGTACGGTTGGGTTTGAAAACCTAGGCGCAGATGGTTGGATCACCTGTTTTGTTCGTGGCATCTTCTGTAACTTAATGGTGTGCCTCGGCGTGATTGGCAATATGACGGCGCGCTCTGTAGCGGGCAAAATCGCGGCAATGTGGTTACCTATCTTTATTTTCTTCGCTTTGGTATTTGAGCACACCGTCGTTAACATGTTCCTATTCCCACTGGGCATGATTTTAGGTGCAGACTTTGGTATCGCAACTTGGTTGAACTTCAACCTTATTCCAACAATTCTTGGTAATATCGTTGGTGGACTTGTGTTTACGGCTATTCCTCTATACCTTACACACGCTAAAACAGCACCTTCGTTAGATAACGAAACAGATGCGAAAGCAGAGCCAGTGCTAAGCACTCAAGCGTAATACTGGTTGGCCTCACGTTAAAGTGAGGCCAAGCTTTTTTTGGTCGGCGATATTCAGTCGGTTGAGGGGCGAAAGCTTGGCTATAAAAAGTAACAATTCAGGAGAGCCTTTCTCGAGTTTTACTTTTTATACCCAAATTTAAACTGTTAGGCGTTTTTATGACTACCACTTCTTCTTTAAATGGCGGCTTTGTCTCTCTTGTAGGTGCTGGCCCTGGCGATCCCGATCTATTGACCATGAAAGGTTATCGCGTTATTTCGCAAGCTGACGTGCTGGTCTATGACCGTTTAGTTTCTAAACAGATCATCGCGCTGGCAAATCCTGATGCCGAGCTTATCTACGTGGGTAAGAAGCTGGATTATCACTGTGTCCCACAAGATCAAATCAATCAGATCTTGGTAGAAAAAGCCCAAGCTGGAAAACACGTGGTGCGCCTAAAAGGGGGCGACTCGTTTATTTTTGGCCGCGGTGGGGAAGAAGTCGAAGCACTAGCCGATCAAGGCATTCGCTTTGAAGTGGTTCCCGGCATTACCGCAGCAGCCGGCGCTACGGCATACGCGGGTATTCCGTTGACCCACAGAGATTACGCTCAGAGCGTTCAGTTTATTACTGGCCACTTACAAAAAGATGGCCAGGAAATCGAGTGGGCATCGCTGGCGCAATCAAACAACACTTTGGTGTTCTACATGGGATTGAAGCAGTCAGGCCACATCACCGAGAAGCTACTGGAAAATGGCTTAAGTAAAGAGATGCCGTGCGCCGTTATTCAGCAAGGCACAACTTCGTCACAAAAGGTGTTCACCTGTACCCTCGCCAATTTACCAGAAACCGCGAAACAAGCGATTAGCCCTTCACTGATTGTCGTCGGCGAGGTGACTCAACTGCACGCTAAGCTCGATTGGTATCGCGCCGAGCAGTAATTGTAATGGTTTTTGCAACAAACTTGTGAATTGAGAGGTGTATATCTACTAAAAGAGCCAAGATAGAATAAGGTAATAACAGTTAAGCCACAAAGTAATAACAATAGGCTTGGCGCAGCACTATCCATGCATCTGGAAGGACATCATGCAATTACCTTACTCGACCTTGATTGAGCAATTAAAGCTTAAAGTAGATCCGCAACGCATCATTACCGATCCAACCCTTACTCTCGCTTATGGCACCGACGCCAGTTTTTATCGCTTGGTGCCAAAGCTGATTGTTCAGCTCGATACCCTTGATGAAGTGGTGTATACCCTTCAATCTTGTTATGCACTCGACATCCCCGTGACATTCCGCGCCGCAGGCACCAGTCTTTCAGGGCAAGCCCTTTCTGACTCCGTTTTAATTACCCTGACCACCAATTGGCGCCACCACAAAATTCTTAATAATGCTGAGCAGATCTGGCTTCAGCCCGGGGTTATTGGTGCAGACGCAAATAAATACCTTGCGCCATTTGGCCGAAAAATCGGCCCAGATCCTGCCTCGATTAATACCTGTAAAGTCGGCGGAATCGCGGCAAACAATGCCTCGGGCATGTGCTGTGGCACCGCGCAAAACAGCTATAAAACCTTGGCGGGCATGACGGTGGTGTTTGCCGACGGTACGGTGCTAAATACCCTCGATATTGAAAGCGTTAACCGTTTTAAGCAATCGCACGCCACCATGCTAAGTGAGTTAAGCGAACTTGCCAATTCGTGCCACTGTAATCCAGAGCTTGCGGACAAGATCCGTCATAAATACCGCTTGAAAAACACCACAGGTTATAGCTTAAACTCGCTGGTGGATTACGACGACCCAATTGATATCTTGCAGCACCTGCTGATTGGTTCTGAAGGCACGCTAGGTTTCATTGCTGATATTACCTATAACACGGTTATCGACCATGCGCACAAAGCGTCTGGTTTGTTTGTGTTTGCCGATATTGAAAGCACATGTCTTGCGGTGAGCGAACTTAGTAAAACCGATGTTGCTGCGGTGGAGTTAATGGACAGCCGCTCACTGGCTTGTGTCGCAGATAAGCCGGGTATGCCAGAGTTTATCGCAAGGCTTGGCGCTGAAGGAAATCAAGAAGCAGGCGCCTTGCTTATCGAAATTCACGCCAAAAACGACCAAGATCTTGAAGTACAAATCACGACATTGATGAAGCTGATCAATCAGTTTGGTCCAATAGAGCAAGTCGCGTTTAGTAAAGATGCCGATGTGTGCGCGCAGTTATGGGCGATCCGTAAAGGCTTGTTCCCAGCCGTTGGCGCCGTGCGCGAAACAGGCACCACGGTGATTATTGAAGACGTAGCTTTTCCTATTGAACAACTCGCACCAGCGGTACGCGAACTGCAGGAACTCTTCACCCAATACCAATATCATGAAGCGATCATTTTTGGTCATGCTCTTGCGGGGAACTTGCACTTTGTTTTCACTCAAGCGTTTGACACCGAGCAAGAAGTAGAACGTTACAGCGCCTTTATGGAAGCGGTCGCACAGTTGGTGGCAGTCGATTACCAAGGCTCGTTGAAAGCGGAGCACGGCACGGGCCGAAACATGGCACCGTTTGTTGAGTTGGAGTGGGGCGCCGAAGGCTATGCCTTGATGCAACAAATTAAACGCATTTTTGATAAAACCGGTATTCTAAACCCCGGCGTGATTTTAAATGATGACCATGAATCTCATGTCAAAGATCTAAAGGCGATGCCTGCGGCCGATGAGCTGATTGATAAATGCATCGAATGCGGGTTCTGTGAACCAGTTTGCCCGTCGCGCAATCTATCGTTAACGCCTCGCCAGAGAAACACCATTTATCGTGAGATCAGCCGTTTGCGTCGTAGCGACGAAGATCCAGTGAAACTGGCAGAGATGGAGAAAGCCTATCAATATCATGGGGTGGACACCTGCGCCGCGACAGGTTTGTGTGCTGATCGCTGCCCGGTTGGTATTAATACTGGCGATCTGATGCGTAAACTTCGTCAAGAACACTCACCAATGGCAAAAAGCATCGCCCGTTGGACGGCAGATAATTTTGCAGGGTTAACGGCGGCAACCCGTATTGGTCTTGGCGCTGCAAATGCAGTTCACTCGCTGGTGGGCACCAATAATATGCGCGCGATGACATCGGCCGCGCATAAGTTGTCGGGCAAGAAAATCCCTTTATGGACACCACATATGCCGAGGTCTGCGGGTAAAGCAGCCAAGTTCAACTCACTGGTAATTAACGCCGTTAACAGAGAAAAAATCGTCTATTTCCCGAGCTGCGCATCACGAAACATGGGGACGGAGAAAGCAGCGCAAGACAGTCGCCCTCTAGTTGAGGTGACAATGTCACTTCTTGCTAAAGCGGGCTATGAGGTGATCATGCCTGAAGATCTCAACAGCCAATGCTGTGGTATGCCATACAAGAGTAAAGGCTTTGTTGATACAGCGAAAAGTAAAGCACAGCAACTCGAAGATGCGTTATGGCTCGCGACCGAGCAAGGCAAACACCCAGTATTAATGGATACCAGCCCCTGTGCGAGTTTAAGTAAAGAATCACTGCGCAGCGAGATAGCCATTTACGAGCCATTCCAGTTTGTGGCTGAGTTTGTGATGCCGAGGCTGACGATCACTAAGCAGGCGCAGCCAGTGATGTTACACATTACCTGCACATCTCGCCGCAACGGCTTAGCCCCCGTGATGCAAAAGGTTAGCGAAGCGTGCGCCGAGCGGGTGATCATTCCTGAAGACATTCAATGTTGTGGTTTTGCCGGCGACAAAGGCTTTACCACGCCAGAGCTCAACTCGTCTGCATTGGCACCGCTTAAGGCTCAAGTCCCTGAAGGTTGCTTTGAAGGTTATTCTAATAGCCGAACCTGTGAAATAGGTCTATCTGATCACAGTGGGATAGAATATCGTTCGATACTCTATTTGGTAGACAAAGTGAGTGCTTAATAAATAACTAATTTATTAAAAGAGCAAGACGATACGCGTCTTGCTCTTTTTTTTTCTAAACTTATTGGTTAATAAATAAATGCATAATTAAATATTTCATTAATAATCTTAAACCTAAATGGATATTCTAACCTTATTAGACATATTCTGAAAAAGAAATGCGTTTTTCAATTTGTGGCATAATTACAGAATGAGCTTAAACTACCGGAGTTTACGCGAGCAATGTTGTAAGCTAACTACATAATGCAAATATAATGTTTCGCTTGGATTAATGGTTTGATTAAATTAGTGGCTTTAGCTGCTTGTCTTATACATTTATAGGTAATGTCTGCGAAACTAATTGTGTCATTAGAGAGAGCAATCGAAAAGTACGTTAAATTCGGCGTGTCATAAGGTGTTGATAATTCGGTTGTTTTTAGGTGTCTTGGCTGTGTTGTTTTCGGGTTATTGTGTGGTGAATGAAAATTAGCCTGTTTGTTAATCAAAGTTGAAAGTTTTGGACTGGTAATTTGTTGAGTGCGGGATAAACTATTACTCTAATAATTAAAAAGCGTTATCAAATAACGATTCAATATTATTTTAACCCTACGAAGACGATTAGCATATGGTTGTATACCTATATGTTATCACATGGAGCAAGTTACATGACATCTTTAATTTTGTCGATGATGCCAATTGTTATCCTTATTTGGATGATGACTAAAAAGAATGGTGTGCCATCTCATATTGCGCTACCTATTACTGCCTGTATGGTAGGTGCACTGCAACTCTTTTATTTTGGCACGGACTTTACCTTAGTGAGTGCCAATATTATCGCAGGTACATTAACCGCGATTACCCCAATTTCTATTGTTGCAGGTGCTATTTTACTTAATCGCATGATATTTCTATCAGGCGCGGAAAATTACATTCGAATTTGGCTTGAAGGGATCAGCCGAAACCAAGTTGCTCAGTTGATGATCATCGGTTGGGCGTTTGCCTTTATGATTGAAGGCGCCTCTGGTTTTGGTACGCCAGCCGCAATTGCGGCACCCATTTTAGTTGGGTTAGGTTTTAATCCACTAAGAGTGGCGATGCTGGCACTAGTGATGAACTCGGTACCTGTGTCGTTTGGCGCGGTAGGCACACCGACTTGGTTTGGTTTTTCTAACTTAGGTCTAGACGAAGCGACGTTATTAGAAGCAGGCCAAATCAGTGCGTTAATTCATTTGGTTGCTGCTTTTGTTATTCCGCCAATCGCACTGCGTTTTGTGGTTGAGTGGTCTGAAATTCGTCGTAACTATCTTTTCATTCTGCTGAGCACGCTGTCTTGTACTTTGCCTTACTTTCTATTGGCGCAGTGGAACTATGAGTTTCCGGCATTGGTCGGCGGTGCGATAGGCTTATTGCTATCGGTGATGGTTGCTCGTCAGGGTTTTGGACTCGCCAAGGTAGAAGCGCCTAAACAAGCGAAAAAAGAAGAGACAGTGGCGCTCATTGATATTGTAAAAGCCATGACGCCGACGCTGTTGTTGATTGTTATCTTAATCGTGACACGTATTAAACAGCTCGGGATCAAGCCTTTGTTAACGGATGGGACGGAACTGTTTAGCCTTTCATTTGGCCCGTTAGGTGACTTTAGCGTCAGTCAGGCACTCATCTTTAAACTCAGCCATATCTTGGGAACGGATGTTTCTTGGGCGTATAAAACTTTATATGTTCCGGCGCTCATTCCATTCCTATTAGTGGTATTGATTTCGATCCCGTTATTTAAGTTATCCGGCGGTGTGGTAAAGCAGATGTTTAGCGAAACAGCCAGCCGCATTAAAATGCCGTTCATCGCTTTAGTCGGTGCATTAATTATGGTGAAGCTGATGATGACGGGGGGTGATAACTCACCAATCATGACCACCGGACAGGCACTGTCAGAGTTAATGGGAACCAGTTGGCAGTACGTTGCAGCGTATTTAGGCGCGTTAGGCGCGTTCTTTTCAGGATCGGCAACCGTATCCAATCTTACCTTTGGTGCGATTCAACAGACCATTGCTTTGAATGTTGGCTTGCCACAAACCACGATTCTCGCCCTACAATCGGTAGGCGGTGCGATGGGCAATATGGTTTGTATTAACAATATTATCGCGGTATCGACCATTTTAGGTATCTCGAATAAGGAAGGTTATATTATCAAGCGGACCGTGATCCCTATGATTGTCTACGGAGTCGTAGCGGCCAGTGTGAGTGTATTTATAGCGTGAGTTTTGATTAGAAACTAAAGTAAAAAAGAGCAGCACATCATGTGCTGCTCTTTTTGGTTAAGCGGTATTGGTCGATCAGTTCGCGAGATTGATCTTGCCAAAGTCAATTTTATTGGCTTTTGGTGAACGTTTGATGTCCATCACTTGGCTGTGATTTGTCGCCACAATGTAGCCGAAACAGCCGAGGATTAGTCCGATCGCCAGTGCGCCAACCCATTGAATTTGTAAGAAATCCAACTTAAATAGTAAGGTTAGTCCACAAAGTAGCGTAATGTTACCGAGCACGTACCGAGCTTTACCAAAGCGTTGTACGGTGAGGTTGAGGTTATCGGTGTACAGACGCACCAATGAGTCAAGCGAGTTAACCACAAAGGTGATACCGACTAGCACCATCGCTAAGTTATAGAAACCCGTAACAGGAATTGCGTTGGCGCTGTAGTAATAAAGTACCGTAAACCAGATCCCGATTGGAATGGATGGTACCACCATCATCGCCAGCAACACTTGATAGGTACGCAGGCCACCAACAAAACGCGCGGTAAACTGGCCGATCATGATGCTCCACGCGAACCACCAGTAAAGGTAAAACTCATGGTAGTCGTTAATCGGTAGGATGAAGTTGTGTAAATTCGCAAAATAGTCGCCAAGTAGCGCGGCGGTAGTAAAGAACTCACCAACGCTAGACCCTTCCGACAAGAATGCCCCTGACCACATTAAGGCGATAAGCCCCAAAAATAGCCAGCTACTGCCTAGGCTCAAAATTCTAACGTAACGAATATTAGTGCTGGAGTAGACCGCCACAGCAATCACCGCAAAGACAATGAGGTAGAAACTGCCTACGACACTTTCACCATCGCCTAGCTCAGGTAAGTACCAAGGTAAGTTGGCCAGCAGTAGGTATGCGGTAAAGGCACAGGTGCCAATGATTACTAGGTTATTAATGAATTTAATCAGTGGAATATCGAAGAACTTTACTCTCGGTTCAATGATGCAAAAGTAAAAGCAAGTTAAGAAGTAGAAAGCCCAGATAAAGAAAGCCCAAAAACCAAACTCGATGGCTAATGGGTTACTGAAAGCGTACTCAGGGCTAGCGGCCACATCAGCGTAGCCTGCGAACTCAGTTAGCGGGAACATAACTAGCCCCACATCTAAGCCTGAGGTAAATAAAATCGCAATAAAAGTAAATGTGCGTACTGGGGTGACGCCAATACACTTAACGCTGCCCCAACGATAGAGAACAAATGCAATGGCAGCAAAGGTAAACAAAATGCCAATAGATAGCCAAGTAGTCATCATTTGGCCTCTATGGGTAGAGTGGTAGTAAACATAATTAAATCCTTATTTATGTTAAACACCATGTCGCAATTCTTTAAGGCAGCTTGTGCCATCAGGGCTAGCTCGTCATCCCGCGAAGGGCTAGCACCTGAAAACTGGACGCAGTTAATTGGGTCACTTTCCGCATTGAGCGCAGGCTGACCGAGTACCGCACATGCTCACAATGTGTTCAGTTGAGCATGAAATTGGTTACGATCCTAATGATTAGTGCACTAATGATCAAGTGGTTATATCTTATAAAGTTTTATTGATAGTATGAGTAATTATGTATAAGCTTATGTTTTTAAGGCGTAAATAACGCCATATTTTGCTTGTTTTTAAGTCTAAAATGACAAAAATAGTTATAGCTATAAACGTTTGTGTTGTAACTATTCTAGTTTAGATTAGAATTGTTGCTCTAGTTTTAGATTGAGCTCATACCAATTTGTGGCAAATTCGCTAGAGATACTTAGCCACTCAAAACACCCTAAGTAGTATCGAAACGGAAGTTATCTTGTACGAGGAATAAAGGATCGATGGGGAATACATTTAGCAGTCAAAAAGAGTTACCGTTCATGCCAATACCAGAACTGCATGACACGTGTCATAAGTTCATGGAGTGGGTCGAGCCGCTGTTAACACCAGAGCAGCGGCAGAAAACGCGCTCGGTAGTCGAAGGGTTTTTGCAGCCCAAAGGGCAAGGCGAAGCGTTGCAACAAAACTTAATTAAATGGGGTGGTAGCGATGCGGTTTCGAACTGGTCGGCACCCGTTTGGCAAGACCTTTACCTCGCATCGCGGGCTCCTTTGCCAATTAACAGCAACGTGTTCTATTACCTGAAGAATCCATTAGATGAAAAGCAATGTTCTCAAGCCAATATTGCGGCCGCTTTGATTGCGAGTGTTTATCAGTTTATCGCCTTAGTGGACAACCAGCAGTTAACGGTAGATAAGCAGAAAGACACCCCTCTTTGTATGAATCAATACAACAATATCTTTTCCTCGATCAGAGTGCCGCGTTTAGCAACCGATGAGTTTAGGGTGTCTACTTGCAGAAAGCATATTGTAGTTATGCATAATCAGTCTTTATTCAAGCTTCAAGTTATTGATAGTGATGGTAATGTAAGCTCGCCTGACCAGATTGAATCGCAGCTTAATGCGATATTGTCAAGCTCAAGTACAAGACAAAACATAGGTGTTCTGACCTCAATGGAGCGAGACCTATGGGCAAAATGCCGAGCGGGGTTGCTAGAGGTATCTCCTAATAATCAAAAAGCGATGGCGGCGATAGAAGGCGCCGCGTTTGCGGTCTGTTTGGACGATAACCAACCAGAAGAAATCAGCGATATTTCTCGCCAATTGCTGCATGGTTCTGGCCAAGATCGCTACTTCGACAAGTCGTTACAGTTTGTGGTGTTTAAAAACGGCAAGATGGGAATAAACTTCGAGCACACGGGCGTAGATGGCTCAGTGATGCTAAGGATGATCGCGCATCTCTATGATCATATTGCCAAAGTGCCCTTTGTGGATGAAGGGCAATATCGCCCGGCAAATGTAGGCCAAATTGCTGAACTGGTGTTTGATTTAACCGACCAGCAGCGCAGTACAATCAAGCTTGCGGAGCAAGAGTTTGTTAAACACATCGCCAATACCCAAACTCGCATACTGAATTTTACCGCGTTTGGTAAAGAGCAGATCAAGCGATTTAAAGTCAGCCCTGATGCCTTTGTTCAACTCGCATTACAACTGGCCGAACATAAGTTGTACGGTAAGTGCTACAGCGCTTATGAGGCCGTAATGACGCGAACCTTCCTTGATGGCCGTATCGATGTGTTATACACAGTATCACCAGAATCTATGGAGTTTATTGAAAACTTCCGCGCTGAAGGTGTTAGCCTTCAAGTGAAAAAAGCGTCACTGATCCGCGCCACACAAAAGCACATCGCGCGAGCGAAGGAGTGTCGATTTGGTCAAGGGGTATATTCTCATTTTCTGGCTTTGCAATATCGACACAAAATGGCGGGGCAAGAAATGGGTATCGATAGCCTGCCCGAACTGTTTAGCGACGAAGGCTACTTGGCGTTGGTAAACAGTGTTGTTTGTACCAGCACTACATCGGAATACGGGGTTGAGTTAGCAGGCTATGGGCCAATTGTTGATGATGGTTATGGGATCAGATACTTCACTTGTGGTGACTCCATTCGCTTTAACATGACTAGCCGAACCCAGATGCAAGATAAGCTAGAGCGGATGCAATGCTATATCGAGCAGTCCTTGCTTGAAATGGCCGAGCTAATGCAAAGCGAGCTTTGATGCCGATACAGCGTTGGCGCTGATTTAGCGATCTAGCCAACTAGAATTTCTGCTGGTGGCGGTTATAGCATTGATATAAGTGCTCAATAAACAGTTTGATTTTGGTTGGTTGGTGGCGGGTATAAGGATAAATTGCATAGATCCCGAGGCATGTTGCCACTTGGTGTTGCAGGACTTCAACTAAACAGCCATCAGCAAGATCATCCGCGACCAAAACCCGCGGTACGTAGATAAGCCCCTGACCGAGTTGGGCGGCTTTTCTAAGTGCAGAGGCGTTGTTAGTGCTAAAATTACCCGCAACTTTAACCGTAAAGGGCTCCCCGCCGTCTTTGAATAGCCATTCTGTGGCACCGGTTTCTTGGTAAGAATAAGCTAAACAGTTGTGATTGGTGAGATCTTGGTAGCTTTCAGGGGCCTTGTGGCGAGAAAAATAACTCGGTGCACCGCAGATCACCCAATGAGCGTCGACCAGCCGTCTGGCTATAAAACTGGAATCGGGTAGTACGCCGGTTCTAATCGCCAGATCGTAGCCCTCTTCGACGATATCGACAAAGCGGTTATCTAAGTCCATATGTATGTTGATTTCAGGGTATTTGGCACTAAATTCAGCAATGGCTTGTGGGAGAAACAGCTCCCCCGAGATAGTGGGAACGGTAATCCGAATATTGCCCGATAGGCTTTCGCCTAGTCCATTCATCGCTTCTTCGGCGTTTTGTACCGACTGATGTATCTCTCTCGCATGCTCAAAAAACACCTCGCCCGCTTCAGAGAGGGTCAGTTTACGTGTTGTGCGATAGAGTAATTGAACACCAAGATCTTGCTCAAGGCGAGTAATGCGTTTACTCACCACAGATTTAGTTAGCCCAACCTGTTCGGCCGCTTTACTAAAGGAGCCTTGCTCTATCAGGTGATAGAAGATCAGAAAGTCATCGGTGTTTCGCATTATTGGTCGCTTAAATTCAACAATAGTAATTATTGATAGAATTATAGCAACCAATTAGCCTGGCAATATCTCAAGGGCGCTGTTTTTGAGACTTTACTCAGTTAAATACTCCGAAAGAGTAGGGCGAAGCACCTCTAACCAGGCTTGATAGGCCGCTGCGTTTAGATGTAAATCATCGCAGCTAAACTTTACAGGGAGCACACCTTGTGGGGCTAGGGATGAGTTTACATCCAAGAAATGCAGTTGGTTATCGTGGCAGAACTGAGCAAGCTGATGGTTTAGCTTTCTGACATCATCGTTTAAGGCTGCGATTCTTTCTCCAACGTATAGGGTCGACTGAACGACAACGATAATGCCTTTTTCTATCCATGTATTTAACATGGCGATGTAGTTATCTAGAACTTGCTCAACCTTGTAACCCTGCGCCAAGTCATTAATACCCGCCATAATACATACCACTTTAGGTTCGACGGCCAAAGTCAGATCAATGCGCGCTAGCATCCCTCTGGTGGTGTCGCCTGCCAAGCCGCGATTAACGAGGTTTAATGGCCTGAGTGCGTCCACCCATGGTGCCCACTCGGTAATGGAGTCACCAAACATTACTAAGTCGGCTTTTGGAGCGAAGTGGCGGTGGTTATCTTCAGACATAATGTAACGGCTCATGTTGCCAGAACGAAGGTTGATATCGAGTTGGGTGGCCAAGTCGGTGAATTTTTTTTCTGCTGAGTCTGCATCCGAGAAGCTTTCTAGCACTCGGTCGACTTGGGATACTAGGTGGCTTAGTTTGGTATTGAGCTGATGTTCTTCTTTGAGTTGCTGCAGTTGTTCAACAAGTTCGAACAGTGAGACTGGTTGGCACTCTTGATAAAGTTGATATAAGTCGATGATTTGGTCGTTTTCTAAACGAGAGAGTAGGGCTTTTTTATTCATTGAGCTAAGTCGTCCATGGAAAACCTTATTATGACACTAAAAAAAAGAAAAGTGCGTGATTTTAATTTGTACTTATTACGCCCAATACGTGTTAGTTGGGGCTTATTTTTAACCACTTGAATCAAAATGCAAAATTTGTTGTTGACGGATTTTTTCAATCCGTTAAAGTACATCTCGTTCTCACGGTAAAGCCAGTGAGTGACTTCAAATTAAAATCTTATGGCGAAAGCGGTAAGAGACAGATGGTGTTTTACTTTTCAGTAATCGGCATCGCAAGAAATTGCGTGCCCTGGTGGTGGAATTGGTAGACACAAGGGATTTAAAATCCCTCGGCGTTCGCGCTGTGCCGGTTCAAGTCCGGCCCGGGGCACCATCTATTTTCTACTCATAGAGTAGAAGCAGAAACAAAGCTCAAATGAGCAACTCAAATAATGGCGCCTTGGCAGAGTGGCTATGCAGCGGATTGCAAATCCGTGGACCTCGGTTCGACTCCGGGAGGCGCCTCCATTATTGACGAAAAAGCCCCAGCAGAAATGCTGGGGCTTTTTTTGTTTTTAACTGGCTAAATACAAAAATCAGTAATGCGCTTCCTCACTCTCTACCTCAAAAGTACTCACTTGCATGGTGTCAGACCAATACTCAGTGTGCCATCCGGCCTTTTGCTTTAAGTGGGCAATAAATTGTTCCGGCGTCGGCAGTTGTTGCCACACTTGAGGAAGAAAAACTGCGCGTCTTCCGGCATCGGATAGGATCACGCCACATTTATGTTGGCTAAGGTAGTGATACAGATCGGTTTCAGCGCCAAGGGTTAACGGAACGGGCTTAGTGAGTACAGATATTTCAATGCAAAGTTGGCCAAGCTGCTCAGCTATTAATGGGGTAAAGCGATGATCTTGATGAGAACTGGCAAAGGCTTTGTTATATACCTCCAGCACTAAAGGTGTGCGAGCCTCTAAGGTACCTAGGCAGCCTTGCAGTTCGCCAGCAACGGTTAAGGTAACAAAGCAGGCGCCAAACTCTCGCAGTGGGGCAGGGTAATTATTTAACGAAGGCGGCTTAGCAATACCATCGGCTAAATAGTCACTAATTGCTTGCCTCGCAACTTGCAGTAAAGAAGCAAAGTTAGTTTTCGTTAGAGTCTGAGATGATGTAACTGACATAGCCGACCACCCTATCTTTATTGCCACTGGTTTGCGCCGAATTGCGGTATTCCATTTTATGAATGCGGTAACGCTGTTGATTTATTAGGTAGAGCAAGGCATTGACCCCGGTGCATCCACAAGCTTGCTGCGGCGTTAAACCGGCGACTTTGTTTTCAATTAGAGCACAGCTTTGCTTGTCGATGGTTTGCGCCTTTTCTTCATTGTGGAAATGGCTGAGATCGCTGCTGATCACCAATAATGTCTCATCATCCCAAATTGGTTCGATTAATTTGGCCAAATCTTGAGGGGCGATGCCGTTTACTAGCATCGGAATAATGGTAAATTCGCTAAGAGTCTGCTGTAAAAACGGCAGCTGAACCTCAATGCTGTGCTCTGGGGTATGGACAGTATCGGAAGCGACGATACCTTCAATATCGAGTAACGAGTCAATGGTAGCGGTGTCGGTTGAAACGATCCCCAAGGGCGTAGAGAACCCATGCACTTCTGGCAACACCAAGCTATCAAAACTAAAGTGGTGGCTCGGGCCGACGATGACCACCCGCTTGAATTGGCTAGGATGGCAAAGTAGATGACGATAGGCTTGAGCGGCGGTGTGCCCGGAGTACATGTACCCAGCATGAGGGACGATCAGTGCCCGTATTGATTCGATAGCGTTGGTCGGTGTTGTTAACCATGGTTCAATATGAGCACGCAGATTGTTAGCACAATTGTCATAGAATTGTCCTGCGACACAGGGAGCGCGAATATCCATAACTGTTCCAGCATATTGATGAGCGACTATAATTATTATAGGTCGATATCGATAACTTGGAGGCTGGTTTGATGGGGTTACCGTATGAGAAGCACCCAACGAAATACTGGCACCGCCTTGATGATGGGCGGGTAGAGTGCGATCTTTGTCCGCGAAAATGCCAGTTAAGAGAGGGGAAAAGAGGGGCGTGCTTTGTTCGCCAAGCTGTAGATAATCAAATTGTTTTAACCAGTTACGCGCGTTCAAGCGGTTTTTGTATCGACCCTATCGAAAAGAAACCACTCCATCATTTCTACCCAGGCAGCTCGGTTTTATCTTTTGGAACGGCGGGCTGCAATCTTGGCTGTAAATTTTGTCAAAACTGGAACATAAGTAAATCCCGAGAAATGGATGCGTTGGGCACTCAAGCTTCGCCTGACCAAATCGCTCAAGCCGCGGTTCGTAACCGCTGTACCAGTATTGCGTTTACTTATAATGACCCGGTGATTTTTCTTGAATATGCCGTTGATAGCGCAAAAGCGTGTCGGGAGCAGAACATCAAAACTGTTGCGGTGAGCGCGGGGTATATTTGCGATGAACCAAGGCAAGAATTTTTCAAATATATGGATGCTGCCAATATCGATTTGAAAGCCTTTTCTGAGCGTTTCTATCGAAAACTGTGCAGCGGACATTTGCAACCGATACTCGACACGCTCAAATATATCCATGATGAAACCAATGTGTGGTTAGAAATGACTACCTTACTTATCCCTGATGAAAATGACAGTAGCGCCGAATTAACCGCCATGTGCGAATGGATTATGGACAACCTAGGCCCAGACGTTCCGCTCCATTTCAGTGCTTTTCACCCCGACTTTAAGATGCGAGATAAACCCAGAACATCGCTAATAACATTGCAACGCGCACGGCAAATCGCCCTTGAGCACGGAATGCACTACGTCTATGTTGGGAATGTGCACGACACCAATGCCGACAGTACCTATTGCCCGCGCTGTCACAATATGGTTATTGAGCGCGATTGGTATCGTATAGGTCAGTACTTATTGTCGGAGGCAGGGTGTTGCACTCATTGCGGTAATGAAATAGCCGGTCAGTTTGGCCAATACAAAGGCGATTTTGGCGCCAACCGATTTGTCATCGAAATCGAATAGCGATAACTTTCTTCCACCTTCCACCTTCCATATTTCTTTTCCTAAATCGTATCCATTTGTGATCTAGATTATAAGATCTTTCAATTCTGTGTTTAACCGCACAAAAAACATGGATTTATATGCTACATTAGCAACTACTGATGTAGTTTTATCTAAATTACATTAGTTAAGGGGAAGTTGAGGAAGTATGGCGCTAGATAGATACGCCTCAATTAGACGAGCAGGGATCTTGTTGAAGGACAAATAACATGAAGAGAGTACCAATCGTTGTGGTGTTTATGTGTCTTATTACACCCGTGTTGAGTGTTGCTTCAACCGCGCAAACACCACAAGGCGATAATAAGGCGCTATCGAGCATCGTAAGTACCGCCGACCACTCAAAATTTGACGTGCTTAAGCAAGAATTTGATTACGCTCCAGACGTTACCGAAGCGTGCTTAGAGTGTCATACCGAAGCGGCAAAACAAGTCCATAAAACCTTTCACTGGACGTGGAAAAAAGAGGTGGATGGGGTTGAAGTTGGCAAGAGTAAAAACGCCTTTAATAACTACTGTGTTTCCGCCCGTGGTAACGAGAGTTGTACTCAGTGTCACGTTGGCTATGGATGGCGTAACGAAGAGTTCGAATTGGACGCAGAAGAAAACGTCGACTGCCTAGTTTGTCACGATAGTACTGGCACCTACAAAAAGTCGGCCGCCATGTCGGGCCACCCTTATTACGAAGATACTAAGGTTGGGGGCAAAATTCAAAAAGCCGTCGACTTGAGCTTCGTCGCTCAACATGTTGGCGAGCCAGAGAGAGACAACTGTCTTGCTTGTCATGCCGTTGGAGGAGGCGGTAACGGGGTAAAACACGGCGATACCGACCTATCATTAATCAATCCAGATTTTGAACTTGATGTCCATATGAGCCCAGAAAAGCTCAATTTTAGCTGCCAGAATTGCCACAGTGCTGATGAGCATAAGATCTCTGGCCGTTATAACGACAGACAATCGTTTGTCGACCACGAATTAGACAAAGGGCGTCTTGAGCGCAAAGGAAGCAATGTTTCCTGTGAATCTTGCCATAGCAGCACACCACATAACGACCGAGATATCGACAATCACAGCGCCAAAGTTGCCTGTGCATCTTGTCATATTCCTGAAATGGCCCGAGGCCCATACCTCACTAAGTTGTCTTGGGATTGGTCGACCGCGGGTGAGCTAAAAGACGGCAAACCGTTTTCCATCGACCAAGAGTTCGACGGGGTAGAAAACCACGCTTACATGAGCAAAAAAGGTACCTTTACTTGGGGTAAAAACGTGGTCCCACAATACCGCTGGTATAAGGGAGAGCTCAAGCAAATGACGTTCTTAGATACCATCGACCCTGCTAAAGCGCCGATAGATATCAACCCACCAACCGGGAGTTATCAAGACCCACAAGCGCGTATCTGGCCGTTCAAAATCCACCGTGGCAAACAGCCTTACGACACCGAGTTAAATCATATGCTGCCTATCAAGCTCTATGGCCGTAAAGGAACCGGTGCATTTTGGACTGAATTTGACTGGCCAAAAGCGTTAGCGGCGGGAGCAAAACTCAACCAAGTCGAATTTAGTGGCAAGTATGGCTTCATCGAAACCAATGGTTACTGGCCTATCAAACATATGGTAGCGCCAAAAGATCAAGCGGTGGAATGTGATGCCTGCCATAGCAACCCAAGCCGTCTTGATGGCCTCAATGACTTCTATCTTGTTGGCCGAGACAGTTATTCCTGGATTGAATGGCTGGGAGTATTGCTTATTGGGGGCTCGCTAGGCGGTGTGTTATTGCACGCAGGTTACCGAGTGATCACTTCATCGCGTAGAAACTCACCATCGAAAGATGCGTAAATCAAGGGGCTTAAGATGAAAAAGACAGTAACGATTTTTAAACGCTTTGAACGCTTCTGGCACTGGGGTCAAGCACTGCTTGTGCTGGCGCTGATGGTCACAGGGCTTGAATTGCATGGCATCACTTCAGTGATTGGCTTTGAAACCAGCTCCGAGCTGCATCACATCGGCGGCTTTATCTGGGCGGCATTGGTGGTGCTTATCTTTACTTGGGTACTCACGACTGGCGAATGGAAACAATTTGTTCCAGATATGGCTGGCATTGATGGCGTACTGCGTTATTACCTTTATGGTGTTTTTGTCGGAGAAGCACACCCGCATCACATGTCGCCAGACAATAAGTTTAACCCCTTGCAACGGATCACCTATTTGTTGGTGCTGTTTGTCTTGGTACCACTGCAAGTGCTCACTGGGTTGGTGTATTTCTTTTTTCCGGAGCTTCGAGCCGCTGGCGTGATTGATCAGATAGGGGTGATTGCCGGCATTCATACCTTATGCGCGTATGCGACCATCGCTTTCCTGATTGTTCACTTATACATGATCACCTTTGGGGCTAAGCTTTCTAGCCATTTGAAAACCATGGTGACGGGTAAAGAAACGATTGATAAATAGTTATTTTTTGTGGTGGTTAACCATAAAAGGATTAAATAAAAGAGGGTTGAAACATGAAAAAACTACTACTGACATTACTGATTTCTCTGGTCTCCTTTGGCGCGTTCGCAGACGCGAGCAAAGGCCAGGAATATTACTTGGAATACTTGCGGCCACTGTTTGGCTACAACGGCCAAGAGTTTGCTGCCCAGCACCTTAAAGTGGAATGGAAGCGTTACTTTAAAAAAGATGGCAAAAAATTTATTAAGAAATTTGCCAAGAAACACCCTGAATCGGCTGAGTTTTTAAACAGCGAGAAGTTCCAAGAGATCGCGCCCGATATTAAAGACTTCGCTATGAAATACGCCGCGGATAGCGGTGAACTGGCTGCCTGTGATTAACGGCTTTTAGGAGAGTGGTTATGTGGAACAAAATAATTATCGCATTGTGTTTATTGGTGGCGCCTTTTTCGCTGTTAGCGGAAGAAGTCGTTGGTAAAATCCAGTCGATATCAGTGCAAGGTAAGGTGATCAAATACCTTAACCCAAAAACCAAGCAAGTAACTGTGATTAAGTTCACCCAAGATACGGCGCTTGAAAGTGCGGAAGATTTTGACGATCTCACCGTCAATACCAAGTTTAAAGCGACCGTGAATGAGCAAGGTATCGCAACTAAAATCAAGCGCATCTTGGTTAAGCTTCCTGCTGAAAGGGTGATTGATACCGATGGACTTGAAGAGCTAATGGAAAGTGGCACCCCTTACTTTTTGGGCGATGCGCGCCCAGCAAAAATTTACGACTTAGGCCATATACCGTCAGCTTTACCGACCCCTGCTGGCGAGTTAGCGAAGAACTTAAACTGGCTGCCCAAAGACAAAGCAACACCGCTCGTCTTTTATTGCGGAGGGGTGACTTGTCCGCTTAGCCCTAAAGCGATGAAAATTGCCATGAAGCACGGTTACACCAATGTGCGTGCTTATGTCGAGGGTTACCCTGCGTGGAAAGGTGAGGTGTACCCCGCCCACGTCAATGCAGGTTGGCTGGCAAAAAATATCGACCCGCACCATGTGATATTGGATGTTCGTGATACGGCAGAGACCTTTGTGAAAGGTGCAGTGCACCTACCAACGTCCAGTTTGGCCGCCATGCACCAGCAATGGAATAAAGACAAATACCCCGTTAAAAAGCGCATGATTTTGGGGATCAGAGATAAAAAGGCTCCTATCGTTATTATTGCTGACAGTCACGACAGCGATGAAGCCATCGAAGCTTATGAGTATCTCACGTTCTGGAAATACCAAAACGTGGCGATCCTAAATGGCGGTCAAGCGAAATGGCAAGGGCCTAAAGGGGTAGGCACTATTGCAACGACCTTTGACTATGTGAAAAAACCAGTTAAAGGGGCGGTAGAAGAGAGCGTATTTGTCACGGCGGCGAAAACAGGTGATGCCACCATTATTGACGTGCGTAGCAGTAATGAATATGAGAATGGCCATCTTGCAAAATCGATTCATATTCCGCTCGATCAGTTAGACCAACATTTAGCCAAGATCCCTAAAACAGGCCAAGTGATCGTCCACTGTGCAGCTGGCGCTCGCGCGGCGTTAGCTTACGCAAGTTTAGTGAAGCATGGCTATGATAACGTTAAGTTTTTAAACGATTCATTTGAAGCCGTGGCAAAAGAGAACAATCTTAAGCTACTTTAAAGCTTAGCCGTATTCGATAACAAATCGTTTAATTAAAGACCCGCTAACTAGCGGGTCTTTTGTTGGGTTGACACTGTATTGCAGTTATCGATTGCAGGTGAAGACAGTAGAGTTGTCGACCATTACCATCTTTGCTTATGGTTCAAATCGGTGTGGCGAGACTTTAATCATACGTTGCGTGGCGGTATTCGGTTTTTCGGCCATGGCCTGAGACTCGCCATGAGTAAGATAGTCGACCAAAATACTACTGGAGACATCAAAAGGCTGGTCAATTGAAACCGATAGATTCGCGAGACGATCGCCAATAAATACGGAATCTAGCTGCTCTATTTTGCGCTCTGACTCGATCATGCGAAATAAGCCTAAATAGTAAAACGAGCCACTGCCTTGGCTGGTCACGATATAGGGAACAACAAACGTCATGTTTTCGGTGGCTGGTGAGAAGTTAAGCACCTGCAACTGAAAGTAATCGAGCAATACTTCGCCGCGTTGTTCGCCTACCTGATAACGGCCTTTCGCACGGCGCAGTTTATCTTCACCCACAAATTCGCTGAGTGTAGCGTAGTCATTGCTCTCGGGGATGTTGACTTGCCAAGGCGAAGCATCTTGATAGGAAAATAGCGTGAGCATGACTTCGTCGCTTTGTGGTTTATGCCAACCTTGCCGAGCGCCAATCTCTTCATCGGTCATACTAAAGCGGTAAACGCCAGCAACAATCACCAGCGCGAGTAGTAGCAATGGGATCAGTAAAATTAACGGAATGGGTAGACGGCGTTTCGACATGACGGGCTCAAAATAGGTGTTAAATCAATAAATAGCAGTGTAACCAACCTTTGCGGTGAGGAAAAGAGCAAGTGATGCGTAAAAAGTATGCTGGGCGGATGATTGCCGCCCAGTATCAATTTAGAAGCGGTTAATGGTGATATCCGAAATATAGCCATGTTGGCTGCTCTGCAGCGCATTCTTGAGCATTTCTGCCGCTTCATGGGCGGTCATAAACTCTGAGCTATCTAGCGTTTTACCGCTGGTTGGCCAAAAGTCAGTCGCCATGCCGCCGGGGTAAACCGATACCAACTTCATCGCAGACCCTTTTAACTCAAGCCTTGTTGACTCGACTAAGCCTTTGACTGCCCATTTTACCGCGCAATAGGTACTTTCTTCAGCCTTGGCGGCTTGGGCGGCCGTCGACATCACCATGACCACTGTGGTTTTCTGATCTCGGTAGCGTTTGACTAGCTCTTGCAGCAGGTAAATGGATGAGAGCAAGTTGTTTTGCACTAACTGCTCGATGGCTTGTGGGTCTTGCTGTTCGAGTGGGCCAAATAACCCACTGCCAGCACAGTGGATCACCATTGAAGGTGGGGTGTCTAGTTTGTCCAGCACTTGGGTAACTTGCGCGGGATCAGAAAGGGAGGCGGCAAGGGCAGTAACATGTTCGCCGCAGCTTAGCGCGACATCATGTAATCGCTGAGGATCGCGACCTGTTAGCGTTAATGCTTTGCCTTCACTTCCGTACAGCCTCGCAAGCGCAGCGCCAAGCCCGCTACTCGCACCAGTAATTAAAATCATAATGACCTTATTATTTGATTGTTTAACTAAATAGTACGATTGGCGCTAAAAGATAGGTGTGACTGAACTGGCAGTTTTGCATACAAAATCCAAATCAAGGCGTACTTTATTGCTGGTTTTTGTCTGCAATTGGCAGTTACACTAACGGCAATTGAAATCACTCGAATAGCCCGATGTTAGAAAAAGAAAATTTAGTCAAACTTGCCACCATGAAAATGCCCTTTGGTAAGTATGGCGGCAGAGTGTTGATCGACCTGCCTGAAGAGTACTTATTGTGGTTCGATAAGAAGGGGTTTCCAAAAGGGGAACTCGGTGATCTATTGAAACTCTGTTTATGCTTAAAAATCGAAGGGCTCGATGAAGTGGTTAAGCCATTAAAGCGGATGTGATCCTTATGGATATCAGCAAGCCGATAGGTAGATGAGATGGTCGCCTAATCCTGACGTGGGGTAGCGCAAAAATGTTACTCCTTACGTCTCAGTTATGATCAAGTAAGTCAAAATCACAAACATGGTGATGAAAGTTGCCACACTCATTACAACCATTTTTATACTGCTTATTTTTAATTGCTAGATACACTTTTGACTCGATAAACAGTTTCACCAAATCTCCGTTTAACTGATCTTTTTCAGCCTCATTGAGTAAGATCTTAAAGGCAATGTCATCGGGAAGTGCATTTTTATACGGCCTGTCAGATGCTGTGAGCGCATCATAAATGTCACACACGGTCATAATTTGGGAGGCCAGCGGAATTTGTTGGCCCGTTAACCCTCTAGGGTAACCACTTCCGTCTATTTTTTCATGATGCGCCCCAGCGATATGGGGTATATCTTGCAACTCTTGCGTCCAGGGAATCTGTTTTAAGAATGTTTCTGTGTGAATAACATGAGAGCGTATTTCATCCATCTCTTCTAATGTCAGGCTACCTTTGGGAATGGATAATGCGAGTAACTCCTCTTTATTGATAAGTGGAGTTAGTACTCCGGTGTCATCAACCGCTTGATAAGCGTGGATCTGTTGCAAGGTATCAGAGGTAGACTCGGGCAACACTGAGGGTTCATTTGCTTGTAAGATATCTAGCCAAAACTGCTCTAATTGGGCAATTTGTCGCTGAATGGCTTCCTGTTGCCTGAGGGTGGAATGTGAGTTTGCACTGGCCATTTCGGTAAACAACTTCAGCTCAATCTCTGCTCGCTGACGAAGTAAAGTTTGCTGAGTGAGACGAATACGATATTTAATAATATCCAATTGATGGTCAGTGAGCTTTTTAGCTTTGGTTAACACGGACTCTTTAACGCCGACTTTGCCAAAGTCATGTAATAAAGCCGCGTATTTTAGCTGGCGCAGATCTTTTTGGTTGAGTCGCTGGTAGCGATATTGCTTAAGGTTAGAGTTATTTAAACAGCTGGCTAGGGCTATAGAGAGGTCAGCGACACGAAACGAGTGACCACTGGTGGTTGGATCTCGTTGTTCAATTGCGGTAACGGAAGCTTGTACAAAACCTTCAAAAAGTCGGTGTATGCTCTCGATTAAGCGCCGATTCTCGATAGCAATCGCAGACTGACTCGCGAGCGCGCGTAGCAAAGGGCAAACATCTTTGTCAAAAGGGATGACACTTTCTTTGGTCACAGAGTGAGAAGAGAGGTGCACCCCTGGCTGTTTGGTATGATTAATAAACTGTAAAACACCAATGATCTCTCGTTGGTGATTGAAGATGGGTAAGGCTAACAACGATTGGCAACGATACCCTGTCACATGGTCAAAAATAGGGTTAAATTGATAAGGTTTATCTTGAATGTTGTAGACATCTTCAATATTTACTTCGTGACCATGGATGGCAACATACCCAGAAATGCTGCTGTCATTAACATCAAAGCGCTGCTCTTTAAAATCAAAGTCGATGGAAGCGTTCTGAGTTAATTTGAGCACCAAGTGGCGATTTTTTTTATCCTGATCGTCAACCAAAAACAGAGAGGCCGCATCACAAACGGCCAATTTTCTCCCCTCGTCTAAAATCCGATTCAACAAAGCAGTCAAACTCTTTTCAGCAGAAAGCGCAATGCCAATCTCGGTAAGCCGAGTTAAGCTACTAGACTTATTGCTTAGGAGTTGTTGTAACTCTTGTTGTTGTCTCTGTTGAGTATGTATTAATAGTGCAGATTCAATATGTTTTAGGGTGATTCTTTTCGCGAAACCGCTGGGGACGTAAAGGTCGGCTTCTACTTCAAGGTGCTGTTCGGCAATCACGATTAAGAGTTGTTTGTCACGCCACTGATTGACGGTTGATGCAGTCAGCGTTTCGAGCAATTGTTGATCTAATATCAGTAAGCTAGGTGATAGCTTAAGGATCTCTTGCTCACTGCTTACCTCAATGCAACGTAATTGTCGTTGGTTTAGCTCTTGTTGCATCATTGTCGCTGCAAACGCTCGCCCGTGTGCTATCAGCAGTTTGCCAAGTGAATTCTTATCATCGGTTAACTTCATGACAACTCCCATTTGAACCTTTTTAGAATAGTTCAGTTTTCGCAAAAAGGCTGATAGCTAACACAGTAAGGATGGTCATATACAGCCGCTAAGGCGAGCTACGTTCTAGGGATAAGAGGTGAATTTGCAGGTCGTTGAATAAGGTTTATTAGATGACCTGATAAACTTTTGTTGGCTCATTAAAGCCTTTAAAGGATTTCTCGCCAAATTCACGAAACTGAAGCTGATTGTTAGAGCAACTTTGCTTGACTAGTTCCACAACCAATATCTGATCAGACTCGGTGGCATCACATACTCGTGAAGCCATTTGAACGGCGGTTCCAAATAGGTCGTTGTTCTCTTCAACGGGTTCTCCGGCGCTTAAACCGATACGAACATGCATACTTTGCTCTGGTTTGCTTAGGTTATGCTCTTTAAAAGCCAGTTGAATGCTTTTAGCGCACTGAACGGCATTATCTGCTGAAGTAAAGGAAACCATGAACCCGTCGCCAGTGTGTTTAATCTCACGGCCGTCATGTATCTTAATGGCATTACGTGTTATCACGTTATGAATGCGTAATAGGTGCATCGATTTTTTATCACCTAACTTGGTTGTCATCGCAGTAGAGCCGGCAAGGTCGGTAAACATGATAATACGAAAAGCGCTATCTACCTGTGTGGGTTCGTGTTGTTTTGAGGGGACAGGGTCTTCAATTCGACCTAAGAATAATTTAACGATATCGGCATCAACTGGGATGATCTCCCCGGGGATATCCCCATGGGCCTCTTGATGGACTTTTCTTATCACTGATTCACTTTCAGCCTCAACCAAACAAAAGGTGGTGCCTCGTGTTTCATCGAACCAATAGGTGACAAACTTGACGCCATATTTATCTTGAATATCCAAATCTTTTCGATGCGCTAATTCGATCGCTTCTCGGGTGGGATTTTCTGAAAAGTGGCGATCCATAAATAGAGGCATAATGACGAACTCTCGACGCTAACTGTTCAATTAACCATAGCACAAGTAAATACGTTAATGGCGTTACACTCGCCACCAGACGCTTAGGGGGCGAGTGTGACAAACTGATTTATAGCAGTGAGGCTATCCCATAATCCGCGCCATAATTTTCCACCACAAAGTCGATGTCTTTATCACCGCGGCCAGATAAGTTGAGTAATATCGATCTGGTGACACCTTGCTTAGCGAGTTTTATCGCGTATGCCACGGCGTGAGCAGATTCAATCGCTGGAATGATCCCTTCTTGGCGCGACAGCTCAAAGAAGGCGTCAATGGCTTCATCATCGGTGACGGTGCCGTAGTTAACACGACCAATGTCTTTTAGGTAGCTGTGCTGTGGGCCAACTGACGGATAATCTAACCCGCTCGCCACTGAGTAGACTTGTTGCGGTTCACCTTGGTCATCTTTTAGCATGTAGGACTTAAACCCGTGCATGATCCCAGGTTCGCCAAGGGTTAGGGTCGCGGCGTGTTCACCCACTTCCTGTAATGAGCGTCCCGCAGGTTCGACGCCATGAATAGCAACACCGGTGTCATCAAGAAATGCACTAAATAGCCCCATTGCATTTGAGCCGCCACCCACACACGCGACCAGGTTGTCGGGTAGCTTGCCCGTCATTTCCTGAAATTGGACTCTGGCTTCGTTGCCAATGATCGATTGGAAGTCTCGCACCATTTTTGGGAATGGATGTGGGCCAACCACAGAGCCGATTGCATAAAGTTGGTTAATCGGGTCTTCTAGATAGGCTTCAAATGCGGCATCGACCGCTTCTTTGAGTGTTTTACGCCCATGCGTTGCCGGGATGACGTTCGCGCCAAGAATACGCATTCGCACCACATTTGGGTGCTCTTTTGCAATATCGACTTCGCCCATGTAAATGTCACATTCCAACCCGACCAGCGCCGCTGCGGTCGCTAAAGCGACCCCGTGTTGGCCGGCTCCGGTTTCAGCGATCAGTTTGGTTTTCCCCATCTTCTTAGCCAAAATGGCTTCACCTAAACAGTGATTGATTTTGTGCGCGCCGGTGTGGTTGAGATCTTCACGTTTTAGATAGATATCGACGCCATATTTTTTTGACAGATTCTCGGCATGGAAGATAGGGCTAGGACGGCCGACGAAGTGCTTATAAAGGCGAGCTAACTCAGTTTGAAAATCAGGGTCTTTGCAGCACTCTTCATAGGCGGCGTTGATTTCATGCATGATTTTTTCGAGCTGAGGCGGAATAAAACTACCCCCATATTCACCAAAGTATCCATCCTCGTTTGGCATTGGGTGCTGGAAAGAGTTCTTCATTATTGACATCCTAGTTAATGATTACAGTGACGTAGTTATACCCAAAAATGTCCTTCGATTGGGTAATTAGTTGCGTAAACGTGATGATGATCTCGCGTACTAGATCGCTAGTGCAATATTCGTTGATAACTCGGTAAAGAGAAGGAGGCGTGAAAAGGATGAAGAATTCAGAGGGGACAGGCTAGCAGGCCACCGAGGAGCCGGTGGCCGCGTTATTTATGCTTTTAGTGCATTGGTTTTTTAGGGCCGTTACGCACAAGGTCTTGACCAGTTTGGAAGACTTCTTCAGTTACCCAGCGCGCCAATAGCAATTGATGCTTATCATCAAGTACGGCAACGAAACGACGTCCGTCTTTATTGCTGGTTGCAAGTGCAACACCCGCAACGCCTTCTAGGCCAAGGCCGCCATTTTCTACTGACAGGAGAAAGCTTTCTAGATCTTCTAGGTTGCTGATCACATCAAGTTCGTTGTTCATTGGATCTGTACTCTCATTTTTCTATGGGCTGAAGGCAGTGTGATGCCGAGCCTAGTTTTGACTTTGCGTGTACTTTACCTTTGCCGCGATGGAATTGAAATAGCTATGCGTTCATGTTTTTAAACTGTAGCTCTACTAAGCGTTGATATAGCTTGCAGCTCGACATCAGTGAATCATGGTTGCCAATATCCACCAAGCGCCCTCGATCCAATACCGCGATTTGGTCGGCGTGCTGAATGGTTGATAAGCGGTGGGCAATAATCAAGGTCGTTCGTCCCTTCATTAGTGCCTCTAACGCCTGTTGAACATGATGTTCGCTTTCACTATCAAGGGCACTTGTGGCTTCGTCCAATAATAGGATATGCGGATCTTTTAAGATCGCTCTAGCGATAGCAATGCGCTGGCGCTGGCCGCCAGAAAGCCTCACTCCGCGCTCGCCTAGAAAACTGTTATAGCCATCAGGCAAGTTAACGATGAACTCATGGGCATGGGCTTTTTTGGCCGCGGCCACGACTTCTTCGTCACTTGCGTCTGGCTTTCCATAACGAATATTGTAATAGACGTCGCTACTAAATAGTGCAGGTTGTTGGGGGACTAACGCCATTTGTTGGCGCAGATCTTTCGGGTCTAGCTGGCGAATATCGGTGTCGCCAAGGGTAATGGAGCCGGATTGAGGATCATAGAAGCGTTGCAATAATTCAAATAGGGTTGTTTTACCAGCGCCAGATGGGCCGACAAGTGCCAATACTTTTCCTTGCTTAGCGTGTAACGTTAGGTCTTCTATTGCGGCTTGATCGGGCCTTGATGCGTAGTGAAAAGCGACGTTGTTAAACGCAATTTCGGATGACAGGTTACTACTCGTGGCCATATGGCTTAGCGGCGCACTAATATGGCTTTTAACTTGTAATACTTCAACCAGTCTTTCTGTTGCGCCCGCGGCGCGTTGTAATTCGCCCAACACCTCAGAAATCGTTGCCAGTGATGAGGCGACCAATATCGCATAAAAAACAAACGCGCCGAGCTCACCGCCACTCATTTTCCCGGAGATAACATCGCTACCACCGACCCACAGCATTCCGGTAATGGCGCCGAAGACGATAATAATTACCCCTGCAATCAGTGTGGCGCGCTGCTGTATTCTGCGCCGCCCAATAGCAAAAGCTTTTTCCACTTCTTGAGCGAACGAAATCCGCTCTTGTTCTTCATGGGTGTAGCTCTGGACGGTTTTGATTTGTTCGATAGCTTCTCCGGCATAACTGCCCACATCGGCCATAGAATCTTGGCTCTTGCGCGAGAGTTTTCTTACGCGGCGACCAAAGAATAGAATGGGAACCAAAATAAAAGGTACCGATACCAGTACCACTAAAGTGAGTTTAACGTTGGTGGCAAAGAGCATGATTAACGCTCCGGTGAGCATTAACATGCTGCGCAGCGCCATCGAAAAAGAAGAGCCTATGATACTTTGCAATAAGGTGGTGTCGGTAGTGATACGTGCCATCATATCGCCGCTGCTGTTGGTCTCAAAGTAGCTCGGGTGCAGGGTGATGGCGTGGTTAAAAACCGCCAAACGAATATCGGCACTGATCCGTTCACCAAGCCAAGAGACTAAGTAAAAGCGGGCATACGTACCAAATGCGATAAGAACAGTAATTAGGAAAATATACGAAACCGCATTTTGTAATTGAACTATCGATTGTTGGACGAACCCTTGGTCAATCAGCATCCTTACGCCTTGACCAACAGAAAGCATCACGGTTGCGGTAAAAATCAAAGCTGCGATGGCCGCGAGCACTCGGCCTTTGTAGGGACGAACAAACTGAATGAGCTCGGTTAAAATGGCTAGTTTGTCATTCTCATTTCCCTTGTTAGATTGAGTTGGTGAGACAGAATGAAGGTTATCGTCGTCGGATCTTGTTTGCATACTTTATTACCTGCTTATCCATAAGACTATGTGGTTTCAAGGCTTTATCAGTGTAGCGTTATTGTCCTGCTTAAGTGTAGTTGGCATGTGGAAAGCGTGTGAATGATGTCGAAAAAGAGGCTATTTGAGCAGTATAGCGATAAGTCGGAGAAACAAATTTCGCTAATCTTGCCCCAAGTTGTTAGAATGCCGCTTTTTCCAAGCGCTAAGAATCGATATGTCTAAATTTTTCTACCGTGGCACCCCGGATATCATGGGTGATTACGGCAAAAGTGGTTACAACCCAAACCCTAATGTTAAAGCTGGCTCAGAGAGTGCACCACTGTCTTTGGTTGTAGCGACGGAAGCGCGCGCATTAGAAGTGCAAGCAACCCTAGAACAACACCAACTGTTTGCTAACATCGAAGTAAATGGCGATGCGGAAGAAAACCTTGCTGAGCTAGAGCTGATGATCAACAAGCCTAAGACGCAGCGTTTTGAAAAGACGCCAGAGCGCAATGAACCGTGTTCTTGTGGTAGCAATAAAAAATACAAGAAGTGTTGCGGTAAGAACTAACGTTGTAAATGCATTAGAATAATGAAGAGACCCACAGTGAATGCTGTGGGTCTTTTAGTATCGACTTGCACATTTAACTTTTCTGTTTAGCGCTCAAGTTTGTCCGGCAATGATCCGATGTAGGATTTACTCTTTGGACATAAGTTTTTGCTTCATATTATCGTGATTGTTTTGCAATATATTCGGCAAATGTTTTCCCTATTGGAAGTGAGATTGGGGAGGGAACGGTTTTTCGCTTTACTTGCTATTTCATGCCGTTAGACTTGTTCCGAAATGGATAGATAAAAGAGAACGCAGTAAATATGAAACTTGAGCGACAGGAAAGCTTTGGCTGGCTGATTGCAGTACTGGGCCAAGAGTTGGCATCAGGACTAGATTCTCGATTGCGTAGTATGGGGCTAGATCTGACATACTGGCCGACGCTGTTTGCGCTTTGGGAAGAAGAGGGAATCACTCAGACTGAGTTGTCCCAAAGGTGTGGCACGGCAAAATACACGACAACAAGAGTATTGGACTCACTGGAATCTCTTGGCTTGGTTGAACGTAGACTGGATCCTGCTAGCCGCCGTTCGCGTCTGGTTTATCTGACGGAAAATGGGCGTGCGATTGAAGCAGAAGCAACCCAGCAAGCTCGAGAGTGTAATGAAGAGTTTCTTGACTACCTCTCAGAAGAAGAAGGGTATCATCTGATTTCTCTAGTCAAGAAACTCATATCGGCTAAGCGACCGGAGCTGATGGGCTAACGGCCGAAAGTACAGTTAGAAGCGATAGTTGATGCCAGCATAGATTTGCTGAATGTTCAGAGTTACGTCTAGACCCGTTTGTTCAGACAGATCGACAACCGGGGCTGTATATTCCCAGTTCACACGAGCTGAAAGACGGTCGGTAATCAAGTACTCTGAACCCAGACCAAACGCTGTAGAAAAGGTACTGTCACTGTATTTTACAAACTGATTAGGAGCATCAGCAATAGATGCCTTAGCCTCGATAAAGCTAAATCCAACCCCTGCTTTTGCAAAGATAGAGAATTTTTCTGTTACTGGAAATGCCAGCTTAGGTTGTAGGCTGATATATTTTATAGATTCAATCTCTATATTAACTAGGTCATTTTCGACAGGATAGTTCTGAACACCTACGCTGCCAATATTGCCAGCAACAACCTCTGTCCCAAAATACTCGTTAAAATTGTAACCCGCGTAGACTCTGGCGGAAAATGCGTTTTGATTTATAGGCCAATCACCGCTACCTTCGGGACTGCTGAGGTTGGCATCACCAAACATCGCCTGACCTGCGTCGAAGCCCACGTAGCCTTCTGCAAATGCCGATGCGGATATAATGCTGACTGCCATAACAGTCAGTTTTAATACATTTTTTTTAATACACATATACTACTCCGTAATAACGTACTTTATGAATTGGGAGTATTATGACGGAGTTATTAATTTTAAACAGGCACAGATTGAGTGTGCTTTTTCCTTATAAATATATTTGTCATTAGCATGAGGTTAATTAGTGTTAATTAATAATGTAAATTTATTTAACCCAAAGCTTATGAAAAGCGTTATAACCTAAAGAGTCAACGTGCGTGCCACTTAATTCCGAGTTTTTTAGCTGAAAGCTGGTGCCCAAAAATAACGGTGTATATAGCTTCTCCTTTACAATTGTCTGCTCGATTTCAGTTAGTCTATCGCAGGGTTCTAGGTGCTCTGTTGCCTGGCTAATATTATCCAGATAGCGAGAAAATTGTTTTTCTGTATATAGAAAGCGTGGGCAGGTGGAGGTTAAAAGCCACTCGTACAGACCATAGCATTTGGGCTGCTCGACAATTTCTGCCATCAGCAGTAAATCGGCGTGCTCTTTGATACTGGCAGGGTTGGCAACATCTTCCAGTTCGATAGTTTCAACTTCCAGTCCAGTATAGCGGATGTGCTGTTTGATCCACTCAGACAGTTCGAGAAGATAATCAACATTCCATTTGGGTTGAGCAATAACAACTCGCCCTTTAAGGCGAGGTGGTGGCAGATCGTTCTTAAGTTCCATGGGTTCAAGGGTAGCGCCTCGCACAGGAATGCCGGCTGTAAAGCTTACCCGTGAGAGCGAAATGTAATCGAGTAGAGTCTTGAGTTCTGTTTGGGATACCTGATTCCCATCTCGGTACTGAGCGCACAGATAAGAAAAGCTCTGTTTGGGCAGGCTGCTGTGTTTGCTTGATGCTTTCTGGATACAACTAGCCAGTCCGGGTTGAGCGTGTGTCAGAGTGAGTCTGTTCAATACAGCGGTTTGACCAAAATAGCTGTGGTGCTTCTTTAATACGATTTCCTCTTTGCTCCAGTTACTCACCTTGAAAGGCCCGGTGCCTACCTGCACTTTACGGCTACCTGAGAAATGTTGGGCTTCCTCAAGAGTAATGCCGGCACAAGGGCTGGTAAGGGCAAATAGAAACAGTGAATTGGGTCTAGTCAGCTCCACTCTGATCGAATGGTTTTCTGCTTCACAGACATTTTCAATCTGGTTATACAAGTATCGCAGTGGGCCCTGTTGATTTCGGGTTCGTTCAAGGCTTGCAATGATATCGGCAATGGTCAGCTGTTTTCCGGTGTGGGTTTTTACATCTCTTCTGATCCAGAGCTGAAGGGTATTGTGGTCAAACGTCCAGTCGTGGGCGATACCAGGTATGAGCGATCCGTGAGAGTTCTTATTCAGCAGAGTGTCGAAAGTACTGCGAACAATTTGAAGCTCTGCGTGACGGAAAGATTTGATTGGATCCAGGATATCAACTCTAGGGTAACCAGTGATCTGAAACTGCTCATGAATAGCATTGTGGTTTGCATTCGCTTCGTTAGCCAATGCTAGAGCTTCTAGTGCTGTTTGTTGATACTGTTCAAGCAACTTAGCAATCAAACGTGACCGTCCAGCCAAGAGTTCTTCTTGCATGGTCTGCGTGAGCGCGTCGCGTAGAGAAATATTGAGTTGGATTGAACTGGTTTTGCTACGCCCTACAGACGGTTTCCATTCTACCCAGCCCTGATCTGACAGGTTACGCATAATATTTGAGATGTTACGACGTGAGCAAGCTAGCGTGTCCTCGAGGGCGTCGAGCGTCGTTTCGTGGGGAGTATTCGGTGCATACTGGTTACATAGCAACTTAAGGCGGCGTATATTTAACTCATTCATTATATGATTGTAATGCTGGAAATCTGTGCCAGAAATTATCACTTGCAATGATTAATTGCAAATGCAAATGTTGCAATTGCTACGTTGTTTTTTGCTTGTTTTTTCCTTATGGAAACGTGATTAACTTTTTAATATTTGAATTTAATACATAAAAAGCCCCGCAACCAACCGGTAGCGGGGCAATAGATTAGGAGTAGTGGGAGGATATTAGTTCAGCAGTTCGTTTGCTGTGTTCATCATATTCTCAGTTAACGTCCATAATGCTCAACAATATAGCTTTCAAAATCACGGCACATTTGCTCGTTTGAATCGCTATTGATGGCGAGAAGTTTATCACCGTCAACAATCTTAATGTTGGCATTGAGGCAAGCGATGTCGGCGCGCTCTCGCGTTTGTAGCCCTGCTATTTTGGCTTGCTCGGCGCTCCACGCTTCTTCAATGGATAGGTTACACTCGTCAGCTAAGTACTTAGCGTTAAACCCTTCTCCCGTTAGGCTTTCGATAGTGCCATTATGGTCAATGCTATTGCCACCGTGCCAGTAGTGTTTGGCGATCAATGGGCCGATCTCCGGGTTATCGGTAAGGTAGCCATATTTTTGGGTAAAGAAAGCACGGGTTTGATAGACCGCCATGTGAGCGAGTAGGTAGCCATGGTAGGCACAGGCAGCTTCATCTGACATCAGGTGAGGGATGGCCATTAATGGGCGAGGAGAGCATTTTAGGCCGAGAATGCGCTTTTCGGTACTGCGAGCCAGTTTAGTGATGGTTTCTGCATTGAGATCATCGTCGTGCAGTTGATAAAGAGCACGTTCGAAGTAAGGCACCACTAAGATGCTACGTTCTTCGTAGGCTTTAAATGGTTGTTTAGCATCAATCATCGCTTTAATAACTTGATCGGGCACGGCGTTGCCTTGCTCATCTAAGGCATATTGTTTTAGCCAATCGGCGTCGGTAAGCAGGCTATCACAGAACATAGACTGGGTTTCAGCGTAGGCCATCGACGTTGGCGCGAACTCTTGAGAGAAGCAGGGCGCATTCATTTTCACGTTAGCAAAGTGCGCAGCGTGGCCCCCTTCATGAAATAGGGTATTGATACCGTCATAGCCACTGCCAATTTGATCGGGTTTGGCGTTACTGGTGAAATTGACCTTTGCCGCAACCCACTCATCTTGGTCGTAGAAAGAGGGAACTGGACCATGACAAAAACCGTTGGGGTATTTGCCTTTTCTATCGAGCAAATCCAAGGTCAACTCCGCCTCAGAAAACTCAATATTGAGCCTGCCAAACGACTCTACCCATCGACGTAGTGATTGGGAAAAAGGCACATAGCTGTCTAGCTCGCGCATGACGTCCCCGGAGTAGGAATAGACGAAATTGTGCGCTTGTAGTGCTTGTTCTCCTTTGGCCTGCGCCAGTTGATTTAAGCTGTTCTGGTGGTTGTCTCGGGTGCGAGCTTCAAAGTCATCCAAAATCGCAAACAGCGCTTGGCTGCTCATGTGTTCTTTCTTTTCAACCGAGTAGTCAAAGAAGTTGTTGTAGCCGAGTGAACGGGCGAATTGGTTGCGCATTTTGATCAGCCGAATAAAGCCGTTTTCCAGCAACCACTGTTCGAGGTCGAGGAAAGCTTGATGAGAGCTGCG
>Ga0070724_10000366_pt1 | contig 34405 bp, 31 predicted proteins | sample tdDd001_FD_67278 | JGI IMG/M metagenome (GOLD analysis project Ga0070724, IMG submission 67278) | Marine sediment microbial communities from the Atlantic coast under amendment with organic carbon and nitrate - tdDd00.1 | ecosystem: Environmental > Aquatic > Marine > Coastal > Sediment | place... | reverse complement strand
TGCTTTAGCCATATTCTTCCATAAATCAACACTTTGGTTAGGATCGAAACCTGACTTTGCCATTAGCTCTAGTCCCACAATATCGGCTTCTGATTCCTGAGTTCTACCATAAGGCAGTAACACACCATATTGCACGCCAAGGCCAAGTGCTCCCATCGCGCTATCGTGGTATTCCTTATCTTTTAGTACCGCGCTACCAAGTTGCAAACCAGCATTGGCCAGTTGGCTACTAGATAACCTTTCATTACTGTGGTCGGCAAGTACATGGGCAATTTCATGGCCAATAACCGTAGCAAGCTGATCTTGGTTCTTAGCAACCTTTAACAAACCAGTGTAAACGCCAATCTTGCCACCGGGGAGGGCAAACGCGTTAACTTGCTCGCTATCAAACACCACCACTTCCCAATTTTTAAAACTCGATTGTGGTGGAACGTGTCTAGTAATAGAATCAGTAACGCAACGAACATAAGCGTTGGTTTTGTTATCGGTCGATATTTTTTGCTGTTGCTTCATCTGTTCAAACGATTGTGCACCGAGTTGTGCCATATCCTGATCGGAAAACATGATCAGTTGATTTCGGCCCGTTGGTGACGTAGAACAAGCAGTGATTGCACTAAGCAGAATGGCAACAGAAAGTGTACGAGTAACAGCCATTTGCTATCTCCATATATGTATTAATTAATATCCATGCGTTGATTATATAGTGAATCGCTTTGCGCTTCATTATTAGGAATAAAAATGACCATCTGGAAAAAAGAAATCAGTTTAGCGATCCTCAATAGCACATCAAAAGCCACCCTGATGGAGCACCTTAACATTGAGTACAGTGCCATAACGGCAGATACCATCTCGGCAACAATGCCGGTGTGCAGTCAAACTCATCAACCTCTTGGCATGTTACACGGCGGGGCTTCGGTTGTTTTAGCCGAATCTCTTGGTTCTATAGCCGCCAATTTCTGCGTTGATGATAACGCCTATTGCGTAGGGTTAGATATTAATGCCAATCACGTCCGAGCCATGCGCAAAGGTACCGTCACAGGTACGGCAAGCCCCTTACATCTGGGGGTATCAACCCAAGTGTGGCAAATCAATATTGTCGATGAACAACAAAGATTGGTTTGCACCAGTCGGTTAACTATTGCAGTTAAGTACAAAAATAAGGTGAATAAGTAGTGGTCGTAGAGTTTAGCGGTGGCAAGATCATCGTCACCCAATTTGAATTAGTCGTCCGCCTTGCGGGCGAGCATCACGTTACCATGCAAGCCCAAACCGACGCGGTGAGTTTACTTGGCCGCGGCGCAAACGTGATTGCGGTTAATGGCGCGGAGTCTAAATGGTCAATAAAGCTCGATAACCCAGAGCAGCTGCAAGCCATTGCCGACCAACTGTGCATCGCGATCCAGTAATATGGGTCATACGAGGCTAAGATAGCCTCTTGATATCATAGTGTTAGCAGTAATTCAGTGCTAAAATAGGGAAATTGCATTTCTATTATGTTTATGTGGATTTCCCCATTATGAGTAGCCCGCGACTTCGAAGCCAATTTGAAACCCTTTTTGAGCACTATCAAGGCCAAGACAGTGATGTTCAACTAGAAGAGATCACCGACATCTTGTTTTGTACTCGACGTAATGCACGTATCGTTTTAAACAAGCTTGCAGAAGAAGGGTGGGTTGAATGGCATCCCGCCGCGGGGCGAGGCAAGCTCTCTCAACTTGTCTTTAAACGGAATAAACAAGACGTAAGTGAAAACCTCGCCAAGCGATATCTTGAAGAAGGGAAAATTGGTCAAGCATTAAATGTGCTCGAGCGAGACGCAGGCCGTTTAACCCAAGTGATTCAAGATTACCTTGGCCTTCAGCATCAAGAAGGCCAGCAAGTTGTTAGGCTTCCCTATTACCGACCGCTTTCCATGCTTCACCCGCATAAGCCAACCCGCCGCTCAGAGCAGCATATTATTCGCCAAGTGTTCAGCGGATTAACCCGACTCGACGAGCGTGATAATGTTCAGGGTGACTTAGCCCATGCATGGGAAGAAATTACGAGCACGCATTGGCGTTTTTACCTGCGTTCGGGGGTTCGTTGCCACAATGGCAATCTACTTCAAGTTGAAGACGTTATCGCAAGCTTAACCGAGTCGGCTAAAAGCCCTTTATTTAGCCACCTCGTTCGGTTTGAGCAGCCAGCGCCGTGGGTTATCGATATCCACCTTTCTCAGCCCGACTGGCATTTACCGGTTTTGCTTTCGGAAACCAAAGCCAAGATTATCCCATCGATTGCACCTGATAATGACAATTTCGATCTACTCCCGATCGGAACCGGGCCCTTTAAAGTGGTCATTAACGATGATAAGCGGCTGATCTTAGAAGCATTTGATAGCTATTTTGGTTACCGTCCGCTACTGGATAAAGTCGAAGTGTGGGTTGTCGATGAAGCGTTTTCAACGCTGGTTTACCCGAGCTTGAAACACCCAGTAAAACCGGAAAACCACGACCATGAAGATGTAGAACTTGATCCGGGTTGTACCTATTTACTGCTTAACCGAAAAAACGGGTTAGCGCACGACGCAAAGTGGGCCGATTACTTTGCCAATACGCTCAACAGCGTGGCGATTTTTGAGCTGCTACCCAAAGATAAGATCGGTGAGTTAGGCTTGCTGCATGCCTACGGGCTTAAACCCGGCTGGTTTCATACTCCACCGATGATGCAAAAACTATCGCCGCCTAGCGAGCAAACCGTCAATATCGCTTATCATTGCTATCATCCAGGCTTTAAACTGCAATCAAAAGCGATTGAAACCTTACTTACCCGCGATGGGTTAAAAGTTAACTTCATTCGTTACGATGTCGATTTAGAGGACGACTCAATGGTCGATATTTGGATGAAACCAATGGGGATCAGCAATAATCGCGACGATGGTTTGATAGGTTGGCTATTAAGCTATGGCGATATAGAAAGAATGAGTGAGCCAGAACAATTTGCCTACTGGAGGCAAGTCGTCAATGACTGGCGACAAGCGCCCAACACCTCTTTTCCTGGGAAGTTGCTCGGTAAAAGCTTGGTCGAAAACAAACAGCTTATTCCGCTGTTTCATTGCTGGCTGGGTTTGAGCAAAGATCAGTGTGGTTCACTACAAAACGCCAAAGCTAACGCATTAGGTTGGTTTGATTTTCATAAAGTTTGGGTAAGACCCGATATCTCGTTTTAAATTTGTACTATGGCAAAACCAAACAAAAAAGGCCCAACCAAAACCGTAGATATTTTCTGTGCAAAATGCCGCTTTCACCTATTCAAATATCGTAAAGGGGGAAAAGGGGCATTAGTAAAATGTTTTGTAGAACGTATCGTTGAAGATAACACCCAAACGCCTTGTGTTTGCCCACAATGCGATAGCAAATTTGCACGTTCTACCCTTATCCGTGGCGTACCGGCTTTCAAAATGATTGGCGGAAAAGTACGCATGAAATAGCGCAAACACTTTGCCTTGGAGTACCTTATGAGCGAAACAACCTATTGCACTGTCTTAACGACATGTAACAATCAACAAACTGAAAAAGCATTGATCGACTCATTGCTTAAACAGCAACTTGTCGCTTGTATTCAGGTGATGCCTGTCGAAAGCCACTATCTATGGAAAGGGGAAGTGTGCTGCGATAACGAACGCCTGCTTATCATGAAATCGCGCAGCGATTTGTTTGACGAACTGCAGCAGCAAATACAAGAACTGCACGATTACGAAGTGCCACAAATCGTGCAGTTGCCTATTACAGCGGGTTTAACCGAGTATCTCGACTGGATTAAGGCATCGACACGCTAACGGCCTTGGTCGATTCAATTTTACTAAGACTAAAAGCAAACACCCCCAATGCTGTCACGGCGCCTAGTGTGTCGCACAGCATGTCTTTCTGGGCATCCCAAATGTCACCTTGTGAACCTAAAAAAGCAATGCCTTCTTCACCGCCCGCAAGTACCGCATACCACCATTCAATGATCTCGTAACTCGCAGCAATGCTCATTAGCGACAACAGACCAAACAGTGCAGATAGAAATGCGTTACAGTGTCCCTTTCTGTACAAGTATTCGGCGATAGGGTAGGCATAAAATCCAATTGAAAAATGCGCAACGCGATCGTAATTATTTCTTTCTGAACCAATGAGGTCATTAAACCAGTCAAAAGGTACTTCGGCAAAAGTGTAGCGAGCGCCAATGGTGTGCATGATAAGCCATACAAACATCAACACGTAGGCAGTATTACTAAACTGAAACCTCGAGTGGCCCACTAGGATCATGACAAATACCGCCAGAACGGGGATAATTTCTGCAACCCATACCGCCCAAGACAATGGGTCGATCATAGAAAAAATAAGAGTCGCGATATAAATACCAGTTAAGGCGAGTAAGGTCGTGTTGCTCTTTATGCTCACTTTGTCCATGTAAGAAATCTCTTGCTTCATCGTGCAAATTGATAAGATAAAAAGAGTCTCCCATACAATCGAACGGCGTGCAATATATTTTGCACACTGTTCGATTGGTGATAACTAAAGGGATACGACACAAAAGGGAACAGAATCATAATTAACGGTTTATCGTAATCCAGTAGCGGGCGATATATGATTGAAATTCGGTAGAGTACACGACCTTATCTAAAATCCCGCCGTTAGCCTCTATCACCTTGCGCGACGCTAAGTTGTCTTCGTCAGCAGAAATAAGCACTTGGGTAAGTTGATGCTCTTTGGCAACGTCTAAAGCGAGCGCCAGCATTTTTTTGCCAAAACCACGATTGCGGTAAGAGGGGGCGATGTCGTAACCAATATGGCCGCAATAATCTCGTAAGATCTTGGGCTCAATATTATGTCTGATCCGAATAACGCCCAAAATTTTTCCTGCGTCATCGGTGAGCCAGCGGTGGCTACAGGGCACATGCTGTGGTTTGAGTGATTTGCCTTGCTCCTCATCAAGCAGGCTTTTAAGGTAGCGAGAGAAACTGTCACGAGCTTGAGAGTAGTAGTCTGCATTGTCGGGATCGTGGTCAGCTAGGTCATAATAGAAATCCATAAACTGAGATTTTTGTTCCATGTTTGGTACTACAAGCTTCATCCATTGCTCCGACATAACTCTATGATTTTATAGACACTATTAACTATTATCACGAATTAACCCCAGTTACAAACCCAATTCTGTGAAGTTTATTGATGAATCAAAAGTGACAAATCAGCCAGAATAGCTTTGAATAAGAGGGAGTAGAGGAAAAAGTAGTTCGCTTATTATGCCAAATACCAACTTAGTACATAGCCACGATCCACAAATGGAAAACCCGTTAGTGTGGCCCATTTTAGAAGTGCTTCGTCACCAACATAGCGGCTGGAAAGTGCATACGCTCTGCGGTCACTTGGCTGAGTTAGGCTTTATTCCTTTTCTTGACGGTTGCCCTGAGAAAGACCTATTTAAGCGCAACTTCCTAATGATGAACGCCCTCTATCAACTGCAAGACTTTATGTACCCAGATGCTTGGATCCAAGTGCAAGCGATGGACATTCAAATGATGAATTCGGTACAAGCCTCGCACCATCAAATAGACCTAGAAGACCCCCTTCGAGATTACTACACCGACTGGAGTAATTACGAAGCGGAAGATGGCGAAGTAAAACGCTTACTTAACGAGTTCTGGACAAGATACAAACACTTTGTTGGCAGCACCAACGGCAAAGACATGAGCCGCGCTAAAGCGCTGCGTTTATTCCAACTTGACGATAGCGCGACGCGATTTGAAATTCGCAAGCAATGGCGCCGCATGGCACTCAAATGGCACCCCGACCGAGACGGCGGAGACGCGGCCCAGTTTAGAGTCCTATGTGAAGCATGGAACATCCTAAGAGAAGAAAAACTCTAACCCCGTAACTATAGCCTGTAGCCTGTAGCCTGTAGCCTGTAGCCTGTAGCCCAACATACCCGTTACCCATTGAATCATTCACTATTTTCGCCATTTATTGTATCCTGCTGCCATCACCTAATCATTGAGACATCTTGTGGAAAAAATCGCGATCTTGGTTGACGTACAAAACGTTTACTACACCTGTAAGGAAACTTTTAATCAGCACTTTGACTACAATACGTTTTGGCGTGCGGTCACCAAGGGTAGAGACGTCCACCAAGCGAATGCCTATGCAATCGCGAGTTCACAAGAAAAACAGCGCCAATTTCATCACATTTTGCGCGGCATTGGTTTTTCCGTGCAATTAAAGCCTTATATTCAAAGAAAAGATGGCAGTGCGAAAGCCGACTGGGATGTGGGGATAGCCATTGATGCTATCGAGCTAGCACCAGAAGTCGATACCATTGTGCTGGTTTCAGGGGATGGCGATTTTGAAGTACTCGCAAAACGAGTAAGAGAAAAGTACGGTAAGCGTTTTGAAGTTTATGGTGTGCAAGCATTGACAGCTCAAGCATTAATAGACGCTGCCAGCAGTTACACACCAATTGAAGGCGAATTACTGCTCTGACGGCGTTTCGCTTTCAACTTGTTCGGTTTGCTCAGTCTCAGTTGCAGAAGCTTCGGCTTCTAGCTCCATTTTAGCGCGCTCAGCCTTAGAGATGTATTTCGGCTTGTTGCTTTTATGCAGCTTAGCATTCATCTTCTTTTGTTTTTTCTTCAGGATCGAGTTGATCTTTTTCTTACGGTTCATTTTCTAATACTCGTTAAGACAATCTGATTTTTGCAGAGCGCGAAGCTTACTGGTATTTGGCTCATTTCTCAAGTCAGACTGTCTTTAACCGATTTCGATTGCCGTTATGACTATTCGCCTGCCATGACGGTTGGCTGGTGGCGCAAGCTCGCAATTAACATGTAGATACAAGTCGCGAGTAGGGCGATAAACAAGTAAGTCATTAGCCCTTCAGCGCTATCCATAAACTTATTGGCAATGATCGGCCCACTCACCGAACCAAGGCTATAACTGAACAGCATCACCTGCGTTGCCGACACAATGTAAGATTCATCTAAGTTATCGCAACCTAAGTTAATCGCCACCGGATATAGGGCAAACGTCGCCATACCAATAAGAGTTAAAGCAACCGCTAGTACCGCTTCTCCATCAAACACGGCTGTCATGCCAATCGCAAACACACCTAATAAGCAGAACAAAGCCATCAGCAGTGTGCGGCTAATGTGTTTCAATAACCATGTAACAACAGGTTGAACAAGCATGCCGCCCAAAATAACTAACGCCATCAAACTGCCAATGTGCGACGTCTCGATGTTTCTTTGCGTTAGTTCGACCGGCATTAAGCCATAAATCGCCCCCAACACCAGCCCAGACACCACGCAGCCAATTACTGCCGCTTTGTTCATTTTGCGCATTTGACGCAGGCTCAAGGTATTATGGTGCTGCGCTGACGGCCCAGCACCTTTAGATAGCATTAATACCAACATGGCGATCGCTAACAGCCCCAAAATCGCCACAAACGGCAGCGCCCCGGCTACACCAAAAAGGTTAATGCCCAGTTGGCCTACAGATGAACCGCCATAAAGCGCAGCCATGTAGATAGCAAGGCGCTTACCACGGCCGCTTTCATCGCCACTCAGTAGCCATGATTCCACGATCACAAACACACCTGCAACCGCGATACCTGCGATAAATCGTGCGCTTAGCCACGCGAGGGCATAAGGCATTAGCGGCAGCGCGGCAACCGTTGCTGCCAGCACAGCTAAGCAGACCACAAATGCATTTTTGTGGCCCGCTTTGGCGACCACAGGCTCGATGCCAATAGCGCCAACAAGAAGCCCGGCATAAAAACAGCTCGCCAACCAACTCGCAAGCTGCGATCCCAGCCCATATTGCGGCAGCATAAGCGGGATAAGACTCATCAAATAGCCCGATGCAATGGCAAATAGACAAAGGGCAGCCACAGGTGTTGTGAGCGTAGAACGTGGCTGAGTGGTTAGGGTGTTTTCCAATGCTTGGGTCTCCAAAGTCGGTTAAAAATAGGGTCAATTTATGGCGCGACTATGGCGGTTTACCGAGCTGGAGTACAACGAAAAGTTTTGCTCCTGACGACAAAAATAATTTATCGAAAAGAAAGGGAACGATTATAAAAAAAGCGTTCTATAACAGAGAGTTATAGAACGCTTAATCGAGACGGAGAATGGTAGGGCTATTTTTGCACTGCTTGACCTAACCACTGCTCAAACTGAGATTTAGGTAATGCGCCGTTAAGCACATCGACACGTTGGCCGTTTTTAAACACCATGATGGTTGGAATACTGCGAATTTGGTACTTGGCCGCAAGGTTTTGCTGAGCTTCAGTATCCACTTTCACAAAGCGGACGTTGCCTTGTTGCTCGGATGCGACCTCGTTAAATACCGGTGCAAATCCAACACACGGATTACACCACGGCGCCCAGAAATCGATAACCACAGGTTGGCTGCTTTGCAGTAAAGCCTCCAAGTTTTGCTCAGTACCTTCAATTGGGCTGCCATCAAACAGGGCTGACTGGCATCGGCCACAATTAGCCGTCTCAGAAACACGTTCGTTAGGAACACGATTAAGCCCTTGGCAAGAAGGGCAGCGAGTGTTGAAGCTAGACATATACGTTCTCTTAAAGTTTATTTTTATATTAGGGTGTTCTTATTCAGCCCTATGGTAACAAAACTAGCCGCGGCTCTTAAAGTTATCTTTTTCTATGCCATGCTTTTTCATTCTAAGATACAGCTTCTTACGTGGCACCTGAAGGTAATTGGCCGCGTCGTTTACTCTGCCAGCGTAAAGGAACAACGCATCTTCGATCAGCTGCTTTTCAAAGTCGTCGACCAAGTTATCAAGCGGCGTTTGAGCCACATCTTGGTGATGAATTCGGTCTTGCCCCGCGAGCTTAACGATCCCGATGGCGTATAGCTCGGCAACGTTTCGCAATTCACGTATGTTGCCCGGCCATTGATGGCTTCTAAGGCAACTGAGATAATGGGGATCAACCTCAGGCAGTGGCTTTGCTAATTTGGCGCAGCTCTGCTTTAAATAGTAATGAAACAACGAAGCAATATCATCGGGACGCTGGCGCAACGGAGGCACTTCAATCATCCCTTGGCTAACCAGATAATACAGCTCCGGATGTAGTTGCTGATTTTGAATCAAGGATTCTGGGTTCTGGCCAAAAATACCGATTAAGCGGGTTTTCTTCTGAGTTAACCGCTCTTGACGGAGCAAATACTGAGTTAAATGTTGCTGCAGTGGCTCGGGCATCTTCTCTAATTGGCTTAATACGATGGTGCCTGTGCCGATGCTGCTGAGCGTACTATCAAGCTGCTCAAGGGTAGCAATTTGATCGCCATCCAACTCGATTACCGTCGCGTCACGCTCGTAACAGCCAAGCTGATGGATCAGATAGGCGAGGGTATGGCGACCAACGCCAGATTCACCCGTGATCACCACGTGATTATTGAGTAACGCCAGTTGCGCGACATGATCGCGAATCATCTCCATTTGCGCCGACTTACCAATGATCTCTTTTTTAATCGAGCGAGTAAGGTTCTTCTTCTGCTCAACATAGACTTGGCGTTGGGATAAGTGTTTTTTGATAAGCTCCAGAAGCTCTGGCGGGTTAATCGGTTTTTCAAGAAAGTCACTCGCCCCTTTTTTAACCGCCTCAACCGCCATCGGGATATCGCCGTGGCCAGTGATCACAATCACTGGGATCTCGCTATCAATGGCCTTAATCGCCTCGAGCAAATCCATACCGCTCATTTGGGGCATATACATGTCGATCACCGCAACACCAGCCCAATCGGCACTGATGTTTCCGCAGGCTAGGGTTGGGTCTAACAAAGCTTTCGAACGTACGTTGGCAATCGCCATTAAATGGGAATAGGAATCTAAAACGTCTTGATCATCATCGACCAATAAGACTGAAAAGTTACTCATAAGGAAGCTCCAAAACGACCATCGCACCGCGTTCGAGGGTAGAGGCCAAATAAATTGCACCGTGATTTTTTTCAATAAGCGAGCGGCTGATGTTCAAACCAAGCCCAAGGCCCACTTCTTTTGTGGTGGTAAAAGGGGTAAACAGTTTGTCGACGACTTCGGGGGCAAATCCGTTGCCTGTGTCGGATATCGCGATAAGATGACGGCCATTGCCCTCGCCAATCAGTGACATTGTCACCTCTTTTATTTCACACTCAGCAACGGCGTCTAAGGCGTTGACCAATAAGTTAATTAGCACTTGTTCAAGGCTAATGGAATCACCTTTAATGGCGGTTTTATCGATGATCTGATTGTGGATTTTGGTCTGTTGCCGTTTCGCTTTGGTGACAACGAGCATTAAGGCTTGCTCGACGACCTGATCAAGAAGAATTTCTTTTACCTCGGAGTCTTGTGGCGATTTCTTAGCGAAGTGACGCAAGCTATTAATGATTTTGCTCATTCGCTCTGTCATTGACTCAATATGGCTGATTGAATGCGTAACCATAGCGTACTGCTGTTGCTCAATGGCCATTTTTGCACTGAACAGGTAAGTGGAAATGGCAGATAATGGCTGATTAAGCTCATGGGCCATGCTGGTCATCGTTTGGCCAACCACCGCCATTTTGGCAGCTTGGATCAGCTCGTGCTGGGTGGATTTGAGGTGCTTTTCGGCCTGACGACGAACTTCCACTTCACTTAGCAGTTCTTGGTTGGCAATTTGTAGCGACTGGGTTTTTTCCGCCACCCGCAGTTCTAATAGGTAATTGGCATGCGCTTGCTCGGTAATGTCGGCCACCGTAATAATCACTTTGCTGCTATAACCCTGAGAAAACACGCGCAGATAAAAACGTAAGTAATGAGGGTGCTCTTCGGTTCCCAAAGAGAGGGTAATACTGTCTGCCCCTTGCAAGTGAAGCTGCGACTTGGCAGCAAACAAGGTTTTTAGCTCTTGCCCTTGCGCGGGTGGCAGCCACTCCCAAAGCTGGTGCTTGTTGTCAAAAGAGGCGTGGCCGAACAAGCTTTGCGCACTGGTATTAACCGACTCTACGTAACCTTCAAGATCGCAAGTTATCAAGCTCGCCTGAGTATTATTAATCAGATTAAGCGCGTTAGTGCGCTCCATTTCCTGCATGGTTTCATGCAGTGTTTTAAGCTTTTTGCTCAGCCGAGCGATTTCGTCCTTACCGCCAATTGCAATAGGATGGTGCAGTTGGTTTTTGGTGATCGCATCTATATTGGCACTCAGATCCGCCAGCCGGCTCACAATACGGCGGTTAACAAAGTAATAGGTCAAAAACAGGCTAGTCAGTATGGAAAGGCTAAAGCAGACGACCAATATATGGTTGCCATAAGAGATCACCGCAGTGGTGTCCGCTCTTACCTGCCGAAATTGCTCGTCGGCATTGGCAACCAACTGGGCGATCCGCGAGTGTAGGGTATTAAGCGTGTCGTTAATCAATTGCTGCTGCTTGCCAATGCTGGTTACTAACCGCACTCTGTCGAGCAAACGCTGGTGCAACGGGCCTTCGGTTGCAAGCAATGAAGACAATTCAGTCACCAGTTGCTGATAGGCAATGGCCGAAGGCTGGGCAAAAATCGGCTTACTGCGAGAAACTAACTCAATAACCTTGTATTGAATCACCTTGATACCATTGTCGACTTGGCTCAAATGCTTGGCTTTTAAGATATCTCTGGTCAGTGAATAGAGTAGGTCTTCTTCATCTAATATCGCTTGAATGAGATTCCACTGAGCAAGTAAAGGCTCAGTAGACAGCCCTTGGGTATCGCTTTGTAGTTGCCACTGAACTTCTTGCCGGAGTGGTTTTAATTCTGAGCCAATATCTTGGTGCAGCCACTGAATTTGCTCATCGAGAAGGTTAATCTCCCGTGTTTGATCGATATGATCCGATACCTGCTGATAATAGCTCTTTACCTCGGTAAGCAAAGTTTGGTAGCTGACGTGCAAGGTGGTCGCATCTTCATTCACTAGTAGGTTAGTCAGTGTGTTGTCGATAACCTGCAACTCGCCATGCAGTTCACTCAGGATCTGATCCAACTCCGACTTGTTTTTCGTTACCGATATCTTATTCACCAGATGGCGAATTTGCGCACTGCGGCTCTCGAGCAAATAGCTCGCGTTATAAGCTGGCACGCTGTTACTTAATAACGAGCTCACGCGCCGATCGAGATTGTTCCATGTGCCCCATGCGACAAGGCTAACAATCGTTAACAATAGGGTGCTAATCGCAAACGCGATGATCAGTTTCGCACCGATAGTGTGATATTTGGGGATCGTCATTATTGGCTAGCACCACTATTTAATTGTCTTAGTTGAGCATTGGCCTTAGCTAGGTTGTCATTCAACTTAACTTTAAGGCTATGTAGCCATTCTTCTCTATCTGCGGCAAATGTCGCTTGCGAACGCTCATCGCTTCGCTTTTTGAGTAACAATAGAAACTCGGTTTGATCATCAAAATCCTCTTCGCTTATGGGCAAGGTAAAGGTGAGCGCTTTGATCTGTTCAATCTGTGCCAGTTTCTCGGGGTGATTAGCAAAACGCAGCTCAGCCTTGATAATCGAGAGCCAAGTGTCGTTCAAATGGGCAAGACGCTTGGTGATTGCCACATCAAAAAGCAGATTAATGCCAAGTTCACGCTGCATGATGGTGTCAACGTTAAGGGCGACGTGTGGATCTTTGGCTAAACGATCGTCTTTAATTGAGTATTTTGAAAAGCTGTTATCGCGCATCTCGCGCTGGGTTTGCTCGGAAAGCAGCATTTCAATGAAGGCGAAGGTATGGGTATCGTTATCATTTTGCTTAAGCATACCGATGTAAGTTGGCATCAAGGTAAAGTCTTTGTCATAGACAAACTCTACGTAGTCGAGCTTGCGCTGCAAGATGTTGGCGTAGCTGTCTATGGTCGGGCCTAAACCAAGACTGCCTTTGGCAATGGTGTCGCTTACCCCAAAACTACGTGAAGAAATGGTCGCAAAATTGGCCGCAACATTAAGGATATGTCGCCAACCTTGCTGCCAACCATAACGAGTTAACACACTTTCAAGCATCATTTGCGTGGTGCCAGAGCGCGATGGCGTGCTCATGGTGACATGGCCAAAATAAACAGGATCAGAAAGCGAGACAAAGCTTGTCGGTTTTGGTAACGCATGGCTATCCAGATAATCTTGGTTCCATACAATTCCGGCGCCAGAATAACCAATGGTCACCGCTTTATCACTGGAAGGCAGCACATAAGGCTTCAACCACACGGGCGGTTGAAACTTTACTGGCATGTCGACCAACTTGCCCGCTTTGATCATATGACTCATTAAATAAGGGGAGGAGGTAAGCAACAGGTCAATATTGTCTATGTAACTTTTGTTGAGCAGTTGAATGCTAGAGGAGGTTCGGCGATGGATAAGCTTCACCTCAACGTCTTGATGAATGCGGTTAAATTCTTCGACAAGAGGAGCAAGAGGCTCACGGGAGAACGTAGTTAAGATCACTAATTGCTCTTTTTGAGCCAAGCTCAAGGGGCTAACTAGGCAAATGCATAGAGCCAAAGCGCCAATTAGTAAGCCGCTAGGTAAACGATGAGAAGGGTGCTTCATTTCACAAAACTCCAAAAACTGTGCGCTTGTTCAAAACTAGACGAGAAACCCAAATAAAGTCGTTTTACGCCAATGAGTCACAAATGACGCAGGCATTCCATCTATAGTTAGAATTCTATCAACAAAACGCGCCTTTCTTCGTTTCAAATTCCCAGTTTTGACCCATTGCATTCGGTAAAATGTGTCACTTTTGTCTCAAATTGACCTTTTTAACAATAGTAACTCAAGTAGACATACTCAATCCGTCAACAGAACACAGCCAAGTATCGGCTATTACTATGAACGGAGAGCAGTATGCTTAATTTCTTTAAAACCCGCCCAGACCTTCCGCTATCGGATGGTTCCAAAGAGGCGATGCAGTCCCGCTTTAAGCGGTATCAATGGCAAGTCTTCCTAGGTCTTGTTTTTGGCTACGCAACTTTTTACGTAGTTAGAATGAGTTTAGGGGTCGTTAAAAAACCTATGTTAGATGCGGGCATCGTATCAATTGAAGAACTCGGTATCATGGGTTCCGCTTTCTTCTTTACTTACGCAATCGGTAAGTTTTCTAACGGCTTCCTTTCTGATTACGCCAATATTGGCCGGTTTATGTCGTTCTCGTTGCTGCTTTCAGGTATGACAGCGGTGGTCATGGGGCTTAACACCACAGCATTCTTCTTTGTATTGCTCTGGGGCTTAAATGGTTGGTTCCAATCGGTAGGCTCGGCACCTTCATGTGTTTCTTTGTTCCAGTGGTTCACGCCGAAACAACGTGGTACTCGTTACTCGATTTGGGGTGGGTCACGTAACATAGGCGAAGGTATCACCTGGATCCTAACTGCGTCTCTAGTGAGCTTCTTTGGCTGGCGCGCAGGTTTCATCGGCGCAGGTATTGCAGCAATCGCAGTGGCGCTGTGTATGTTCTTCATCCTTAAAGATCGTCCGCAAACTTACGGCTTACCAGACGCAGCAACGGCCTTTGATGAAGAAGCGGAATCTAAGAAAAAGAATGATCCAGCCGCAACGCGTCGCGCTCAGCTGTTCATTCTAAAGCAACCAACAGTATGGCTTATCGCAGCAGCGTGTGCATGTATGTACATCTCTCGTTACGCAATGTCTTCTTGGGCGGTGTTATACCTTCAAGAGACTAAAGGGTACTCGTTGTTGGATGCTGGTTTCGCGATGTCCACTTACCCAATCGCGGGTCTAGCCGGTGCGATTCTATCGGGCATCGTTTCTGACAAAATCTTCAACGCTAACCGCCATATCCCTACCTTGTTGTACGGATTCGCAAACATCGCTGGCATGTGTTTGATGTTCTTTGGCCCAGATAACCGCATGGTTGACGCAGTCGCGCTTGGTCTAATCGGTTTTGCTATCGGTGGTTTGGTTGTTTTCCTAGCAGGTCTAACGGCTTGTGACTTAATGCCTAAGAACGCGGTAGGCGCAGTGAAAGGCTTTATCGGACTGTTCTCTTACATGGCAGCATCGGGTCAGGAACTGGTTTCTGCATCACTTATCAAGATCACTGAAATTGATGGCGTTAAGTCTTACGACTTTAGCCAAGCACAATACTTCTGGTTAGCGGCTGGTGTGCTATCGATGATCCTTGCGACCACAGTGTGGAATGCGAAGAAAGTCACCGACATCGACTAATCCATAAACTTCGACAAAAAGCAGGAGCCCGGCTCCTGCTTACTTCCCAATTTAATTACTTCCCCTTTTAAGTACGTCGTTTATAGGATGATTATGATGTGTAAAACCAAAATTGTTGCCACTCTTGGCCCAGCGAGCCAAAGCCGAGAAATGCTCGTTAAGTTAATCAAAGCTGGTGTTAATGTCGTTCGGCTCAATTTCTCCCACGGCACAGCAGAAGAACACATAGAGCGAGCCAACTTAGTACGCGGCATCGCCGCAGAGCTTGGAAAAAGCGTGGGCGTGCTGGTGGACTTGCAAGGGCCAAAAATTCGTATCTCCTGCTTTGAAAACGGCTTCGTTGAACTATCTCAAGGCGACACTTTCTACCTAGATGGAACACTAGACGCCAACGCAGGTAACATTGGCCGAGTCGGACTCGACTTTCCAGAGTTAATTCAAGATTTAGCCGAAGGCAATACGCTGCTTCTTGATGATGGCCGTATTCAATTAAAAGTAGAGCAGGTTAACAAACAAGAGCAGTGGGTTCGAACGACGGTACTTAACAGAGGCAAACTTTCCAACCGTAAAGGGATCAACTTACTCGGCGGCGGTTTATCTGCCCCGGCATTAACCAAAAAAGACAAAGCCGACATCATTACGGCGGCAAAACTTAAAGCCGACTTTGTCGCGGTATCATTCCCGCGTAATGGTGATGATATTCACTACGCGCGCGGCTTAATTGAGCAAGCAGGTTGTGATGCCCACATTGTCGCAAAAGTTGAACGCGCTGAAGTGGTCGAGAGCGAAGCCAATATGGACGACATCATCCGCGCATCAGACGTCATCATGGTTGCTCGCGGCGATCTAGGCGTTGAAATTGGCGATGCGCGTTTGCCTAATGTGCAAAAACAGCTGATTGCACGTTCTCGCCATCTTGGAAAACCAGTGATCACCGCAACACAAATGATGGAATCGATGATCGAAAACCCATTACCAACCCGCGCAGAAGTGTTGGACGTTGCTAACGCCGTCCTCGATGGTACGGATGCCATCATGCTATCTGCCGAGTCAGCCGCAGGCGACTACCCGGTTGAAGCCGTAGAAGCAATGGTGCGGATAGCGACAGGTGCAGAGCAAGACAGCAGTGGCGCTCAGGGCTGTTGGGATAGTTTAGAGCATCTATGCAGCAACGCAGGGAAAAGCTTTGCACTTTCATCCATGATCTCCGCAACCAAAGTTCACAAAGATCTTGGTGTGGCTATCTTAACCCAACAGGGTGAAACGCCTTTGCTTATGTCGCGTTGCCAAAGTAACGCGACTATCTGGGCACTTTCAGACAACCCTGCGCTGTTAAGCAAACTGTCGATTTTGCGCGGAGTAACGCCGCTTTATTTCGCATCCAGCCCATACCGTGACGAAGCGTTAGCACAACAAGTGACCGATCTTCTTAAGGACGAAGCTGAAAGACAAAAAATTCCATCCATTTTAATGACTCAATTGGAGTCAATGGAAGGGGTAGGCAGCATCAACGTTTGTTGGTTAATCAATATGCCTACCAAACAGGCATTGGCCGCATAGCCATGTAGGAAGGCGATGCAGCCGGTGTACATCAGCAGATGACACCCTTTATGGTGAAGTTTAAAGCCATACAATCACTCCCCCATAGTGATCTTCCCACGATCCACAGGGACTTAGGCCTACATTTTGATGTAGGCCTTTTTTTATCGCTGTGATCCACTCAGCCAATCTTGCGTTTTAATTCGTTTCAACTTTCTATATTCTAATGTAAAAGGCCATTGTCATTGGCGGCCACAATAGAGAAAAACAAAGGGTAATGGATTAATGAAAATTCATTGTCTACTAAAAATTAAGTGAGGATTCATGAGCAGTACTTATGCTGAGATAACCGGTTGGGGCAAGTGTATGCCTCCTGCAGCACTATCAAACCAAGACCTAAGCACCTTTTTAGAAACCTCAGATGAGTGGATACGCACTCGCACCGGCATTGAAAGCCGCCGTATCAGCCACGTTAATACGTCTGACCTTGCGACCGTTGCCGCGAAACGCGCTATCGCCTGTGCGGGCATTGAAGCGAACGACATTGATTGCATTATTGTCGCGACTTGTTCGCCAGATACGCTTATCCCAAACATTGCCTCTAAAGTACAGGCTAATCTCGAGATTCAATCAGCCGCATCATTTGACCTAAATGCGGCGTGTACTGGCTTTGTGTATGGCTTAGAAACCGCAACTCGACTGATTCAAGCAGGCAACTACCAACATACACTCGTAATTGGTGCCGAACGTTTATCATTTTATATCGACTGGACAAAGCGCGACACCGCTGTACTTTTTGGTGATGGTTCAGGTGCGGTTGTTTTAAGTCGCACAGACAAACCCGTTGGTCTACAGCAGGCGCAACTTGGCTGTGACGCAAAAGGGCGCGATATCCTTGCCGTACCAAAATACGGAACCGCAATGGACAGGTTTGCCGCCGATAACGGTTACTGGGACTTTAACTTTGTTGGCAAAGAGATCTTTAAACGAGCAGTAAAAGGCATGGGGGCTGCGGCGCATTCCGTATTAGAACGCTCGCAGCTGAGCACAGACAATGTTGATGTGGTGATCCCGCACCAAGCAAACATCCGCATCATTCAAACGTTATGCGACTACGCTGGCATCGCTCAAGAAAAAGCATTTGTGAACATTCAAAAATACGGCAACACATCAGCGGCAACCGTGCCAATCGCGCTATGTGAAGCAGTAGAGCAAGGCCACATTAAAGCGGGGGATAACATTCTGACCGCAGCGTTTGGCGCCGGTTTGACATGGGGAGCAGGGCACATCAAATGGGGTGACAGGGTCACACCAATCATTGAGTCTGATGCTGAACTACCAGAGTGTACTCAAAGCGCGCTAGAGTTACTTGAACAAGCGATTACCCATTGTAAGAACAAACCAGAGTAGATTCTCTTTATCTACCAAAAAAAGGGGAGCTAAGGCTCCCCAAAAATTTAAATGTAGTTTGCTACTTATTACAGTAACTTATTGTTTTGCAGTGATATAGGTACGGTAGCCACCTAGTAGGTTGCGCGCCTTGTATCCGTTATTCGCTAACTGGCGATAAGCAACGTGACCACGTAACCCAACTTGACAGCAGATGATGATCTCTTTGTCTTTTGGTAGCTCCGACATACGGTTACGCAGCTCATCAACAGGGATATTAATCGCGCCTTCGATAAAGCCATTCGCCACTTCACCTGGGGTTCGAACGTCGATAAGTAACTGATCTTCGGTTAGGCTATCCACTTCGTGGTAATGAATTCCCTTCGCGGTACCGTTCATTAAGTTGGTGGCAACAAATGCTGCTTGGTTAATCACGTCTTTTGCGCTGCCAAACGGGGGCGCGTAAGTTAGTTCTAAGTGTTGCAGTTGCTCAACCGTCATGCCAGCGCGCTGCGCCACGGCCATCACATCAATACGTTTATCAACACCATCTTTACCGACGGCTTGCGCGCCAAAGATCTTGCCAGTTTTCGGGTCGAACAACATCTTGAACGATACGATTTGTGCACCAGGGTAGTAGCTGGCGTGGCTTGCGGTGTGGACATAGACTTTTTCATATTCTATCCCTGCGCGTTGCAGTTGCTTCTCGTTTTTACCCGTCGACGCAACGGCGAGATCGAAGATCTTGCAAATCGCGGTGCCTTGAGTGCCTTGGTATGTTTCACTGCGACCGAGCATATTGTCTGCAGCCATTCTACCTTGGCGGTTCGCAGGGCCAGCTAAAGGCACCAATGTTTGCTCCCCAGTCACAAAGTCTTTTTCTTCGACCGCATCACCAACCGCATAGATACTCGCATCACTGGTTTGCATCATTTCGTTGGTGTAAATGCCACCTAGTTGACCTATTTGTAAACCAGACTCTTGAGCAAGCTTGGTTTCAGGGCGAACACCTATCGCCATGATCAAGATATCGGTTTTGAAAGATTCACCATTATTTAGGCTCAGGTTTAACTGACCCGTTAAATGCTGATGTTCGTCTGTTTCTCCAGCTTCAAAACTTGGGATACTAGTGCTTGGCAAAAATTCGACCGCTTCAAGTGCCACCCCTAAGCGTAGGTCGATGCCTTTGGTGCGGATCTCTTGGTGAGCAAACCCTGCCATCTCTTTGTCGACTGGCGTCATCACCTGATCGGCCATTTCAACCAGAGTGGTTTTGATACCAAGTTGGTGGAAAGCTTCCATCATCTCAAGGCCGATAAAGCCACCACCAACAACCGTGGCATGCTCAGGCTTGTTCATTTCGATGGTGTGCAATATTTTGTCCATATCTGGAATATTGCGCAGAGAGTGCGTTAATGGATTCTCGATACCTGGGATAGGAGGAACAATCGGCCCAGCCCCTGGGCTTAATAGCAAGAAATCATAGCTTTCTGTATATTCGCTGCCATCAATAACATTTCGGACTGTTACGCTTTTGTCGTTACGATTGATGCTAACGACTTCATTCATTACGCGAACGTCAACATTAAAACGAGCCAAAAAGCTTTCTGGCGTCTGCAGGAGTAGTTTACTGCGCTCTTGGATATCACCACCAATATGGTAGGGCAGGCCACAATTGGCAAACGAAACAAACGGCCCACGCTCAAACATAATGATTTGTGCATCTTCACTTAAACGTCTTGCACGTGCGGCAGCAGAAGCGCCACCAGCAACGCCTCCTACGATTACAATTTTAGTCATTTATGTACTACTCCAACTACTTATAATTATTAAACACAGGTTAACTTAACCCGAGCTTTTTCAAGAAAAAAACCGCAGGGCAGATGCCTGTAAATGCGCTTTGGATCAGATTTAACCCGACAAACACCGTCAACCATACAAAATGAGGGCTAACTAACACGGTTAATACTACAGAAAGCAACACCATAGATCCTGCAAGAACTCGTACGCCATTGTTAATTGTCATGCTCGTATCTCCTAGCTGATTTCCAATAGACTATAATTATCTATATTAGAAATGTCTAATGATTATTACAATAATTTAGCTTTCACTAAATTATGATTGACTAATTAATCTAAATTAGTAATATCTAAATTAGATTTAACCACGAGGATGCTCAGATGGACGTCGATAAAATGAAAGTAAATGCTCTTGAAGTATCAGAAATCCTCAAGATTTTATCTCATCCAGACCGCTTAATGGTGCTATGCCAGTTAATGGATGGTGAAGTGGGGGCCGGTCAACTTCAAAGCCAATCCCCCCTTAGCCAGTCTGCATTCTCCCAGCACCTAACTGTCTTGCGAAAACACAATTTGGTGCGAGTGCGTAAAGAGTCCCAACAAGTCTTTTACTCACTGGCCGACCCGAGGGTAGAAAAGCTAATCGTCAGCCTTCACGCTGTTTTTTGCAACTAGCTGTTTTTTATGCGACTAATTGCCCTCAAGCTCAGATTTTAACAATTCGAATAAATACAACTTATCAACGAGGTAAACATGATAGAGGTTATTCCTTGGCACTCTTTATTGGGTGGGGCTTTGCTCGGTCTTTCGGCCACCTTACTCCTACTGGTAAACGGAAAAATTGCGGGGATCAGCGGGATCTTAAGCGGTCTACTCAAAGCCGAAAAAAGCGACTTTTCATGGCGCTTGATGTTTGTCATCGGCATGGTGGCAGGCGGAGTATGGGGAGCAACGGCGTTTAGCGCAGACGTTCCCATTCAGTTTGAGACGCCTCTATGGCTAGTTGCGGTTGCAGGATTGTTAGTGGGAGTAGGCACAAAAATGGGCAATGGCTGTACGAGTGGCCACGGAATATGTGGCATAGGCCGTTTGTCACCACGCTCCATTATCGCGACTTGTGTTTTTATGACCGTCGCCGCAGCCGTTGTTTTTGTACGCCTACATCTCATTTAAAGAAGGTTTTTTAATGTTTCGACTTATCTCTTTGTTTTCAGGTCTATTATTTGGAGTAGGCATGGCCGTTTCTGGTATGGCTAACCCCGCCAACGTGATTGGCTTTTTAGACATTACGGGCGAATGGAACCCGAGCTTAATGTTTGTTATGGGCGGGGCACTTGCTGTGTTTATGCCGATGTATTTTTTGGTTATCAAACCGCAAAACCAACCATTAATCAGTAACGAGTTTTGTGTATCCAGCAAAAAACACATCGACACTAAGCTTATTGGCGGAAGCGCCATATTTGGTCTCGGTTGGGGGCTCGCAGGGATATGCCCAGGGCCAGTTGTTGCTTCTCTGGCTCTTGGTAATCACGCGATTTGGGTGTTCTTTTTAAGCATGTGTGCGGGTTTCATAATAATGACCGCCAAAGAACGACACGAGCAACAGAAGCTGTCGGTTGCTTAGTGCGCAGCGATAGCGGTAATCCGTTTTAGTAACTCAGGTATTGGAGGCGAAATGCACCAGACTAAAAATCAGGGATTTGTTCAGAAAGTCATGAACAGCTATTTCCCTCCGATTCTCATTATTCTTGCATTAGTGATCGGCGGGATCTCATTATGGCTAACCCCCAAAGAAGAAGATCCACAAATTGTTGTGCCCATGGCCGACGTGCTCATCCAAGCGCCAGGGCTCAGTGCTAAGCAAGTAGAGAAACAAGTTACTGAACCGCTGGAGAAACTGCTCAGCCAAATCGACGGGGTTGAGTACGTTTACTCCTCGTCAATGGAGAACAGCGCTCAAGTTATTGTTCGCTATTATGTTGGTGAAAGCCGAGAAGGGGCTTTAGTAAAGCTCTATAACAAGATCTATTCGAATCAGGATAAGGTTCCACCTTCTGTCACCAATTGGGCGATCAAACCCGTCGAAATTGATGATGTACCGATTGTGGTTGCGGCGCTTTACTCTACCTCTCCTGACGATATTGGTACCTATGAGCTAAGGCGAATCGCGCAGCAAGCCACACAGCGGCTAAAAGCGTTAGACAGCACCAATATTGTTAAAGTTTTCGGCGGCCAGCCTCGTGTTGTTGAAGTCGCACTCGACTCTAGCGCGATGGCCAGCCGTAAAACCACCATTGATGACTTACAAAATGCCTTTGCGTTAAGCCATCAAAAACAAAACGCGGGAATGACTCATCATCAAGGCGATGTCTATTACCTCGAGTCTGGCCAGTTTTTTAACGATGCCTCAGAACTGGGTGCATTGGTCGTTAACGTAGTGAATGGCAAACCTGTCTATCTTCGCGACGTTGCGACGATCACCGATGGGCCAGCAGAGCCCAACAACGATACGTGGTTTCAACATGGGCCGGCAAACGACCAAGCGAGTGGTACTTACCCGGCTGTGTTCCTGTCTGTTGCCAAACAAAAAGGCTCGAACGCGGTAACCGTAGCCAAAGATGTTATCGCTGAGCTTAATACACTAAAAGGTGAACAGTTCCCCCAAGGCGTCGAAATCGATGTGATTCGAAACTACGGCCAAACCGCAGATGACAAAGTGTCTAACTTGGTTTCTAGCCTTGGTATATCCATTTTAACCGTGGTGGTGTTTGTTGGCCTGTTTTTAAACTGGCGTAGCGCGCTCGTGGTCGGGATCGCCATCCCGATCAGTTACGGTGCAGCGCTTGGAATGGACTTAGCATTTGGCTACTCGATCAACCGAGTAACGCTGTTTGCTTTGATTTTGGCGCTAGGCCTAATTGTCGATGACCCAATAGCCAGTATTGATAACATCGAGCGCTACCTAAAACGCAAAGATCTCAGCCGTACCAAAGCCATTGTGCTGGCAATGGCAGAAATCCGTAGCGCGTTACTGATGTCAACAGTGGCCATTGTGATCGTATTTACACCGATGTTTTTCATTACCGGTATGATGGGGCCTTATATGGCACCGCTGGCGTTTAACGTACCGATTAGTGTGGTGTTTAGTACTGTAGTGGCCTTTATGATCACCCCTTGGCTGGCTCGTAAGATCTTACGCGCGGCACAAAACCAAGGTGAATATCGCATCGAGACCACCTTTTTATACAAAATGTATGCTAAAGGGCTAACACCGCTATTAGAAACACGCAAAAGAAGTTGGGCCTTCTTAGGATTAATAGCGACGTTGTTTATCGGCGCTGCAATGCTTCCCGCGCTACGCTTAGTGCCATTAAAGCTACTGCCATACGACAACAAAAACGAGTTTCAGCTAGTGGTCGATATGCCAGAAAAAAGCAGTTTTGTTGCCACGTCTAATGCTCTACGCAGTTTTTCCGATTACCTAGTTACCGTGCCTGAAGTCGAGTCGGTATCGGCGTTTTCCGGCCTCGCATCGCCAATGGATTTTAACGGCATGGTGCGCCACTACTTTATGCGCAGCCAACCGCATCAGGGGGAGCTGCGAGTCGTATTGGCCGAAAAAGATCGCCGAGAAATGCAATCTCATGAAATCGTAACCCGCCTACGGAGCGATCTTGAGCAAATCGCCGAGCGTTTTAATGCCCATATCCAATTGGTCGAAGTGCCACCGGGCCCACCAGTTATCGCTACCCTAACGGCCGAAGTTTACGGCAAAGAAACCACCAGCTATGCGCGTTTACAGCAGCAAGCGAATGTGATTGTTGAGCGACTTAAACGCGAAGAGTTTGTCTCGGAAGTCGACAGCTCGCAACAAGGTGACTTGCAAGTGTGGCAATTTGTTGTCGACCGAGAAAAAGCTGCACTTTCAGGCATTTCAGCCGCAGACATCAATCGCACGATCGCCGCAGCAAATCAAGGCTTTACCTTAGCCAACCTAAAAGCCGATCGAGAGCTCGAACCGCTTCCTGTTACCGTGCGTTTACCCGCGGGTGCAAGAGATGAACTGGACAATTTACGCGCGCTCTACGTAAGAGGCCAAGCTGGGTTAAGTAAACACGTGGTTAATGGTGCGCTAGAAGAAACGCCTCAGCCGTTAGTACAGCTTTCAGAGCTGGGTGAGTTTCAAATACGCGATTTAGATCAACCCATCTATCACAAAAACCTTAAGCCAGTGGTGTATGTCTATGCCGAAACAGCAGGCCGAGTACCAGGAGAAGTGATAGCAGATGTGATTTCAGACCAAGATCAGCCGCACTCATCTCAGCGTATCGAAGTTTCGAAACGCACGTATCTAAACAATGGTGCAGGAGACGGCTGGTCAGTTGACGATGATATCCAAGTAGTGTGGTCGGGCGAAGGTGAATGGAAAATTACCGTCGATGTGTTTAGAGACTTAGGCATTGCCTATGGGGCAGCATTACTGGGCGTGTTTATTGTCATGCTGGTTCAAACTGGCCTGCCTGCGGTTTCGGGCATTATTATGCTGGCAATCCCGCTGACCGTTATCGGAATTATGCCCGGCTTCTGGCTACTCAATATGCTAGGAAGCGACATTAATGGCTACCCAAACCCAGCGCTGTTCACGGCAACTGCCATGATCGGCATGATAGCACTGGCGGGCATAGTGGTACGAAACTCGCTCGTATTGATTGAATTTATTCATCAAGCGCTGGGCGAAGGGCACTCGCTAAAACAAGCCTTAGTAGAGGCAGGGGCCGTGCGGATGAGGCCGATATTGCTTACCGCTGGCACCACGTTACTCGGAAACATAGTGATCACCCTAGATCCAATTTTTAATGGTCTAGCATGGTCGATAATTTTTGGTATTACAGCTTCAACGGTCTTTACCTTAGCTGTGATCCCGGTTGTGTACCATTTAGCCTATCAAAATGTTGAAGGGCATGGCTTGCCAATCCATAAGGAGGAAGAGGCATGAAATCATCAAAAATACTATTAGGCTTAGGGTTGTTTTCAATATTAGGCGCCTTGTTCTTATTGATGGCAGGCGCGTTTACTGAAAAACTACCAACGCAAAACGAAGCCGAGAAGCAAAACCTACAAGGCCTTGAAACCTTAGTCTTGCAGCGCGAAACCAAGCTCGGGTTGCGTGAATTCACCGGCACGGTGATCGCGGACCAAAAAGCCTCGCTTTCAGCCCAACTTACGGCAAAAGTCGCGGAAAGCTTAGTGGACCCGGGTGACACTGTCACCTTTGGTGATGTGTTAATGCGCCTAGAAAGTGATGACCTAGACGCGCGAGTAATGCAAACAGAGCAAGGGTTATCTTCTGCCCAAGCGCAGTTAAACGCCGCTCGAAAAGAGTATCAACGTGTCTCTGAACTGGTCGACAAAAAGCTATTGCCTCAATCAGAATATGACCGCGTTGAAAGCCAGCTAAAAACAGCCAGTGCGAACTTCAAGCAAACCCAAGCCGCGGTAAAAGAAGCAGAAACCACGTTTGGCTTTAGTATTATCACCGCACCTTTTGATGGCGTTATCACCTCACGCGCCATTAACCAGGGCGATACCGCATCACCGGGGATGCTGCTAGTCAGCTTGTATAACCCCAAAACACTTCAGTTAGAAGTGAACATCTCTGAGTCGTTAATCAACCACGTAAAAATCGGTAGCCAGCTCAATTATCAACTGCCTACCTTTAACCTGTCGGGTGTTGGTGAAGTCTTAGAAATTGTCCCGGCTGCCGATACCACTTCCAGAAGCTTTTTGGTCAAGCTCGCGGTAGAAGAGACCGACCAAATTTACCCTGGCGTCTATGGCAAAATAACCGTCACAAGCGACAATCGTTCGGTTTTAATCCTGCCGCAAGAAGCGCTCTACCAAGTAGGCCAACTCGACTACGTCAAAGTGGTGGAGAACGGACGCATTCAAACGCGCTTGGTGCAGCTCGCCTATGGAAATGAAGTACGCAAAGGACTCAAAGCAGGCGATACCGTTATTTTGAATCCGCTACAGCAAAAATGATGATGTAAAACCCAGCGAAAAGAGCGGCGTTGATGAACCGCTCTTTTTTTTACCATACCGACCTGTCACGCTAATAGCCGAAGAATCTCGCCCATTTACACCAGACTTTCTGTAACCCTTCACGGTCACCTTGGGTAAAAAAGACTTTTTGCCCCGGTTTGGCTTGAGCCAAGCGCGGGAGGTCTATGCGGGCGACGCAGCCAAGTTTTGGATAACCGCCAAGGGTTTGCCTGTCGTTAAGCAAAATAATCGGGTGCCCATCGGGTGGGATCTGCACCGAGCCGAGCGCAATGCCTTCCGACAACAAGCTATCAGAGGGGGCTTCAAGCGCTGGCCCTTCAAGACGATAGCCCATCCGGTTTGAAGACTGGCTCACGGTGTATTCGCTCTCGTACAAGGTAGACTTAGCCGCAGGGCTAAACTTATCGCACTGGTAAGATTCGATTAACCTGAGCACCAGTGGCAAGTTGTAATCGGGGGTAAAGCGAAAGGTGACTTTACGCGACCGCTTGATGGTTTGGTGCTGATGAAAGGCAATAAACTCACCAGCATTAAGCCCCTTACCATCACAATGTAATCCGCCGAGCCTATCTCTTTCGACCGTAGAACAACTGCCATAGTGCTCTGGAGCTTCAAACCCTCCTTTGACCGCCAAATACGCCCTTAACCCGTTACGTGGTAATGAAAAAGTGAGCAACTGACCCTTTTTGGCCGCAAAGCGGGACCAATTCGCCACTGGTTGGCCGTCCAGTTTGGCCTGGAGATCGCCCCCACAAAGCGCGAGCATGCATTCGTGATGAATGTAAAAAGCGGCTTGGCCTAAGGTTATCTCGATCACGGCACTGTTGGTTGGATTCTTTAAAAGGAAATTCGCCCAACTGTAGGCGTAGTCGTCAATAGGGCCACCTTGGGTTAAACCAAGCTGACTGAGTCCAAATCGACCGAAGTCGTGGATTAGGCTAAGCTGTCCGGGTTTAATTACTTCAATGAGTCCCATAACTGGCCTCCAAGTTCTTCGTATTCGTCACGCTCAATCGGGCAAAAGCTAACGGTATCACCAATGCTAAATGGGCTGATCACATCCCCGGTTGGGTTATAAAGCGGAATAGGGCAATTACCGATAACGTTCCACCCTCCGGGTGAGCTTTCTGGGTAAACCGCGGTTTGATTGGCAGCAATAGCAACACTCCCAGCAGGAACCGAAAGCCGCGGTGTGGCATGCCTTGGCATCACTAACTCATCAGGAACCTCGGCTAAAAAGGCAAACCCTGGGGCAAACCCCATCGCACAGACATGGTAAGTATGCTGGCTATGGAGCGAAATCACTTGCTCAATCGTAAGCCCTTTTTCCTCGCTAAATCGAGCCAGATCTGGCCCAACACTCAAGTCGTAATAAACGGGGATCTCGATATGATTGGCCGGGTGCGTCGGTGGGTGGGCCAGTTCTCGTTTAACAATCGACTCCAACCTTTGCAGTATCGTTGCCTCTGGCATCAAAAAAGGCAGGTAATCGACCAGTATATTGGTATAAGAAGGTGTCACATTCATAATGACATCCATTAGCTCATAACGGATAGCATCCGCAATATGGCCAATGTGTAACGAAAATTTCGGGTCAATTTTCGTTCCAAGTTGGATCATCACGCTACATTCCGCGACAGGCTCAATTCGAAAAGACTTCACGCTAGCCTCCTATATTTTCCAACCCTCGAGCGATCCTTTGTACCATCGCGATTGCGTCTGCATTGTCGCCATGAACACAAATGGTATCAGCCTCAAGCGCTATTTGTTCGCCATTAATGCTGGTAATACTGCCATATTGGGCAAGCTGCATAACCTGGTGATAGATATCATCTTGCAAATGGTGTACCGCTTTCGGATGATTCCGCGGCACTAAATAGCCATTATCTTGATAGGCTCGGTCGGCAAAGGCTTCAAACAGAAGTGGTACGTTAAATTGGTCGGCTAAGTCGAGGTATCGGCCATTATTCTTACCAGCCAAAATCATGACGGGTAGGCCAAAGTTTTCCGCTGCCGCCAAAATCGCGACAAATATGGCTTCTTGCCGCATCATATCGTTGTATAAAGCACCATGTGGCTTAATGTATTCCACATGAACATCGTACATCTTAGCCAGCGCGACTAAAGCACCAACTTGATAGGTAATTGCATGGGTGATCTCGTCATCTTCCATTGGAATACTACGACGACCAAATCCTTGAAGATCGGGGTAACTGGGGTGGGCGCCAACTTTTACATTATATTCCTTGGCAAGCAAAAGGGTTTTAGCCATAACATCGGGGTCGGCGGCATGAAAACCACACGCAATATTGGCCATATCGACCCACGGCATGACTTCCTCATCCAGCCCCATTTTCCATTGGCCAAAGCTTTCCCCCATGTCGCAATTCAGTTTTAACCTAGCTCTGCTCATAGTTGTCCTTATTAAGGTATCTCGCCAGTTAGTTCTGACGTTTTATTCTTCGCCTTGATTAAAGCTTAATCATTCCTTGGGCTAAATTTTAGTAAAGGGTATAAGAACTATGATATGAGTAGCGAAATCAACGCTTTTCATACAACTTTTCGTTAAAAAATCGTACTTTAGCAGCCATTATGGCTTGGTTATCGACTCAAGGTTTACGAACTGGGGTTTCCGCGCTAAGATCACGTAAATTAAAACAATTTCACAAGCTAGGAAGAAAGATGAAAGTACTTGTTACTGGTGGTATGGGCTACATCGGCAGCCACACTTGTATCCAAATGATCCAAGCGGGGATGACGCCCGTCATTCTAGACAACTTATATAACAGCAAAGCGAGTGTGCTTGAGCGCATCGAAAAAGTATCGGGTGTGCGCCCTGTGTTTGTTGAAGGGGATATTCGCGATAAAGCTAAAGTAGTCGAAACCATTCAATCTCATCAACTGGAAGCTTGTATTCACTTTGCGGGTTTAAAAGCGGTAGGCGAGTCGGTTGAAAAGCCACTAGAGTACTACGACAACAACGTACACGGCTCTCTGGTTTTAGTTGAAGCAATGCGCGAAGCTGGCATTAAAACCCTAGTATTTAGCTCTTCGGCAACGGTTTATGGCGACCCTGCGAGTGTGCCTATTACTGAGTCTTTCCCTACCAGCGCGACCAACCCTTACGGCCGCAGCAAGCTAATGGTTGAAGAGTGCTTAACCGACTTCCAAAAAGCGAATCCAGATTGGAGCATTACCTTACTGCGCTACTTTAACCCAGTTGGCTCACACCCAAGTGGCGACTTAGGGGAAGACCCGCAAGGCATTCCTAACAACTTGATGCCGTTTGTCTCTCAGGTAGCCGTTGGTCGCCGCGAGTTCCTTTCGGTATTCGGTAGCGATTACCCAACCAAAGATGGCACCGGCGTGCGCGATTACATTCACGTAATGGATCTCGCCGATGGCCACATTGCCGCCCTTAACTCGGTAGGTAACAAAGACGGCCTTCACATTTATAACTTGGGCACAGGCAACGGTTACAGCGTGCTAGAAATGGTAAAAGCCTTCGAAAAAGCGTCAGACAAGCCGGTTCCTTACAAATTAGTAGCGCGACGAGCAGGTGACATCGCAGAATGCTGGGCAGACCCACAAAAAGCGCAGCAAGAGCTAGGCTGGAGTGCAGAGCGTACCTTAGATGAAATGACCGCCGACACATGGCGCTGGCAGTCACAAAATCCGAATGGCTACCAAGATTAATCGCCGCCAATAGCTTCAAATATTCAAAATGCCGCTCTTTCTACAGAGCGGCATTTTTGTTTGCTGGGCGTTCTATCCTAACGTATGAAAAAGAACCATTACCACTTACTCGATCCTCTTGAGCGTAGAGGGAAAATGCAAGATTTTTGCAAATGAGCATCGATAGCTCTCATTTGTTGATCTAAATCGAGATTTTTGACAATAAACTTTTTTTTGTCTTTCTATCAGCATTTAAAGTGCTAGACTAATTATGTTGCTTATTTTTAAGGGTTAAAAAACATTTCATTAACCTTTTTAAGAAAGTTGTTAATCAACTGAGTTTGGGGAGAAGCTCATGGAACTCGCATTAATCATCGCGTTCATCGTTGCTGCTGTGATAATGGTAACGAAAGAAAAGTCAGAAAAACCGACAAAATAATCTAGTTCATGTTCACTTTTTAATTACTTTTTATGAACTTATTGAGAAAAGCCAACAATGCGTTGGCTTTTTTAGTTTTCGCCTTTCCACACAATAATTCAACCGTCAGTTACAGCTTAACTCTTCACTTTTGGTTCGATTTACTCCGGTGATATACACTTTTTGCCTAGTGCAGTGCCGTACGGCCCAAGCAAGGGGATAAAAACAAATTTCCCCCCCCTTGCTTTGCGGTTTTGTGGCTCATCACTAAGCTTACAGGCGGTGCTTGTTTTGCCCGCGCTCTTGCTCCATACTTCTAACTTATTGTATTCCATACGAAGTGAGTTAAGATCCGTGAATAGCCCAATCACTCTAGAAGCACTGCATATTCTTGATGCTATAGATAGGCGAGGCAGCTTTGCTGCTGCAGCGAATGAGCTCGATCGCGCGCCATCTTCTCTTACCTACCAGATCCAAAAGTTAGAACAAGACCTAGATCTGACCATTTTCGACCGCTCTGGCCACAAAGCTGTGTTTACTCAAGCGGGTCGATTATTGTTAGAACGTGGCCGCGGCTTACTCAACGCAGCGCAAGATATGGTTTCCGATGCTAACGTGCTCGCTCATGGCTGGGAGCTAGATTTAACCATCGCTCACGATGGCATTATTCCGGTTAGCACCTTTTTTCCTCTTGTAGAGCACTTAGGCGCAGTATCAAAAACGCGGATTAAACTACAAGAAGAGATCTTAGCGGGCTGCTGGGAGGCGTTAAATACCGATAGGGCAGATTTACTCATCTGCCCAAAGCCCGACTCACTACCACAAGATATGAAAGTTGAAACAATAGGTAAGATGTCGATGACATGGGTGGCCGCGCGTGAGCACTATATTCACAAACGACAAGGGGAATTCGATTTAGACGCCCAACGACGCTACCGCGCCATCGCGATCGCCGATACCGCAAGAGATACCCCAACACTGAGCCGTAACATTCTAGACGACCAGCCTCGGCTTACGGTAACCAACTTTCACGCTAAGGTTGAAGCCTTAATTGCAGGAGTTGGTATTGGCACCATTCCAACCCATGTCGCAGACAAACTAATAGAACAAGGCTTACTCGCCAAAATCGCGGATACCGACGATGCACAAATCGATATTGTATTAGCCTGGCGCCGCAATAAAATGGGTAAGAGCAAATCTTGGTGCATTAAATACATTAAGCAAAACTGGAAGCTCGACTACTCGTTTAAAGGTAGCCTCATATCCGCCACACCGTCTTCAAACTGAACATCGAGCTCAAAGCCTAATTTCTGTGCCAACATCAGCATGCCTCTGTTAGTTGGCATTGTCATGCCCGACAACTGTTTGGTGCCTCTTTGCTTACAGTAGTCGATGATTTTTTCCATCAAGGCACGTCCTAGGCCCAAACCTTTCAGATCGGAGCGGATCAGCACCGCAAACTCGGCATCAACGTTTTCAGAGTCTGCTAACGCACGGGCAACACCAATAATGGTTTCTTGCCCTTGAATGATTTGCGTCGCAACGAAGGCCATTTCTCGGTCGTAGTCTATTTGGGTTAGGTTTGCCAAAGCTTCATGATTAAACTCCCCAACGTCGCTGAAAAATCGCTTATAAAGGTCTTCTTTAGAAACCTGAGAGATAAAATCGGCGTGCAGGGGTTCATCTTCAGGCAGAATCGGCCTTAACTTCATGTCGCTGCCGTCTTTAAGCACCACGCTCTGCTCAAACTCCACTGGATACGGACGAATGGCCAATCGGCTATGAGGGTTGCCTTGATAAGGGTCTAGCTTCAAATCTGCGTCTAATATGGTGAACTCATTGCCATTTGCTAGTACTGGATGGATATCCAGCTCGGTTATTTCAGGGCAGTCGATGATCAGCTGCGAGATCCGAACCAGAAAATCACTCAAGCCATCAATGTTCATCGGATTCGGCAGTTGCTGTGGCCTAAGTTTTCCGCTTCGAACTGAGCGCACAATTAAATAACGGGCCAAGGTCGTGTTAAGGGGGGGAATGGCAACCGACGCATCTAGCGCTTCGTTCCACTCCGAGCCACCTTGGCCAAGCATGATAACTGGGCCAAAAATAGGGTCACTATGAACTTTAACGCGAATTTCCTGACCACCAGCTCGGTTAGCCATGGCCTGAACTAAAAGGCCATGAACTCGCGCCGCAGGGTAGGTAAGGGCAACTTGATCAAGGATAGCTTGCGCGGCGGCCGCGACTTCAGTGCTATTTCGAAGGTTAAGCACCACGCCGTGAACATCCGACTTATGGGCAATGTCCGGTGAACGCAGTTTAACCGCCACAGGATAACCAATGTCTTCAGCAATATGCACCGCCTCGCTGACATCACTGGCTATCCAGGTTGGCAAAACGGTAAAACCGTAATGTTTAAGAAACGGCGCATTTTGGTGGGTATCTAACGTGACGCTGCCATTGGATAACTGTTTATTTATCCAGGCCTTAGCTTCCACCGCTTCTTCTACATCAATTTGACCAACCGATACCGGGGTTTCCATTAACTGTTTCTGATTTCGCCGGTACTCCACAAGGTGCATGAAGGCCACGACGGCGCTTTCAGGAGTGCGGTAAGTTGGGATCCCCGCATGGGTAAATAGTGAACGCGCTTCTCGTGTAGTGTGCTCACCAGACCAATTGGTCAAAATATTAAAATGACGGTGCCTTGGGTGCTTTTTAATGCAGTCGACGATCGCTTGAGCGGTTTGTGTCGAATGGGAAATAGCAGAAGGGCTGTGCATTATCAGCAGCGCATCGCAATCGTCACCATCTAAAAGCGTGTTAATGGTATTCACGTAACGCGTACTGTCGGCATCCCCGATCATGTCGACAGGGTTACTGCAAGACCAGCACTTAGGCAGGTGGTGGTTTAGCTGTTCGATGGTCGCTTCACTTAACGACGCCAGTTTGCCGCCCCGTTGGAGCAAGGTATCCACAGCCATAATGGCCGGGCCACCGCCATTGGTAATAATGGCCAGTCGCTCACCACGAAGGGGCACTGAGTGAGTGAGAGTTTCTACTGCGGCAAACAGTTCATGAGTGTTGTTTACCCTCAGCATACCCGAGCGCCTGATTGCTGCATCGTAGATCACATCGAGGCTAGGCTTGGCGCCTGAGTGGAGTAACGCGGCTTTTTGCCCCTCTAAGGTTCGGCCACTTTTTAACACCAGAATTCGCCGGTTGCGGCTTGCGGCTCTCGCGGCAGACATAAATTGACGCGCGTCTTTAATTGAATCGACATACAGCAAAATGGCATCGGTCTTACTGTCGGTACATAAGTAATCCAACAGTTCTGCAAAGTCGATATCGCTGGCATTGCCTATCGAAATGAACGCAGAAAAACCAATATCCTTATCGTTTGCCCAATCTAGCACCGTGGTGCAAACCGCCGCAGATTGAGAAACAAAGGCAATCTTGCCTCGTGACGCCGTAACGGGAGAGAAGGAAGCATTGATGTTTTGCCACGGCAACATGATCCCCAAACTGTTAGGCCCAAGCACTCGAATGTTGTGCCGCTTGGCAATCGCCATGCATTCTTGCTCTATCGTTTGTCCAGACTCTTGTTCGATATACATATCGGAGGAAAGCACCACCACCGCGCCAATGCCTTTCTCGGCGATTTGCTGAAACAGTTCAATGTTGCGGCTTGCGTGGGTACAAAGAATCGCGAGATCAGGAACTATGGGTAAGTCGACAATGCGCGAGTAGGAGAGGACACCACAAACCGATTTATATTTGGGGGTAACAGGCAAAATAGCCCCTTGAAACCCACCTTGAAGTAGGTTTTTCATCACTATCTCACCGGATCGAAATGGCTGTTTTGAGGCGCCAATAACGGCAATTGAAGTCGGCTTGAGTAGCTTGTTCAAACTGTTCATGATCGATCCTTAAATAGAGTAAGCTACAATTGAGTTTAATCCATGTAATTCGGATACTTATTGCTCATTTAGTGGCTCTGTGATCAATCACTCGTAATAATCACAGAATATTGTGGGATAAGTCACGAGATAAGCTAGAATAAAACGACTATGCTCTTGATTCCAAGTTAATCAATGTGCATGATTTGGTAGAATTTAATTTAAGCGTCGTGTTATCTATGAAAAAAATCACCATTATCGGTCTATCTGTTCTGTTATCAGCGTGTGCCTCTGATACGTATGAGAAAAATGTCACCACCGAATCTTACAAAGAGGACTACAAAGTCGAGCCAATCGCCAAACCGCTCACAGCCGAAAGCGGAAGCACGATTCAAGAAGAGAGCGTAATGGCAACAAAATCCGA
>Ga0070724_10000365_pt1 | contig 34451 bp, 21 predicted proteins | sample tdDd001_FD_67278 | JGI IMG/M metagenome (GOLD analysis project Ga0070724, IMG submission 67278) | Marine sediment microbial communities from the Atlantic coast under amendment with organic carbon and nitrate - tdDd00.1 | ecosystem: Environmental > Aquatic > Marine > Coastal > Sediment | place... | reverse complement strand
CGGTGCATGACATTCTCAGCAGTTTTGTCATGATGATTACACTCCGCCACGCCATATGAAAAATCAGCAGTAGATACAAGTTTGCGCATTTTTCCCAATACTTCTGGACGAATGCTATCGATAAGAATTTGAACGCCCGCATAATCTGTATCTGGACAAATTAAAACAAACTCATCTCCGCCCCAACGACCAAATGCATCAATTAATCTCACGCGTTCCTTAATAACGTTAGCGAACACTTGAAGCACTTTATCCCCCATATCATGACCGTATGTATCATTGATATCTTTAAAGTGATCTAAATCAAGCATAGCTACTGAAAATACAGCACCCGATCTTTGATATCGTTCAAATTCACTCTGAAGTGACTTGTCACAACATCGTCTATTAAGTACTCTTGTAAGTGCATCTATTTCAGAGTAGAATCTAAGTTCTTTATTTAAACACAGGATCTCAAGATCTTTCTCTATCGACTGTTTAAACTCCCGGAGTATCATTTTGAAATCTTCACTATAGATATTTTGCTTGTCATCTAGGACGCACAAAGTCCCATAAAATTCGCCATCTGGCCACTTTAGCGGGACGCCATAATAAGAAATCATATTAAGTAGTACATCAGGATTGTCTTTCCAAATTTCTGTTTGAAGCGCATCTTCGACCACAAGCTCGCTATCAGTTCCAATAACGGTTTCACAATACAATCCATGTCCAAGCTTGTCGTTTCCGCCCACAGCATATGGATTTTCTCTATTCGTATTTTTTAAGAAAACTTCCATACTTTCTTCTGTAATCCGCATAATGAGTCCTGTCGGAACATCAATTATTTTGGAAAATAGGTTCAGTATCCTTTGCCATTTTTCAATGAATTCGACATGAACTTCAGGCTTATCCTCACCTGTAATACTAACAGTTTTGGTTATAGACTTTCCACGTAGTGTTACCTCGGCCTTTTTCATATAAATCGACTCCTTGTACATATTTCTGGTATATTAGCCTATTCCCATATGTTATTGATATCCAAATCGAGTGCAGTATAACAGAAAGGAATCATGAGATGCATCCATCACTTGATTCCTTCTAAGATCATTTCATTATGCATATTTTACTCAAGCTTCATCCCTAATCCTGATTCAACACAACTCTCTGAGTTGGATAAGCCAAGTTAATATTGTCTTCTTTGTTGATTGTTTTTAGTATATCTGTCCAGATATGATCTACCGTCGTCCGTCTAGCTTTTGGCTTACATAGATATCTCACGGTTAACTGAACCCCATGATCTACAACATCCATATAAACTATCGGTGTCAATTTTTTATAATAAATCATATATTTTCTTGAAGCCTTTTTTAGTTTTTCATCCACTTGGAGTGTTTGATGATTCGCATGTTCCATGATTATATCTGTCAGCATTGATTTTGCCAGCTGCCAATCCGACTCAAAAGTAATGACCACATTAATCTCATTCCAGATATGTTCAAAACCTGCTGAATAATTGGCCAATGACTCAGTCATCACCTTATGATTTGGTACATGAATGATCCGACCAGTACTCTGATCATGATCCACCCAGTTTCCAATCTCCATGATTGTAAACTGGAATATTCTAAGATCGATTACGTCACCACTTAAGTCTCCAATTTGGATACGATCTCCCACCATAAATGGTTTCCGCGATATTATAAACAACCATGCTGCAATACTTGTCAAAAGGTCCTTTAAGGCAATTGCAATACCCGCAGACACAAGCCCCAGGAACGTGGTTAGTGACATAAAATCCTTCGACCAAATTAGTATCAGAAGCAAGAATGAAATAAAAAACAACGTGTATGTTGTTACTTTTTTATAACGATGATACACCTGCACTTCATCAATATAAGTATGCAACAATCTGTGAATAACCCTTCTAAGCAACCAACTGATCGTGATAACAATGATCGTTGCTATAAGCTGACCTGTATTCGGAAATACTTGAATCATAGCTGTGAACTGGTCCATTAATTATGTCCTCTCTGATACGATTTTTAATGGTTATAAATTCTGATCATAAACCTTGCGAATTTCACCAATTTCTTGACAGAAGGCATCGACCACAACAGGGTCAAAATGATGCCCTTTTGACTCCTCAATAATTTCCATTGCTTTATCAAAAGTAAATGCTTTTTTATAAACCCGTTCCGAAGTGAGTGCGTCAAATACATCAGCAATCGCAACAATCCGTGCAACAAGTGGTATTTCTTCTCCTCGAAGTTTGTATGGATACCCTGACCCATCAAATTTCTCATGATGGAATTTCACGATTTGTTCAGCAACTTTATAAAAATCAGATTCGAACATTCCAAAATCACTACGAAGTTCTGAGAATATTTCACCGCCGATGGTCACATGTGTTTTCATGATTTCCCATTCCTCACTTGTTAATTTCCCAGGCTTTTTAAGTATATCATCTGGAATCCCAACTTTACCAATATCATGTACAGAAGCATGACGTTCAATTTCGAGTATCATACGTCTATCCATTGGATGTGAGCTTAACTGCATTTTCCTTATGCCTTCAGCTACTATTGTTGAATATCTCACCATACGAAGAATATGATCACCGGTTTCATTGTCTTTACGATCCACAAGTTTTGCAAAAGTGGTGGTCATTTTGGACAATACAACCTTTAACAGATAAGATCGGTTCAACGACCCTTTAATTTCATAAATTATTTTTGATGCAAATCTCAAATGCTCTTCTGTGAAATTGTTTTTCTTCTTCGAACTCAAGAAAACGAATCCAAACACCACATTGTTAGAAACAAGTGGTATGGTCATATTTGACTTTATACCTTCGCTGGCTATTAATCTTAGCGATACACTTTCCGGATTCTCTCTTAAAGTTTTTGTAATATCATTATTGTATAAACCTTTATGATTATGAAGATGTTTTTTCAACGATGTTGTCTCGGTCTTAACTTCGTAGCCAGTGCCTAATTTTAGATTGTCATATCTTGCAACTCCATATTCTGCAACAATATAGCCACGCCTATAATCAACAAATGCAATCCCAATACGGTCAATATCAAGCAGTACATTCACCCGATCAAATAGCGTGTCCAGAATGTCATCCATGAGATATGTTTGACTGACTAAATCTTTGAATTCAATGGACATACGCTGTTCAGCAAACAATTTTTCCACTGTACTATAGATTTCTTGTTCTTCAAGAAAAAATGGCTTTTCCGATACTATCTTTTCTATATCATAGTCATGCTCTCCAAGTTGATTGTACGTTCTTGAAATGAATTTAAAATCTTTACGCAACACTCTGTATACGACAAAAGTCATTAACACTATGAGGCCAAGAACTGTGTAGATCAGTCCATTATAAATTTGAATATAACGACGTCTGATATTGTCAGTGTATGAAAAATAGACACTATGTAACTCTTTCAAATTCTTAAGTATCGATTCATAACTAACTTCTAATTCAGTAACCGCAGCCTGATTTCTAATAATCGGAACAGAGAACTCACGACTCATAAGTTTGTTCATTTCTGCAATTTCATCTTTAATATTCTGAAGTTTCTCGTTTAGTTCCTTTTTTTCCCTTGAGTTAAGCTCATACGAAATGATTTCATAACTCTCAAACTCCAATTTCCCAGCCAAATCCGAGACAATTTGAAGTCTATTTTCAAAAGCAACTTTCGTTCGACTATATGCGGCTTCCATGACAACAAACGTAGAATCATCGTCTATGGCTACACCTGATATATTATCAAACACACGAATCGACAAGCCGTTTTCATTCATATTAAAACTTAAGTCATCAATAATTTGCTCATTCTTATTTAACATTTCAAACGCATTATTGGTTTGTACATTGATACCAAGTGTTAGCAACACAATTACTATAACTACAACAATCATTAGTCGACCTAGAGTTTTAAAGCTATTCATAAGTCCTCCCATAAACTGTATTCTTAGCTAACCGTATTACAGTTTTACCCCTTTGATGCACAAAGGTCACTTCTTTTCATTCGTTATTTTATTAATTTCATCTCTGTAATTTTTTGACTTTAATTAGATTAAATACAAATAGACTGAACTGAATACCTAAAATAATAGTACATATATATTCAACCTAAACTATACTAAATACTTAAAAAGGATTTGATGGCTATGATTACATTATTCAAAGATCGAAACAAGCAAGTCCACGAACTGACTGAAAAAATGGCTCATTCTAATTTTGATGTATTTTTACACGAAAAGAACCTTAATCCACAAAGCAGAGCAATGTATAGATTACTTATAAAATGGCGCTCCTTCCTCTCTGATTACCTCAGTGTAATTAAGACAACTGAGAGTATCGGTTTAGGGCTTGAGACCCGAATATCAGAGATTACAGAGATCACAGATGGAATCAATCGAGCCATTGGAGAACTTACAGACGGAAATTCGAATGTCAGTGAGCAAATCGTTAAAATTTCTGATCAAATCTTTAAAAACACTGAATTCATATTAGATATCGAAACGGCTATTGTTGAGATTAAATCCAAAAGCGAAGATTCACTCTCACTATTAAACCAAGGTCAGCAACAAATTAAACTTCAAGAGGATATGACTCAAGACACAATCAAAACATTTGACGGTATAAAATTCGAAGTTGAGGAATTGAATGCATCCGCGTCAAAAATCACCTCTGTGGTTGATATCATCAATGGGATCACAGAACAAACCAATTTACTTGCACTCAACGCCAGTATTGAAGCAGCGCGTGCAGGAGATGCAGGTCGCGGATTTTCCGTTGTTGCTGATGAAATCAGAAAATTATCTATATCATCAAGAGAATCAACGGAAACCATATCTATTCTCATTAATGAAATCAGGGGCAAAATTGATGTTATTTCAAATAATGTGTCCAAAAACGAACACATAATCAGTGATCAAAAAGAATCGATTATAAATACGTCTGATGCATTTAAAAAGATCAATAATTCAATTCTTGAAATTGCCAGCTCCGTCGATGAAACCACTTCAAAGGTCAAACTCATCTCTGATAGCAGTTCAGAAATCAGCGGCTCAATTCAAAACATTTCCGCTGTAACGGAAGAAACATATGCAATGTCCGAAGAGGTTAATGCAAGTACAACTCAGCAAAGTGAGCGAATCGGTGTGATCAATGACAACACACGGCTTATGCTTAATCGCATCAGTACAATGTTGGAAAATCTGAATCAATTCCGTTATAAAAAAATTGCAATCACTCAATCTCCTGAACATTTATTCCAGTTCCATCTCTTGAAAAAAATAGCAGAAAAAAAATTAGGAATCACGGTAGAAGCCATTGAAGTACCCAATACCCATATATTCAAATCAATCGACGATGGTACTGTTGATGCAACACTTGCACCATGGATGCCATCTATGACCACTTACCGTGACCAGTATAAAAACAATGTAATCGAACTCGGAAAGAATACGTCCGAATGCATTATGGGTCTTACTGTTCCACGCTATAGTTCATTAGAGTCTATCAACGACATACATAATCATTTAAAAGAAGTGAACAACACCATATATTCGTGTCGAAGAACAACTTTCATTGGCTCAATGATGCCAACCTTACTCCGTGAATATAATTTAGAATGTGTTAATGTTGAATATATGGACGAGGATGAACTCTTCAAACTTGTTGCCTCTAAACTTTCAAAGAAAGAAACCATTATATTTACCGGATGGAAACCACATTACTTGTTTGGTGAATACGATCTGAAAATTCTGCATGACCTTAAAAACACATTTGGTGTTGAGGAAACAATGACAACTTTTGCAAATCGAAAATTGCAGTCAGAAAGTTCTGAACTCTACAATCTCCTTAAGGATTTTAAAGTCAACGCAGAAGGACTTAACAAAGCACTTTATCAAATCGAATCAGGGTCGAAATATATGGACGTTGTAGATGATTATTTGAAAGAATACGCACAATAAAATCAATTAAACAAAATGAGATGTGGCCCATTGGCCACATCTCATCTTATTTTATTACTATATAATATTCATCATTCATTGAGTTTAACGTACAAAATTTGTATAAGTTTTTCTCTCTTGTTCAGGCGCTGTTACAGATCCTTTTCCATTTTCAACAAGTTTCAATACCCACGCCATGTTTTTTCCTAACACTCTCATAATTTGAACGCCTTCAGCATCTCGCTCTGCGTCGCCAGGTCTCGTTCCATGAATCACATTCCAATAATTCGCAGTCGGCATGATCATCTCAGAATAATTAATATAATTATTCAGCTGACTGAATGTAGGTAGTCCGCCAGAACGTCTAACTGCAACAACCGATGCGCCAACCTTATGACGAAGAAGGCCACCATTTGCACCCATTACATAGAATGCTCTGTCCAAGAATGCTTTCATTGTTGCTCCAAGAGCTGAATAATGTACTGGTGATCCTAAAATAACGCCATCAGCATCCTTCATCTTTTGAATCCACTCATTCACTTGGTCCCCTGGTAAAACACACTTCTCATCTCTATTTTTCACACACTGATTACAGGCAATACATCCTCGAATGTCCTCTTTCCCAACATGAATGATTTCTATATCTATGCCTTCACGCTCTAGTTCATCTGTTACATATTTTATACCGTGGTATGTATTGCCCTCTTTATTTGGACTCCCATTAAATGCTATAACTTTCATTTGTACCTCCATCTATTCTTATCTGTTAACTTCATCGCCTTAATTCTACTTGTAACCCAAAGTACAAACAAGTACGCACTTTTCACTCAGGTATCTTACCTCCCGGTAAGATTTGAAAGGTCACAACGGTTACTAACAATAAATCATATTTTTGAGCTTCATCCAATAATGTGTTATATTTATTGACGACTTAAAATATCGCGAGGTGGTTATTATGATCATACACAAAAACAAAAATTATGTGTGTCATCTAGATTTAGGTATGGATATTATAAAAGGTAAATGGAAGGCGATCATTCTTTGCAAATTAGAAGATGGCCCCAAAAGGTTTCTGAAACTGCACCGCTTTGTACAGGGTGTAAGTCAAAAAGTACTCACTGAGAAATTGGCCGAGCTGGAACAAGATGGTCTTATTTTCAAGACCATTTACCCAGAAGTTCCCCCACGAGTGGAGTATGCTCTCACGGAAAAAGGCAAAGACCTCTCAAGTGCCTTAAAACTCATCGAAGATTGGTCACACAAATACTATTCCAATCTATAATAAAGGCTGCAACAGTTATTATTCAAACTGTTACAGCCTTTATTTATTAAGAGTAAGAAAGTTTAATATTCTATCCAATGAGGTTCGTGGTTTTGTTTGGATAAAAATGAATAAAGTGATTCTGACTCGATCCCCAATGTCATACTGTTATCATTTGGGTGAAAATTCAATCTATCAAATCGCTTTAATCCTTGATCGATAAAGAGCTTAATTTCAGATTTTTTGTCTTCCAAAAGAATAAATGGAGAAACAGCTCCGGCAATTGTTCCAAATCTATTAAGTGTAGTTTCCTTCGCAAATTTCAAATGTTTAACCCCAATAAGCGCGCCAATTTCTTTAAAATTCATGCGTTTGTGTGATTCCAATATAATTAGAAAAAATTCTGTTCTGTTCTTATTTGTAAGAAGCATATTTTTACAATGACCACCCGGCTGCTCAGCTTTAAAAACATCAGCTTGTTCTACAGTGAATACCGGTGGATGTTCATGGATGATAAATGGCACTTCAGAAGATTCTAGAAGCTGGATAATATCTTTAGATTTCATAAGTTCCTCCTAATCATTCTTATTACACACAAAGACAAATTAAATTTCAATTAGAAATATCAAATAGAAATTTCAGCAGCAATACTCAAACATACGTTCTTGTGGTATAATGGTTCTACGTGAGGTGTTGATATGGATAATCTGTACCCAAAGCAAATAGGACTTTTGAAAATTTGTAAATCATTAATAGATGAAAATGACCCTGAAAAAGTTAATGTATCACGAACAGCATTACATAACCTTTCAGAAGAAGAACTTTCTTTAGAAGAAATCTCAGCACTATTAAATGATGCTGAGTCTAAAAGACATATTAAAGTCAATTGGACTGACGATGATGGCGATTTTGATGCAATCATTTTCAACCGTTTGACACTAATGATTCTCGAGAAGCTGTAATCTATTAAAACCAAGACTTTAGAGAATGAGCTCTGGTCTTAAGCCCCTACTTTTAAGTTAGGGGCTTTTTTATTTTTGATGTTCATTTCAGTGCTACTCAATTTCATCAAAGTACTTAGCGATAGCTTCCACTCCCGCTTTAAAACGAACTTCATAAGATGGCATATCCCATCTTTTTAATGTGAAGCTTGCCTTTACGTCATCATCCAACATCCATATACCAATATCCTCTACACTCTCGGTACTGATACTGTCACGTACAACAGGTATGATCTTTTCATCATCAGACAAAGCAAGATTCGATTTCGGATCTGATAGAGCCAGAAGGCCATATGGCAAACGTACTACGATCACACTTTCACCAGCCTCAATATGATTCTGCGGAACTGTAAAATCACCATATTTTAGTTCACTTAAATTAATCGATTTCTCAGGGGCTACTTCTCCGTTTTTCGACAAATTCTCTTTATTGATAACTTGAATCAAATCCTCATACATTTCGAACCCACCAATTGTGGCTCTATAACTTCCCTTTAGCCAGTTATAACCTGGATTTACAAGCAGCTTTGATTCGTTATCTATTCTTAGTAAATACTCGTAAATCTCATTATCTTCTTTTATGGTATCTATTCCAATTTCAATAGGATCAAAGTCTTCTAGATTACTGAAGTCTACAGACTCGCTTGTATTCAGTTCAAATTTAAAGTAAACATAAGCTTCATTTTGAGCAACTGATATTGCCTTCATTCTGGAATCTGCTTTCAACCTAAGGTCTATTTTCTCAAAGAGCGGCTCTGTCGATTCAATTGCAAGAAGACCATAGTTTTGCTCTGGATCAAGCACATTATGCCAAAATGGATTATTATCATATGGAATCATATAGGGTTCTGTCGTCCAAGTTTTTTTAGCCCACTCATCCATCCATTCAAATATTATTGCGCCTGCATATTCTTCACGAATTATTGCATCTGTCATTCTGATAATGCCCTCTGCTTGCTGTTCTTCAGAAAGACCACCATGATGATACCCATCAGGACTCATGTGAGCAGTCACCATACTTGATGAAATTCCATACTCGGCAACAACTGCAGGGTACTTTTTATGCCCTTCCATAAACGATTCTAAATAGCCTCCATACCGAAACCGTCCTTGATCATCAGAATAGGCATCGTACTGAACGTCATTATTCATAAAGTCAGGATAATTGGGGTAAATATGATATGCTCCAAAGAATCCTGAAACATTTTCAGTTCTTATTCCAATATTATTAATATCAACCACAGTACGATCATTATATTGCTTACTTTTGTCTCCAGCTGAGTTCCACTCACTATCATGTTCTTGTGGATCAAGTGTAGGCCAACTTACAATTGCAACCAAAGGGGAATCTGAGTAAAACATATCTTCAATTCTTAAAGTATAATCACAAGCACTAGCCAACCAAGCTTCAGTTGGTGAAGCGTCTTTCTCAGAATATAAAAATCGGCCTTTAAATGTATATCCCTCGTTTATTTCATCTGTTGCGACAACTTCCTCTGGTTCCATTTCTCTTCCAACGAGATAACCTATAACATACTCAGAAATGTCGTGCTTGTATAATCCATATGATCTATACTGTCTTTTGGGAATATTAATATTCCCATGAATCGCATGGACTGCGTATTCAATTTCCCTACGGTATGTTTTGTTATACTCTTCGCCAAGGTAATTGTGTTCCTCAGGATACTCTTCAGGCCAAATTTCTTGTAACAGGTAAATAGGTGATTCGCTCTTCTCATTATAGTCATGCAAAGCCTCATAAAAGACTGGAGGCAATAGCGTATATACACGCAGGGTATTGATATTCAAACTGCCCATTTGTTCTAACCAGAGTGCATATGTTGCCTTGTCCATAGGAAATTCTGTAAAGGTCTTACCCGGCAATGCCGCACCAAGGTTAACACCCTTGATGAAAAACTCAGATTCGTTATCCTCACTGTCTTTCAACATTATTTTTTGATCTTTAACATAGAATAAATTGTCATCGAGACTGTCATGTTTAACATAAGTTTTATACTCTTTTTTACTATCAATTAATGCTGTCATTTTAGGATAGTACCATTTCCAGTATAAAGACTCATCAAATCCACTATCATAAATCAATTTATTTTTCATGATATTCGGCATTTGTTCAAAAGCATATGGTACTTGTACTGGAATCCTGCTAAATTCACCTGCAAAATAATAACCATCATAGAGTCGAGTTTTCACTTGAACTAACGCAGGGAAATTCGCTTTAAGGGATTGATTATCAAGTTTTAGAACACCACTTGCTGTCGCTTTAATTTCGAACTGGTCAGAATCTGTAAATGACTCAAGTATTTCAAATGGGCCCGAATAGATCTCACTTTTACCGTCCGACATAACATGAACATCACCAATATAATCTTTACCTTCTTCTAGGACAATGATATTTTTGTTATCTGAAATCACAATACCTTTTCCATAGAACTTCCACGATTCACCTGTGGTGGCTTCGTAAAGCTCAATAGCTTTTAAAGGCACCTCATCAATATCCGATAGATCTCTGTACGAGTTACCAACGAATCCTGTGTATTTTACCCCCACTAAATTTTCGTAAAAATCAACACGCTCTTGATCTCCACCCAATTGACTCATAATCATTTCGCCTACGAAAATATTTCCATCTATTCGTGATTCAAAAGCTTCTCCTGATGCTGATATATCTGAAATATACATAACGTCAGGTTTACTGTCATTTTTCACACTGATTTTATTATGGTCAAGCATCCAGCGAATTCCACTTGAAGCTGATTCAACATCCATTTCAATATTCATATTAACGTTTGGTTTCTGAGTGTATTCAACAATAGGAAGAGCAAGTGAAATAATTATGCCTAGTGTGACACACCACAAGAATGCTTTAAGGAACCAAATTACACCTTTATATCGATTCACTCAGACACCCCCTTACGCTTAATTTGTCCCCAGCCACCTTGACCAAATACAATATTAATCTGTCCTCTCAGCCTCCAGAAGCTAAACAACTGTCTCGGACCAAAGTTTTCAATAACCGCATAACCAATAAGACGTAGCAAATCTCTCAGGTTGAAGTAATGCGTCTCTTTTTCTGCGATTAATAGAGCAGATAACGATACGATAATGCCCATAAAAATGGTAGAAATAAACAAAAGCATCGCAATATTAGCATCTAAAATTCCCAGCATTGCCGCAAGCACCACCATTAAATAACCCTGTATTTCAAACATAGGGCCAATCGCCTCAAATATCACAAAATAAGGCATAGCAAGCATACCCGTCCGACCATACGACTTGTTAAATAACATTTTTCTATGGAAATACAAAATATCAATGAGACCTCTATGCCAGCGGAACCTTTGAGATTTTAAGCTTTTAAGATCTTCAGGCACTTCAGTCCAGCAGTTTGCATTGAATGCATATAAAACCTTAAAGGGTCGTTTCAACTCGTGCATAAGCCTTGTTATGCGAACCACGAGTTCCATATCTTCTCCAACTGTATCTTTTTTATATTTGCCTTTCTCTGTCAGATATCCGCCAATACCAATAATTCGATCTTTTCTAAACAATCCAAACGCACCTGAAATGATCAATAAACTATTAATTTGCTGCCACCCAAGTCGTCCAGCCATAAAGGCACGTATGTACTCAATCGTCTGAAATCTTGCGAGATGATTTTTAGGAATCCCAATATCAGTCACAAGCCCCTTGTCAACACGACAGCCATTGATTGGAAATATATTTCCACCCAACGCTGGCGTTTCAACACTCTCATCTAGTGTCAGCGAAGCGATTTTTAATAATGCCTCTGGTTCAAGCAACGAATCTGCATCAATCCCGCAGAAGTACGTCTTATTTGCAACATTAATGCCTGCATTCAAGGAGTCCGCTTTTCCGCCATTACTTTTATCAACAACAACCATTTTGGGGAGTGATGGATTTCTATAAATGCCTCGTATAGGTGCCGTACTCAGGCTTTTCTTGTAGTAATAATCAACACGAACCAAGTTGAAGGCGGTGATCAATTTATAGAGTGTATCGTCTTTACTTCCGTCATTCACAATGATCAGTTCATAGTCTGGGTAATTTAAATTTAACAAAGACTTTGCACTTGCAATTATGGTTTTTTCTTCATTATAGGCAGGCGCAATGATTGAAATCGATGGAATCATTTTATTTCTAAACATCATGGAAATGTTTTTTACATTCCACAGTCTTGATTGTTTCCTCACATTCTTATAAGACAAAAACAACAAACTCATGTAAATCAAATTGATTGCAATAGAATAATAAGCCAACCAATAGTTAAATCCGATTACATAACCTTTTAGCAGAGTTCTCCAAACTTGGTCCTGTACCATTTGAAAATGCGTCGCTATATACACCACTGGCAAGAATAATATGGACACAAAAGTGAAGATTAATACGACACGCACAAGTTCTGGATCACGCTTATGAGTACGTCCTTCACTTTTTTCTTGATATAGCGTCAGGTCTAATTTTTCTATAATTCTAGGATCCAAATATGTGCGAAATTCCTTTTCCATCGTGGAATCACTTATCAAATGCTCTTTAAGAATTCCTACCAGTCGATTCTCAATATCTAGGTCTTTATTGACGTTCAAGAATCCAACCATTTCATTTATTTTCTGATTTTTAAGGATTTCTTTTAGTATTTTCTCCGACCTGTAATCATTTTTTGTATTTAATTTCAATATGTAGTATTCAATTTTATTTGATAAGACTTGAGCTATACGAGAACTCATTTCTTCATTAGATTCTTCTTCAAATAACGTCTCAAGTACGTAAAGAAATCTTGGATTCGTTTCAATCATTCTAGTAACAACGCTAACAATGGTCTTTTCATGTGTTTTATCATTTAGAAAACCCAGTAATATTTTAAAGTGCTCTGTTGAGTTTCTCTTTGATAGTGCCCAGAATGCATTCTTTTGGATAATATAGTTGTCGTGTGTGTAGTACTCGATTTTATCAAAATCTGTATAGTAGAAATCTGATAAAACACGACATACTTTTGATAATAAAGCATTCATATCAGCATCTAAATATTGAACCTTATACGATGTTTCTTTCTTTTGGTTTTTGATTTTATAATACAAAGTCATTCTATGCTTAATCGAATCGAAGTCATTTGCAAAGTGAAAAAGGAATGCTTTGGTATCATCATTGAAGTTCTCACTCGAGTATTTAATGAGCAGTTCTACAATTTCAACATCGTGACTTTCCTTCAATTTCATAAAATGTGGATGAATGGCATTTCCATACTCCAATATATTCGAAATGGCTTTTTCTCTATACCATTTATGCGTGTCTAAAAGCGCCAGAATCATAAAATCCAGCGACTCATTATGCCGTATATCTGTGAGGGCATTTGAAATATAAATTCTAACGGAGTAATCACGTTCATTTCCGAGCGCCTCTTCCAAGGCAAGACGTGCAATTTCAGAACCTATGAGTCCCAAATAAGCACAAGCTTCTTTTCGCCTCGTTCTATTCCTTGCATATAGCTTTTTTATTTCATGCTTTTCGACTCTCATTAAATCTTCTGAGCGAAATCGTTCATCCATTTGATCTAGTATAAGGTTTTCTTTAAGATTTTTTACCTCTCGTAGATTATCTAAGGATCCTTTAAAAGTATGATTCACCAAGGAAAGTACAAGTGCAAGACGCCTGTTATTTCTAACATACTTGTCATCAAGTGATGAATACTTATTTATTATGGTCCTCATCATCAAGTAAAAAGATATATATAGCAGAACAATTACTAGTATAATTAAGCCATTTACATTTAGATTCATTAAGATAGGCCTTTCACATTTCGTTTTACAATACCAATGAGCTCTGAAAGCAAATATGGTTTTTTGAGATAGTGCATAACACCTAGGCCAATGGCACGATTCACTGAATCCTCATCCTTTTGATAAGATAGATACAAGAGTTCAATATCTTTTGTTTTTGAATTGGACCGCAGTTCTTCTCTAAGAAGAAAACCATCTAATTTTGGTAGGTTTACCTCTGAAATAATCAATTTTGGCAAATGAAGCTCAGCCATTTCAAGTGCCTGATATCCATCCCTAGCTACAAGAACCTCTATGCCCAGGTCTGATATAAATGTACTAACGACCTCTAAATTTGTCTCATCATGATCAACAACAAGGACCTTATTGGACCCGCTGCCTTCTTCAACATCGTGACCTGAATGACAAAAGTAGTTTTTACCTTTCATTTTTGCGATTCGTAGCCTATTAAGGCTCAGTTCCATATAATGCTGTACAGTCAAATCGTACGTTGCTGCGTCCAGCTCTATTTCTTCCGGAAATACAACACCAATAGAAACAGTGACCGCACCAAGGAACAACTCACTTTTAGATATCCCAATTCGCAGTTTTTCTATTTTCTCGATGAGTGCGCTTTTCTTTAGTCCTTTAATATAGAGTCCAAAATCTGTAGACTCTAGGCGGTAGACTGCATTCGTACCAAATTGTTCCTTAAGTATGTAGGCAATGTTATTCAAAACATTATGTTCTTCTTCAACACCAAAAGTAAGCTTATACTTCGAAAAATTGTCAATTCCAATTGAAGCAAAAGCGCCTACATCTCTCCAATCCTCATTTTCAAGTTCTTCCATTAACAACGATTTAAAAAATGTTTCATTGTATAAACCCGTTACACTACACTTGATTAGCTTTTCATTAACGGACTTAATTGTTTGTTCTAAAGACTGAGTCATTTCTAACAAACGCAAGTTCTCGAGTTCTGCCGATTGTATCAATGAGTATAACACCTCTGGTAATGGAATATCATAAGTCGCACATAAAGTCCGTACATGAGGCTCAACAACAGTGATCCAGATCATTCCTTTTTGTGCTTTAATACTTTCAAATATTTTATTCCACACATCTTCGGGATCTCCCGTATACTCATCAACGATGTCCTCATTTGATATATTCAGCTCATCAATTCCACGAAATACCCTCATGACTTCTTCGTGTGAATATAGAGAACTGAACCGCGTAAGAATATCATTAAATATAACCAAGTATCCCCCTGATTCTTTCAGGTTCTTTTTAAGAGGCGTTAATAGAGTCCCACACTCAAGCGTTCTTAAAGCTCTTATATATTTCTGTACATTTTTATTTATTATAGAACCATGCTGTGGCATGATCATATCAATGTCGTAAGTAAGAAGTACATCCATAACTGGTCTTAACACTGAATTTGACGGCATATAGTGTTCATGAAAGGTCAACATTTTTTCCATGTATGTTTCATCAGCATAGAGTGTTCTATTAAAACTAAAAGCTCCAAATAAATCACTGGAAAACAGCACTTTCGTTTTTGTATCATACGTAGTGAAAGCACCCGGAAAATGTAAATATGGTGTTTGTATAAATTTAAGTTCACGCCCTGAATCAAGAGTCAGCTTGAAGTCGTGTTCTTCTAACAAGTAGTACTCGGAACGAATCCCATAATACTGAACAAGAGTCATCGTCCTCCATGTTGTAACTATCTTTGGTGTTAATCCTAGTTCTTCATATTTAGTGACGCTAGAACATATATCTGCATCTTGATGATGTAATACTATATATTTGATTTTTTCTAAATCAATAACTTCTCTAAGATTACTTATTACTTGATCAAATTCAATAATTGAACCTGGATCAAATAATACAGCCTCATCGCCATCTATCATTAGGTACGGGTTACAATCCAATCCGTTTCTTGATGATGAGTCACCAACATGATAAATATCATCAACAATTGCCTCAAAGCCCATTTGCACCCTCCATATCAGTCCCGTTACTATGCCTACCTCTATATTACCAGATATCAGCAAATTACTACACATACTGTAATAATACAAAATAAAAAACTTCCACGCTTTCACAAGGAAGTTTAAATTAGTAGCTTTACTACTCAGAATCTACTCAATTATTTCAATGACCATCTGATCTTTTAAAAACGATTGTCCACGAACAACAACCATTTCACCTTTGGCCACACCACTGATTATTTCAATCATTTCCCCTTGAATGAATCCGATTAAAACTTCTCTTTGTATAGCAATATCTTCTACTGCAACATAAACATACGATCCTTCCCCTATCTTACGTACTGATTTTTTTGGAACAACAATCGCTGTGCGCTCATCCACAAGTGTTTCAACCTCTGCATATTCTCCTGTTCTAAGCGCATAATCCGATTTGCTAAGTTGAAGCTCTACTTTATAAAGTCCTGTGTTAACATTTGGAACCTCATTAAGGACCATCACTGTTCCTATCACGTCTTTTCGTCTATCTCCGTCAGGATAAACATTGGCGTGATCCCCTATAGTTATCGTATTGATTTGCTCTGCTGTCACATTGGTATTCACCACCATGCTTGAATCATCAATAACTTCAATCGCCATAATATCACTTACAACTTGATTTTCTATGAGATTAACCGATGCAATTTTCCCTTCAATCGGACTTTTTATTTCTCGGTCTTTTAAGCCATCTTTCAAGTTGCTTATCTGATTTGCGTAATTCGTTGCAGCATCTCTATATTGTTTGTCAATCTGAGTATAAGATGTTTTTGATCGGTCCAAGTCTGCTTGAGATATTGCACCCGCTTCAAATAGTTGTTCTTGCTTTTCGAAGAATGATTTTTGATCATCTCTTTGGATTTTAAGATTGTCTCTGATTGTTCTGAGCTGACTTTCGATAGCGTTGTAACTATTCTGCAGGCTATCTTTATCAAGACTAAACAAAATCTGACCTTCACTCACAAGTTCGCCTGGACTCACAAATATTTCCTCAACAGTACCCCTGCCAGACATAACCTTATAAACCGCACTGGCTTCAATCTCACCAAGCGTAAGCACTTTTTCATATAGTACAGCTAGCCTAGCTTCAGCAACCACGACCGGAACAGATACATCAGCATCTAAGCTTATCTCCGCTTCTGAGGAGGCACATCCCACAATTAAGAACACACTTGCTATGATCAGCAATAATAGCTTTACTTTTAATTTCATATTTTACACCTCCTCAGTCGATATTTGGGTATTGTCCCCACCCATGTATTTTAATTTGAAACCTTCAATCATAGAATAGAATATTGGAATATAAATTAGAGTCAAAATAGTGGTTACCAACAATCCGAAGACCAGTGAAAAACTAAACTGAGCATAATAAGCATCTCTAAACGCCAGAGGCAAAACCCCACCGATAGTCGTGAGCGTCGTTGCTAGGACGGGGTTAAACCTTATTGCACCGGCTTCAATAATTGACTCCACCAAACCATTGCCTGTACTTCTTAAATAGTTCATAAAATCTATCAATACAATTGCATCATTTACCGCAATTCCAACCAGTGCAACCAGTCCCATGAATGCATAAAACCCAAAATCATTCCCAGTAAGCGCCAGTCCATATATAACACCGATCATGGCCATAGGAACTGTCATAAGGATTGTAAACGGTTGTGCGACTGAATTAAACTGAACTGATAGTATTACAAACACTAAAAATACAGCAAGGAGCATACTTCTTAGTAAATCTGCAAAACTCTCTTGAATAGCTTCAATGTCTCCGCCGTATGCTATTTTGACATCAGATGGAATTTCGATATACTTTGAGTTTTTCTCAAATTCTTCGGTAACATCGTTGATGTTGAATCCTGGCTTTAAATCAGCCTCCAATACAATAGTTCTCTTTCTATCTTCATGTGTAATGGATGAAAATCCGCTGATTTCCTCAAGTACAGCCACTGATGTAAGCGGAATCATATCACCACGTGGTGTTTGAATGTGGATGGCCTCTATTGAGTGAATATCATTGAAATTTACATCATCCATCATGACAACGACATCAACCTCTTCACGGTCAACTTTCAAAGTGGTCGCTACAGCACCATCCACTCGACTTCTCAATTGAGCTGCAATTTGTGTAACCGTAAGACCCATTGTTTGCGCTTTTCGCTCTAAGATATTGATGTAAATCTGTGGAACGCCTTCTTTAGCAGTAATATTGATGTTGTATACACCTGGTACTTTGCTGTAAACCTCTGCATACTGATCAGCAAGATTTTTCATCTCATCGAGATCATTACCGCTAATTTTCAAACTCACAGGTTTTCCAACAGGTGGACCTTGTCCAGCAGATCCTGTAATTAAAATATTGGCACCCGGAACTCGATTCAGTGCATTTTCAGCGTTCTCAACAATCTTGAATCCATCTTCCACTGTCAATTCATCTTTTTCTACAAATGTTGCTATTATGACTGCTCTATCCAGCTCATTACCCCCAATAGTGACGTTATAAGACTCAATGTCAGGCACTGTTTTTAGGTAAGACTCTACTCCCTTTACAACACCAGCAGTTTCCTCTAACGTTGTACCTCCCGGTGTATCTACCAGAACATTCATATTAAGCGGCTCATTGGGCGGAAAGAATGATACTTTAACAATTCCAGAGCCGACAACTCCAAAACTACTAATCAGTACTGCAAAACCGATGAAAATGGTAAGCAGTTTTTTCCATCGTTTTGCTAATATAGAACGAATAAATACTTGATAGCCTTTTATCACTGCACCTTCTTCAAAACTCGTTCCACTCGACACAAACAATTTGATGGCCATGAGCCCACCAAAGAATATCGCAGAGTACAAACTTAAGTTAACAGTTGATTGATTGCCCAAAAACGCATAGTACGCAAGTGCAACAACAAGTACCAGCGAAAGTACTTTCTCAACAAGTCTCATGACTCCTGAATCAAGTTTTAACTTATGCCCAATTCTTGATAGTAAACCTTTTTTTCTACGTTTCATAAGTCGAGCATATATCGATGGTGTTACAGTTACAGCAATCACAAACGAGGCGACAAGTGTAATAATGATTGCTCTTGGAATGCTGTTTATGAATGACCCCATGATCCCTGGCAGAATCGCCAATGGGAAAAATGCTGCAATTGTCGTTGATGTAGCTGCTAAGATCGGGAAGCCCACTTGATTGACTCCTTTAATAGCCGCCTCTTCAGAACCTGCACCCAACTTATAGAGTCTGTCCATATTTTCCATAACAATAATCGAATTATCTACGAGTAATCCCAGTGCCACAATGAGCCCCAATATAGTCAGTCCATTGAGTGTTAGTCCAAAACTACCAAGCACACCCAGTGTTGCAAGGAGCGTTAGCGGGATCGTAATCGAAACGATTATGGACTCTTTAATTCCAATAAACAAGAATAAAACAAGGACAACAATAATAAGTCCTGAAAAAGCACTGGCCTGAATATTACTCAAATCATTTTCAACATATGTTGAGAGATCGCTTGAGATATTGATTCTTAGATCATCAGGATAAAGACGACCTCTTTCATTTTCCAGATAATCTTTCACTTTCTCACTCGTTCCAACCACATCACTCTCTGTCTTTCTTAGAACATCAAGGAAAACAGAACTAAATGAGTCTTTGGAATCGCCGTCATTAATATATGTCATGTTATATTCTTTAACATCTTCACTTGTGTCAATCACATCTGCAACATCTCGTATGAATATCACTCCACCCTTAGATGTTCGCATAACAATATTCTTAATATGATCTATCGATGATACTTTTTCGTCAACTCTAAGACTGTATCTCTGTCCACTTAAATCTGTCTCTCCTATCGGAAATCCAATATTTAGAGCTGATATTGCATTCTGAATATCCGTATTTGTGACGCCGTACTCCATCATTTTCGCTTGATTGATATTCACATGAATCTCACGTTCAAGTGCTCCTGAAATACTGACCATGTCTACGCCCGAAATGCCTTCAATACCGTCTTTAATATCTTCAGCAAACGAAGTGAGTGTAAAAATAGAATACTCACCGGACACACTGAACTGCATTAATGGTATTTCCGATGTTGAAAACGTACTTGAATTAGGCGCATTTACACCTTCAGGAAGTTGAATATCCGACAACTCATTTTCCACTTCGAGTTTTTTTCGGTCCATGTCCGCGTCTTCGACAAATACCATTGTAATAACAGACACTCCAAAACTTGACTCTGAAATCATCTGATCTAAATCATCAATGTCTGCAAGTTTTGTTTCTATTTTGTCTGTAACAAGATCTTCAACATCTTCCGGGCTAGCTCCTGGATATACCGTTTGAATAATCATTGCTGGAAATACAATTTCAGGCAATGACTCTTTCGGAAGTTGTAGTACACCCGAGATACCAAGACCCATTATGAGCAATATTAGTAGTATGCCCATCTGGAATCGTCCGACAAAAAAACGTGTTGTTTTCCCTATTATGTTGTTTTTTATATTCAACTCTGAAATGTTTTTTCTATCCATAGCTTTACTCCTTAATATAAGTATTAAGTTAGTGGAACCAATATTATTGATATTTCTGACTTTACTATGCCGTTTTTCGCCAGTTGTGGTTTAACACCTTACTTTATGGGGTAAATTGTAACCATTACAAATTGTTCATTAAATACTATACCTTTTCACTAGAGTTTTAAACAAAATTTGGGTATAATGAATTATCTAATGACCACGAATGGGGGAAATCAAATGAAATCAATCAATGCAAAAATTGGATTAATACTGCTCCTTGTCTTCTCAATTTTTTTAGTAACAATGGGTCAGTTATTTTTCACCTTTAACCTTATGCAAGATGACGGAGTGTCAATTAATCTCGCTGGCAGTCAACGCATGAGAACAATGTTACTCAGTGACTATTCCCTGATGTACATAGACAGCATCGAAGGCACACATGATTTTGATCAATCAAGCGTCAAAGAAACACTCGAAAGCGAGCTGGCGAAATACAAAAAGATCACAAAAGCTCTTGTTGATGGCGATGCATCACTGAACATCTCAAGCAATGCAAATGATGAAATTGTGAAATCTATCAATCAACTGCAACCAAAACTTGATGCGTTTACATCTTCTGTTGAGAGCATTCTAAGTGAAACAGATATGGAGAAAAATGTTCTTTATATCAATAATAACGCTCTTTCCATTAAGAACGATATTAATGCTGTCGTAGGTATGTACCAAGCAAATTACGATAAGAAAATATCAAATATTAAAACAACGCTCTTTGTATACTTAGCGATCGGTATTGTTATACTATTTATAGGTGTTCAAATTGCAAGAAGAACCATCGTAAAACCAATACAAAATATATCTGAGAAACTTGGCCGAATTGCAGCTGGTAACGGTGACCTCACTCAAAAGATCGAAGTCAACAGCAAAGACGAAATTGGTGATCTTGCGAATAACTTTAATGATTTCTTAGAAAACATCCGCTCTATTGTCTCAAATATCGATGCAACGTCAACGGATGTTAAATCTACAATTTCAGTGACTAAAACAACCACGGAAGAAGTTTCCTTAACATCAAACAAACTTTCTTCTATCACTTCTGAAATTGCTGAAGGTGCGACAAGTCAAGCTCACGATGTTTCTGAAACTGCCATGAGGATTAACGAACTTGGTGATGAAATCCAAGAAATAAGTCAATTAACAACAGATATGTACGGCTTCTCTACTGACATTCAAAAGCTGAACGAAGTTAACTTAAATAATGTTGAAGAGCTCTCAGTTCAAAGTGCGAACAACCGAACTGCCGCTGACCAAATTAATACTTCTGTTCAAAAGCTTCATACAAACGCTTTAGAGATCAACACAATAAGTGAAGTCATTACTAATATTGCAGACCAGACGAACTTGCTGGCTCTTAACGCTTCTATCGAAGCAGCGCGCGCCGGTGAACACGGTCGTGGTTTCGCAGTCGTAGCCAATGAAGTACGCGTTCTAGCCGAACAATCTGAAACCTCAGCAAGTCAAATCACAACACTTGTTAAAGGCATTCAACAGGATGTTGAAAGCACACGCGAATTGATGCAAAAAATCATGGCTATCACCGACAAACAAGCTGATGCAGTCGGTACAACGCGTGATGGTGCAAGTGAAATAGAACAGGTGCTTTCAAAGATCGTTTCCCATATCGATCTGGTCAATGAACGTGTCAATGTTGTTGATTCAAATAAAAATATCGTCATAGGTGCTGTTCAAAACATCGCTGCTGTTTCTGAGGAAACTGCAGCATCCACTGAAGAGGTGGCTGCTTTCTCTGATGAATTCCAACAATCTGTAGAAGAGATCAATGACTCTACGGACCAGTTGCTGAGTAGCGCTGAACAATTATCTTCTATGATTGACCAATTTAAGTACTAAAATCCTAAAGACAGTTCGCAAATGTGAACTGTCTTTTTTAAAGAATCCCATTCACTTTTCTAATCCATTGATGATTCATTTTTAATCTGAATCAAGTCATTGATTTTCTGTCTAAGCACAGTTTTGTTTACTGGTTTTGATAAGAACCAATGTGCACCTAAAGACAGATACTTCTCCATATCTTCCTTAAAGGCATTAGCGGTTAGTGCAATCACATATAACCCTTCCATTTGCTTCGACTTCCTAATCCACTTGAGGACGTCTACACCCGAAAGAATAGGCATTTGAATATCTAACAGCAAGCAGTCATAAACGTTCTGCTCTAACTTTTCTATTGCTTCAACTCCATTCCCGGCAAAGTCAATTTCAACAGAGGTATTTTTTAAAATTTGCTTTATCAATAGCCTGTTTTCTTTGATGTCTTCTGCCACCAGTACTTTTAGTCCTGTTTCTCTTTCAACGTCTACTCGGCTTGGTTCATTTAAAACCAAATCCTTTGGAATACGGCGAATGATGCCTTGGAGTTTATATATGTAATCTTCAACCACGCCTCTTTCAATATTTTCATCAATCAAATACTCATCAAATCGCTGTGATATCTCATAGATTTCTGCAATATGAAAGTTACCCGTTACACCTTTTAAACTGTGAATATAATATTCAAGCTTCTCATAGTTTTGCATCTCAGCTGCTACAACAATATTCCTCATCCGTTCAGGCAAAGATATCAAAACCTCCAGAGTTATGTCTTCAAGTGTTGAATCGGAATTTAACCACCGTTCAACCATTTGACTCCCGGATATTTCTCGTACAAGTACAGGATCTAGTAAAAGTGTAACCTTAAAGTTTGACCCTTCACCAACATGACTTTTTAGTTCAATATCGCCACCCATCATATGGGCTATTCGCTTTGAAATCGATAAGCCAAGACCCGTTCCACCATACTCATGAGCTGTAGATTTCTCAGATTGAGTATAAGCTTCAAATATCTCAGCTTGCCTCTCTTCTGGGATACCGATACCTGTGTCATTGACTTCAATAATTGTATAAGGCGCTTCATAACTTATCAGAATCTCTATTGAGCCTTCTAAAGTGAATTTAGCGGCATTACTTACAAGATTGAGTAACACTTGCCTGATTCTATGAGCATCACCAGCATACACACTTGGGACATTTACATCGACCTCATAGCTTAAATCAACAGATTTCTCTTTTAATGTAAGTAAAAACATCTTCGAAATATCCCTTACAATACTACGAAGCGACAAAGGTTGTGACTCAAGTTCCATATGCTTGTTTTCTATCTTTGCTATATCTAGAATCTCATTTATAAGGTTTAACAAATGTTTGCTCGAGTTTTGAATAATTTCAAGATTCTCTTTATTTTCTGGGGTCTGAATATCTTCTGATAATATGTCCGAGAAACCAATAATCGCATTTAGCGGCGTTCTAATTTCATGACTCATTTTTGCTAAAAACTCAAGGCGTGCTTCAGACGACCTCTCTGCTACATTTTTTGCTTCTGCTAACTCAATTGAATTAGCTTGGATGTTTTCTGCCATTTGATTAAATGTTACTGCCAAATCATGCAGCTCATTTTGGGCTTTGATGTCAATTCTATGACTATAGTTATGTTCAGATAACTCTTTTGTTGCATCCATGAGTTTCGTAAGCGGATAACCAAGCGTCTGATCCATGAATAGATACAAAATCCCTAAAAATATGACCACAATCACAACCAGAGCCACACTTAAATCATTTACAATCATCGCTCCTATCTCTTCAGTTTCTCCATAATCTATTTGAATCGATAGAATTCTTTCAAATCTAGCATTCTGATTTACCCCTTTCACACTATCAATTACAGGCAGGGCCATCATAAATGCTGAATCCTTGATTCCATCTCTTTCTTGACCATTTTCAGGATGCCTCAATAATTCTGTCAATAAATCAGAACTTATGACGTTTCCAACCTCTTCTGGATCGGTCGAGTAAAGAATCAGACCATGGCGATCAAGCACACTAATTTTTGTAAAAATATCATATTTAATAAAACTCTCAATCATCTCAATAATATGATTTGAATCATCCTCCAAAATAAGAGGTGTAATTGCATAATTAAGGCTATCAACAAGAATAGAAACTTCCTCTTGCATATGTTCTTCAATATCTCTTTCCGCTCGTGCTTTAATAAATAACGATAATCCAATCGAAAGAAAGATTGCAAGACATGCCATTAGTATGAAAATTTTTATTATAACTGAGTTTTTCCTCATACTTATCACCCTTTTTGGCTCTCTACTTTGAAAACCTGTATCCATATCCCCGAACAGTTTCAATCCAAACCGGGTTTTGCGGGTCAGTTTCGACTTTAGTTCTAAGTCTTCTAATATGAACATCCACAGTTCTTGTTTCAAATGCAACCTCGTCGTCCCACACTTTATTCAGCAGTTCATCACGGGTATAAACGCGGTTAGGATTTGATACAAGAAGAAGCAGTAACTTATATTCCTTCGGACTCAAAGTTAACTCTTGTTCTCCTTTTAAGAGTTGGTGTGTCAATGGATTCAACGTGACATCGCCAAAACTTATCGGTTGACCAATGTTAGATCTGTCCTGTTCAATTCTTCTAAAAATCACATTCAACCTTGCCACGAGCTCACGCTTTTTAAACGGTTTATGGATGTAATCATCTGCACCCATTTCAAGTCCTAGTACAGTGTCGATTTCCTCGTCTCTTCCTGTGACCATCATAATTGGAATTTGACTGAACTGCGGATGACTTCTTATTTCTTTAAGCAGCGATAGTCCATTAATATCAGGGAGCATCATATCAAGAATTGCAGCATCAATTTGCTCAACTTCTAATTTTTCAAGCGCTTGAGCCCCTGTATATGCCGCAATTATTTCATAACTGTTCTTTTTTAGAATCACTTCGATGAGACTTACTATCGAAGGATCATCATCAACCACAAGCACACGTTTTATCATATGAACCCCCTTTCTTAACTTCCTAATTATAAGTTCTTATTCTTTACTTTAAAATATAGTCCCAGCGATAAGATAATAGTTAAGCCATGCAGAAATAGACCAAACTTATAGATATCTGCGAGGACCATTTTTCCGTTTAGTTCTCCACCAGATTGAGTGAACCCCATTGTCACACCATTAAGTGCAAGCTGAGACTGTTCACCATTTACCTTCCAAATTTTATGAGGAGACATAAAACTGTTCCAAACAGTTCGGTTATTAACGGCGCCAGTCACCTCATGATTGAACACCATCTCTGAAGTGCTATTTTTCACAATGTTAGGATTCATATCCTTTTCAGTAAAATCAAGATTTGAACTTCTTATAAACACATAATCAGACACTATAAAATCTTCATAACTTTCCAGTTTGAAATTTCTAAGTTCAAGCTGACCACTACGTGTTTTATGTCCTCTTGCCCAAAATTGGAACAATACTTTTTTCGCTCCTGTAGGCACTTTCACCAATTGTTCATATGTGTTCCATTTCACTTTTTCTGGTTCTTCTACCTCAAATATAAAACTCGTATCTAAAACCTGATCATAGGCGTCAAGGAATATCAGTTTACTATGTCTTTTAACAATGGCATCTGATCGAGCTTCAAATGTTATTAAGAGCTCTTCCAACTCATCAACCTCGATTGGTTCACTTGACGATATATACCAGTCACATGAACAGGTTGCATCATATGTTATATTTAGATCATTCTCCCCTAACAGCGAGTGTTTCATCATTTCAGATGTTATTCTCTCACATGTGCTACAATCAGAAATTGCTTGATCTCTTCTGACACTCTCTGTAACAATGGAATTGGGATCAAACGCATGAAATGTTTCAAGTGATGCTAAATTCTCATTCTCACTATCAATTACCATATTTATACTATACCTACCCGCTTTAAGTGGGATATCCTCAAAGACTTCGCCACCAGTGAAGCCCATAGGTCTTTGCTTCTCTATAATGCTGTATGGATAAACCTGTCCAAGTGGATCAAACTCCACAGTTACCGTTTCCTTCTTATCCAGAATCGATCTATTTTTAATGGTATTTGAATACACGAGTTCATTATTGTCATCCAAAATCTGAAATTCTACAAATCCATCAGTCTTATTTTTAAAATAGATTTCAGGTTTCACGTCATAATGACCTGGTGCTGCAACTTCAAATTCTGAGTTTAGGGTTCCTTTGCTTATGGCAATCCCCGTCCCATAGCTTAATTCTGGGTAAAGTCGACGACTTTGGATGTTTCCGTCTTTTTCAAAATCAATTTCTGTTTCAAGCATAAGCATTTGATCATGTTCACCTAAAACGCGCTTCCAAACCTGAACTTTCTTATCATAAATATCACTAGGAACAATCACTACATTTTGAATGGCATTAAAACCGCTAATATTCGTGATCGTAACTGGAAGTTCTCCCGATTCGAGTACAACGTCTTCAACCTCAGTCCACTGAAATCCACTCAGTTGACTCGTCTTAGAATCTATTAAATGTGACGCCCCTCCAATTTCAACCTCAAATTCCCCTCCACTTTGTGATTTGAAATGACGTATAAAAACTTTATATTGTCCACCTTCAACAGCTTTACTCATTTCAATACGATTTGGTTTTGTATACCGTGGAAACTTTTTGATTTCTACATCGTGAATCCACCAATATATTTTATTTTCAGGCCGTTGATATGTGAGTAAATCAATCCTTATAAATGCCGTATCTTTTGGCGAAACGACTTCACCTGTAAAATCCACAGTGTCAAAATTCGTAAATTCGTCTGGACCCACTATATATTGAATGCCTATTTCTTTTCTGTTTTTATCATAGAACCTCGCTTTCATGTGAAGCTTATTGGCGCCTCTGCCTGAAAGCAGAATTTTGAATTGATAAGGCATTTTTTCTTCTGCAGTTAAAATAGGTGATTTTGCCACCTGCCATATAAAACTAGGATCACCTTGCTGAACCACACCCTGAAGAATTCCTACATTTTCTTGTGCATTATATGGGTTGCTAATCACTTCAAATAAATCTGGATTATCTGGTACAAAAAAGTTATCTGCTCTCAGCAAAGAATCAAAATCGTAAACGATCTCACCTTCGATATTCTTTTTCTCATGAGGTTTCACATCAAATGCTTCTGAAGCAAACGTTAAAACCATGCCCCTGTCCTGATCCCAATCAAACGACGGATGGATGATATCCATCTTCTTCTGGAACCAAGCCCAATCTACGAATGTGGTATAAGTCTTTGACCATTTCAAATACGGATTCACCTCATGAACATATTCAAATGGATACAACTTATATTCTGGCTCAACACTTGGCAAGACAAGGTCATTTAAATACTGATACTCAATAATGTCATCAGATTGTATGATACTCGGATCAAACGATTCTGTTTTTGTCATAAAAACCAAAGGAGATTCAAGAGGATCAAATCCTTCAATTTCCATAAAAGAATTCATTTTCAAAAGACCATATGGTGTAAATATGCGTCTGTGATTGAAGGCAGCATCAAGTACGTTCCGTTTGACATTGAATATGGTAAATATGCTATTTTGCATAATTCTCTCTAAATCGCTTTGTACATCTAATATTTCTTCATTGAATTCTTGACGAATTTCCTGATCTAGATACTCATTGTGATAAATCAGTTGATTGACACCAAATGCTTGAACCAACTTTTTAATATGCGTGGTTCTTCCTTGGTCTAATAAAAGCTGCATAAGATCATAATAGTATTTGATTGAAGGGTCGTTGCCTTCATGGTGAAATACAGTTTTAACTGGAGAATTATAAATGTGAATATCTCCTGTCGCTTTTGTGTTGTCAAACCCTGACGGCGTATTCCAAGTTGGTGTTGCAATATGCGATATTGGTCGCAACATATGTTCTGCTACTGGCATATACAGCACATAAGGCTCTTCTTTCTCTTCATCAAATCCCCCATCTTCATTTCTCAGATAAAAATCTCTCAGTTCCTGATGTGCAACCGGTTCTTCAATCGGTTGATAAAAACGATCAAAATATAAATTTTTAATCGGTGCCAAGTAAAAGAACATTGATAGTGATAATAAAACAAATACAAGACCATTCACAAAAATCCCGTAAGTCTTATTCTCTGTCCATCTATAAATGACTTCGATCCCAAACACCAAGAGGACAGAATAGACAATGGCCTGTAAGCCAATCATTTTATTAGGATCTCTGAAGATATTCCCAAATACAGGTAGGTTTGCGAGTCTCAGGAACACACCTGACAATGCTGGATAGTAGACACCCGTCGCATTTAAAACAAGAAGTCCACCAAGTATTGATAGAAATAGTACAATATGATGCTTGTAACTCGAGGTCATTGCGCCAATAATTACAAATATGATCAAGACCCCACCACCCATGTAAAACCCCAATGGAATATCTCCTAAATTAATCATTGGCCACCAGTATCCGAGTAAATATACAACTTGGTCCAGTGAAGCATGTCTTGAGAACATGGTATATGTGTCGATTACATTAATATTGTGTTGTGACGCGCCTACATCAAGCGCTATGCCGCCAATATAAATGCTCAGCCAGTAGAAAGACATTCCAAATGTCATAGTACCCAGCAATACCAGTTTTACAAATATGGCTTTGAAGATATTTTTAAGTATTAAACGGCCATGTTTAAAATACTGAATAAAATACTTTATGCAAAGCAGAATAAATAATATACCGAGTACGAGTACAGAATAAAAAAAGTAATGAATTGCGGCCGAGCTCATAGTAATCAAGTAGCCGAGTATCAACATGTCCAATATATTTTTCGCATGAATTTTCTTGGAATACTGACTATAACCGTCAATGATCTGTCTTTGGAATTTATGATCAAACACCTTAAAAAAGTAAAGTATCACAAGCGGAAAAAGACTGTAGCCTGTCAGTAAATATATATGCTGAATTCTGTAAATGATCCACGGATTTAATGCATAGAACAATCCCCCAAAAATAAGAGCCGTCACTTTCCAAAGGTTAAATTTTCGTCCCATATAAACACTTATGAGTCTTTTGGTCAGCAAATACATTGAAAATGCTGATAAAAACAACAATTCTACAATGAATCCTTTTATAAAGAGATGGCCATTCCACGAAAAAATACCGGACAATAGATAGAGAGGTATAATGAAAAATAGCCGCGGAATATTGAGCATAGATACAGTATTCCATCTTGTGTTCCAGAGACCATAGATTTCATCCATATAATCTTTAGAATAGAATGGAAAATCAATATCTGAAAACACGATATGACCTGGTTTAAACAATACCGAAACATAGTAAAGAATCCCTAGACTCATAAGAGCCAAGGAGAATAAATCATATCTATAAATATAAAAGTATTTTGAAGCTCTATTTATGATTCTTTTGGGTCCTTTCATTCTGGACACCCTCTTCCTCAAGCTCCGAATAAAGCTCTTCAAGCTCTTCTTTCAATATTCCAATATCATCGTAGCTTTTCACTGCGACATTCATATGTTCAATAGCCAGACTGATATTTTTTCTAATTTCCTTAAGTTCAGGAACACGACCCAAAGTCTGACCCACCATCTCTTTTTGAAATGTTTTAATAATCCTCCATGCAACTAAAAAACCCATAATCAATAGTACGCCAGCTATGATTAAAAGCCGAATCACATACAGCCTCACACTTTGCTGATAATTTTGATCAAGCTGCAATGTTAAAGTGTGATATGTAATATTTCCAAACGTCACCTCACCAGTGTTGTAAAACACCTCATTTACATATCCACTAACCGTTTTTTCAGCTTCAGAGTGATTAAAGAACATACGACCATTTAACTGCTCGCCCACTTCGATAATTGGAACAATATGCTGATCATAAATACCTTGCATACCTTTTGAGCCTTTCATATTCTTCGAAAGTAATTTGGACATATCTATGACCATGACAAGATAGTGATTCTCACCTTTATATGAAACCAGGTTTTTCGTTGAATCATAGGGTTCTACAATAAGTGGCTGGTAGAAGAATAATCCTTCTATAGAATACTGATCAAGCAACATATGATGTCCTTGCTGCCCCTGAGCCTTCTTATGAACTCTTTCAGCATCATAGTAATGTACTTCCAAAACTTCTAAACGATCTTTTAGAAGTCGAATTGAGTCGTCTAGCCACTGGTCTCTCGTGTCCAGAGATAAAGACATTGATTCAATATCCATTTCAAGTTCTCTAAGATTCAACTTTAATTCCTGTGTCAATTCATGACCCGAAGTCTCAACAGCAACAATGGCCGTTTCGTAAAGCGAACGCTTAACAATTGGAAAATGAAATGCACTCATAATCACAAGAACAAGCATGGCCCAAATTGTAATGAAACCGAATATTTTCTTGTTCATATTTTCACGCCCAGTCTTTTGTTAAATCATAAAGTCTTAAGAACCCCTCACTCCCATTCACCAGTTCATAATTCATATCTCTCCAATGAAGAGGAAGTTCTTTATCTGACGATCTTTCAACAATCCCAAGATTGTCATCTGTTAGGATCCAGTGATCAAGCTCCACTACTTTTTTCAGTGCCGAAGCTTGAACAAAATGGATTTTCTCAGAATTATGTTCATTTTCATACCAACCTTTTGAAATGGCGATAGTTTCCTCAATCATTGCAATCGCATCCTCATCAATTTTCCAAGGCTTTACAATGTATTTATAAACATGACCTTCGTTAATGGCTTCGATAATTGCTGAGACCTGTGCACTTCCACTCAATATCATTCTCATCGTGTCTGGACTTAAATCTTTAACCAGTTTGGAAAGTTCAAGACCATTCATATCAGGCATCATAATATCTGTGATCATTACATCTATATGAAATTGACGAATCCACTTCAAAGCTTCTTCACCAGAATTTGCAAAGTGACATTTTATATCCGTTTGACTCATTTTTCTTTCAATAAGTTTAAGAATCATCTGATCATCATCTACGAATAATACGCGTTTCATAAAGCATCCTCCTTACAACTCTACATATCTTATTTCGCAACTCTCTAAATACTGTATAATTTCAAGTGTAGTGCGCTGAATCTGTTCATACGCCTCTAATCCACTCAAATAAATTAATTTCAGCCCAAACTGTCCAATTTCTATGAAACCATAATTGTCGCCACTGTCTTTTATTTGAATAGCCAGCCTTTCGATTTCTTTATATTGTCTGTGTGGCAATAATTGATTAATCTCGTTCACTTGTTTTCTTATATGTTTTATATATGCGGGCACAATGGATTTGAAATCTTGATCTATATATACCATCATATTGTCCACCTCCTACATTCCGATCGCAATCTTTATGATATTTTTTACAAATTTTACGGAATCGACTAACACATCAATATGGGATCCTTCTCTGTCTTTAAAATAAACAGGTACTTCTAAAACACGAAGGTTCAGTCTTTTGGATACATGGATGATTTTTAAATCGATAGCTAAACCATACTTTGTGTCTAATTGGCTCAAGATATGTTTTACAACTGAACCTCTAAACAATTTGAGTCCTGTTTGTGAATCAGTCACACCTTTTGGCAACAACGGCTTCGTCATAATACGCTTGATAGTACTGATTACGTCCCTTATAAATGGTCTATCTTCTGCTGTTTTATCTTTTGTACCAATAACGATGTCGTAATATCCCTGTTCGATGATATTAATGAGTTTCGAAATGTCATCTAGGTTGAACGCATTGTCCGCATCTGCAAATATGATAATGTCCGATGTGGCTATTCTAAACGCTTCCATATACGTTCCCGCTTTTCTAGTGTTTTCATGAAGAGGAATCAAGTGGAATGCCACTTTAAAATCTACAGCGTCATTTTCTTCGTGGTATGCATCAATCATGTCGTTAATGAATGAATTTGAATCATCGTTGCTGCCATCATCAATGAAGTATATTGAAATGTATGGATAGCCTAATGCATTGAGCTTCCTTAGTTTAACTGCAAACTCTCGAACGTATTTAATCCTATGCGCTTCATTGAATATTGGAATGAATAAATCCATGGTCATTCTTTTCGTAGGTAGATCTGGATAAATGAGTAGCGCTACAGCCTGCATCAACGCTTGAGGATCATAGGCATTTCTATATTCAATTTTAATGCGTCCTTTACCATTCATAGATTTCAAATGCTCCAGAGCCTCATCCGCTTGAAGAGGATCAATTACCCATAACACCGGAATGTCTTCAACAACATTTCGAATGTCGTTTAATGTTTGAATGCTTTCCTTCATGTCGATCAAATCAATAATATATAAGTCAAAACCAAATTCTACTTGGTCTAAATTCTGAATTTCATTCAGCGCCAAAGACTTTTTATAATCCATATTAGAGTTTCCAAATACACCAATTCGCTTCCTGTTCATATCAACACCTCAATTTTTCATTGTTCCAGGTTGTGTGACTATGACGTCCAGCATCCCTCTTAATTCAAAATTGCCCATATTGGCTGGAATCAAGTACTGGTCACCTGTTTGAACATCAAATATCTGATCTCTATATGTTAAGTAGCCTGTACCACCAATACAACTAATCAGTTGGAAATTAGGATTCACTTCATCTGTAAAGCAATCTCGAATTTTAATACGTTTAACTTCAAAGTGTGATGTTTGAATGAAATAAGTGATCTCATTATTTCCCTTCATTTCTTTGAATCCACGACATTTTCCAAAATCAGCACTCAACTTAATCACTTTTTCAGCTTCTTCTAAATGTAGTTCTCTGCCTCTTCCATAGTCGTGGAGTCTAAATGTCAAATCGCTGCTTTCTTGAATTTCAAGGAGTACAATGCCTTTGCCAATACCATGGATCGTACCAGCTGGTACTGAGTAAAATTCACCTGCATTTACTTCGACATGGTTTAGACAATCTCTAAGATCTTCATTTTCAATTGACTTCATTGTTTCTTCTAAACTACAGCTGTTAGAACCTAGAATGATTTCTGAGCCAGGATCTGCGGATAAAATATACCAAACTTCCGTCTTTCCAAATCCGTTATAATTCTCTTTTGCATACTTGTCGTCTGGATGTACCTGAAGTGATAAATCTGATTTTGCATCTAAGAATTTCACCATAATTGGAAATGCTTCATATGCCTTTCCAAGAAGTCTGATATTTTCTTCATTCATGAGAGAGCAAACCGACTGACCTTGTAGTTCGCCATTCATGATTTTACTTGAACCATTCGGGTGACATGCCAGCTCCCATACTTCGCCAAGCTGCATTTCCGAAGAACTTTTATGATAATATTTTAAGTCGTTGCCGCCCCATACTTTTGATTTCATTGCGCCTTCAAGTTTTAGTGGATACATATTCGTTCCTCCTTATACGGTTCTTTAAACACCAACATCTGCCAGCAATTGGTTCATAATCTGCATTGTTCCAAGAACTGTGAGTAGAAGATACATTCCGATCATTCCTAAAGCCAGTACAGGATGTTTTATATAAAGCCATAAGTTGTTAAATTGATAAAGTACTGGTCTAAAGAAGTACCAACGCTGAAAGGCTTTTAGAAAACCATGTTCTTCTGTACTTAATGTCTCAGGCATTTTTTCGAAGTGATACATTTTCTTTTGAAGTAGATTAACGAGTGTTACTTTTTTCTCGTCGTGGCTTAGTCCTGAACCTTTCAGTCTTTCAACGATTCCACCTTTATCTCTATACCGGAGTGTTGGTTGAATCTCTTCAAATGAGATCTGATTTGAATGAATGCCTCCAGATTCAACATAAGCTTCTTTTCTCCAAAACCTTGCAGCTTCAACGGAATGGTTGTCCACTTTGTATGCGTTGTTGATGACTTTTCTTTCAAACATTTTAACTTTGGTCATTAAGTTCTTATGCTTCGAAACAGGTGTTTCTTGAATAACCAACGCTCCAACTTCAGGACTGTTCTCCATTTTTTCAACGGCTGTTCCAAGTAAATC
>Ga0070724_10000364_pt1 | contig 34477 bp, 30 predicted proteins | sample tdDd001_FD_67278 | JGI IMG/M metagenome (GOLD analysis project Ga0070724, IMG submission 67278) | Marine sediment microbial communities from the Atlantic coast under amendment with organic carbon and nitrate - tdDd00.1 | ecosystem: Environmental > Aquatic > Marine > Coastal > Sediment | place... | reverse complement strand
ATTGAGATGTTCTACAACATTAAACGCCGACATGGTTCCAATAATCAGTTATCGCCAGTAGAGTATGAAAGGCAATATGAAATCAAGTTAAAGAGTGTCTACTGATTTGGTGGCTATTCAATTAACACACTGGCAAGCAGTTCTACAGGTGTGAACAAGATTGGTTGCTACCTTTTGTGTAAGAAGGCTTACCACCGTCGTGATGGCAGCAAAATCGACATAAAACAGACTTTTAGCCATTGGATGTTGAGCTGAGTAAGGTGGAACTGCATCACAGCGCCTATACTTTTCCTATACCTTATAGGAGAACTTTAGTTGATGCCTAGTTTGCCTCCTGTTGTGCGCCTTATGCGACCTAAGCAATGGGTCAAGAACGCGTTTGTTCTTGCTCCATTGCTTTTTGCTGGCCTATTTACTGATATCTTGTCTGTGCTGCATGCCTTATCAGCCTTCGTTATTTTTTGTATCGGTTCATCTGCGACTTACGTTTTAAATGATTATCACGACATTGAGAATGATAGAAAGCACCCCGTCAAATCAAAGAAAAGGCCGCTCGCATCCGGTGAAGTGAGTAAACCGCAGGCGCGATTTTTGATGGTTATCTTATACGGGATAGTGGCGTTGTCTGCTTTGGTTTACCCAGAGGTAACCGCGGTTGTTGCTGCGTACTTATTACTTAATGTCGCGTACACACTTCATCTTAAATATCAGCCGGTATTAGACATTTTCTCGATTGCGCTCGGTTTTGTTTTGCGAGTGTATGCTGGCGCGGTGTCGGTAGATGTTCCGCTTTCTTCTTGGATGTTCATTACCACGCTTTCACTGGCGCTTTACTTAGCGGCGATCAAGAGGAGGCAAGAGCTTCTCATTAGTGGAAAAGATGCTCGAAGTGTTCTAAAGCATTATACCGTCGAACTTGTCGATAAATATGCACAAATATCAGCAGTTTGTGCCATATTGTTTTACAGTTTGTTTGTGATGTCAGATAAGCCCGATATGGTGTATACCATCCCATTTGTGTTATTTGGTTTATACCGTTATTGGTTCATCGTTGAGTCAAAGTCTTGCGGTGAATCACCAATCTATGTCTTATTTTCTGATAGATGGCTACAGCTAACTATTTTAGGTTGGACTGGCGCTTGTTTGTATTTGTTAGCGGTTTAAAAGGCGAGGGATGATGGATCTCAGTTACCTAATTACACCTTTCTTTGCGTGGTTAGTCGCAGGTTGCGTAAAATTTGCCATTAACACCGTTCGAGCAAGACGTTTGGCTTTTGACTTGATTGGTTACGGTGGTATGCCCAGTAATCACAGCAGTATTGTGAGTAGCGCTGCTGCCATTATCGCTTTTAATGAAGGATTGCAAGAGCCTGCTTTGGTGGTGGCTTTAGCGCTGGCATTTATTGTCATACTTGATGCCACTAGTTTGAGGCAACAACTGGGGAAACACGCGAGCGCTATTAATGTCTTGAACAAAAACCAATCCGATAAGCCGTTAAGAGAAAGAATGGGGCATAGCCGTTTAGAAATTCTGACCGGCATCATCACTGGCGTCGCTTCGGCTTGGTGTGTGCACTATGTATTTACTTATCTCATGAAGTAGCTCATAAGACAATTTACAACTCTAAAGTTGTTTATGGTGATTGGTACAACAATAGAGTTGTTTGAGGTGTGTAGTGAGGAATGTTGGTAAATTGCAGCATTGCTCATTGAGCAACGTAAAATGCTGAGTTATAGAGCAAAAAGATATGTCCATATGAAGCAGCAACAGTACCAGATAGAATAGGCTGAAGGTCTCAACATTCAACTACAAAACAAAAAGGGCCAACTCTTGCGAGTTGGCCCTTTCCAAACGTTTGGTGGGCTGGAGTGAGTTGAACCAAGGTGTCAATGTATTAAAATTCAGTTAATTAGCGCGGTGTTGTCAATTTGGTGTAGCATACTTTTTGAAGACGAGGCTGTAACAGATTCTGTGTAACTGCCATTTAGTTAACGTGTTTATCGAGACGTTCCTCGAACTCGATAATAAACCGAGGCAGGCTATGCCTCCCTCTTGTCTTCAGCGTCAAACCTTCGTTAGGTTTGCCCCTTGAAGTTCTTAGGGTAATGAGGCAAGTATTTTACTTCTTGTTCAACTTGCTGCAGCATTTCTTCCGTAATTGCGATTTCCTCGTATACCATAACAATTTCCTTATTTGAGTGCGTATGTGACAGGTGCAGGGAACAACAGCGCAAGGTCGCGTTTATTCATCTTGAATAGTGGCCCTTTTTCGCTCACTTTATTGGTCTTCCCGCTTCGTTTGATCAGGTGATCCATTGTGATTACCCCACTTTCGATGAGAGGAAGGAGTTGGTTCACCAGTGGTGATTTTGTATGGGTTACACTGATTAATTCGAAGTGTTCTTCTCCATCTATACTTTCGCTTATGGCCTCGACCCAGAAGGTTTCTGCATGTTTTTCTTTAAGGCGTTGTCTGAGAAGGTCACCAGGCCAAACTGCTACCAGCTCATCATTTTTGTACCACTCTTGCAGCTCGTCTTTTTCTTTATCGTATATGAAACTTAGGCCCTGTGTATTTTCCCTCTGGGTACTGATGGTGCAGTAAAGCTTGAAATCGTCTTCGCGTTCGTAGCCATAGCGATTTAAAATATCGGCGCTTCGTTTGCATGGGCTGCTCTTCCAGTCTGCAACTTGAGCAAAGAGTGTAGTACGTGTTTTCTGGCCTCGGCCGGCTTTTAGCTCGATGCCTTTGTAATCAGGCTGTTTACTTGAATTAGCCTCTATACCTAACAGAGCTTCCAACGTGTAGCCAATGGCTGTGTCCCCAACTCTTTGTGCTTTGAATGGCTTTTTTGCTAGCTCTTTAAGCTTATCTAGTAGCTCATTGGAAATCTCAGAGTGTGATGCAAGATAGCTTTTAAAGAAGTCCTTTATTGGTGTACTACTGCTATGCTCGTAACTAGGGGAAGGCTCTTCTACCCCTGCAAAATTAATATCGCTATCGGTCAACTCTGAGAGGCTGTTTTTACTGAGATTGATAAGGTGTGGTACTTGATTGTTGATGATTATTGCAACCTGATCACCGGCTTCCGCTAGTTCACTTAATTTTCGGAACCACATCCGTGGATCGCCTTTCTTGGTTGTCGGGCGGTATAGACTCACTTTGCTCTTGATTGCTTTCTCTGGTGTTAGCAAAACCGCATCGGTTACAACTTTGTGCTCGGGCCCTTGCCCCTGTTCCCAATAGAAATGGTAGTTTTCCTGTTCAAAATGCAGTCGGACAGGGTGTATTGCGTCAAGGATCGACTTTTTCAAGCCTGTAGCTGTAGGCTCAAAAATTGAGTACTCAATACCAAGTTTGGCCAGTTGCTTTTGGTTTTCTTCGACTCGGCGCTTCGTTTCAATATCAAGATCTTGGCTTCGTTCATTTTCGTAGATGTCGTAGTCATCTTCGCTCATTTCTATATCGCCATCTTCAACGAAGTTAGCTGTCGGTTCCGGGATTTTCTTTGCTGCCAGCTCTAGGTCTATATGGTACTGGTTGTATTCAGCCCAATTATTGAACCCGTACTTTTTACTTGCTAGATCAAGTGCTTCAGTTTGCGATATTCCGTATTCTTTCTTAATTGATTTAGCTTTTTGTTTGAAGCGTGATAGTGAAGGGATTTTTGGTTTTGTCATGGTGTACCTTTATGGATTTTTAGCCTTGTGGCTACTTTCAGTTGGTGGGGAATACACACAGGGTGTTTCTCTTTTTTAGGAAGGCTCTTTCCCCGAGCCGTGTTGGGGCCGGAATTTAGGTATTGAGGCCTTGGGTATGGTAATAGCGAAGGCATTCTTTCCAGTTAGTGAATCCATATTGCTGGCTCAATAGATCAAGGGCTCTGGCCTGCTGGATGCCTTCGGTATTTTTTTGAGCTTTCGCCCGTTGTTTGAAGCGTTTAATGGGTGGTAATGGTTTGGTTGGCGCATTCATAGCAATTCCTAATCGTCAGATCGCCAAAGGCGATGATTTCGGTAATTTGGCAGTACGTCAGGTACTTTTCTGATATCAGAAGGCTTTGCTCTGAAGCCTAAAAAACGCCGGGCATACTAAACCCCACCGTTTGATGGCGTAGATTGGGATACATAGGGGGTAAATTGCTAAACGGTCACCCACTGTAAACACACCCTTGTTATGGGGAATCTACAGAGAGGACCTGAAGGGGTCTTTTCGAATGGACGATGGCAGCTCTCAGTGCCTGACTAGTAACATATTAGAGCTTGCAAACCTTGTCAATAAATTAATCAATAGTCTTTTATTAAAACTGCCTGGACTTTTGCTGTTTTTTTCCATACAATTCCACGTCATTTAGTTTTGTGAGTAGGTTATTTCTGTGAATCATATTGAGCTTTTTGCTGGTTGTGGTGGATTATCGCTAGGTTTGGATGAGGCCGGCTTTGAACTGGTACTTGCTAATGAACTGTCACCGATGGCTGCAGAAACGTTTGCCTATAATTTTTTTGGGGAAGATCTGGAAGAGTTGGCGAACCAGAATCAAATGCCTGCTCATACGTTTTGGCTAAATAGCAAAAATGACAGCTTGAAGCCTCGTCTTCGTGAGAACCCATTTGAATTCCCAGCATATGGTGCCAAAGGTTGTAGTGATCTGCCCGAAGAACACTGGGAAGCTCTTAATGGTAATCTGGTTGTCGGTAGTATCATTGAGCTAAATCGCTTGTTGGACGCAAAATCTGTTCTTGTTGAGCAACTACGTAGTGCTTTTGGTCGTGATGGTGGCCTAGATCTAGTTTCCGGAGGGCCGCCATGCCAGAGCTTTAGTATGGCCGGCAAGCGGGAAAAGAATAGTGATAAGAATACCTTACCATGGGAGTTTGCTAAGTTTGTCAAGCATACGCAGCCAAAGATCGCACTGCTGGAAAATGTGACAGGTATACTTCGCCCTTTCAAAGACGATGACGGTAACCAGTTCCATGCATGGTATGAGGTCGCCAAAGTATTTGCTTCTATTGGCTATGTACCTCTTTGCCTACATGTGAACGCCCGTCAAGCCGGTGTCGCGCAGAACCGCCCGCGCTTTATCATGGTTGCTGTTCACAACGAACACCTTGCCACCCTTAACGGTGTTTTGGATGATGCTTCACTTTCCTTATTTGACAAGCCTATTGCTTTTTACAACCGAGTCCAGAGTGAGGTAGTAGACCAGAGTGGTGATTTGCCTTTTGGGTTGCTTGATTATATAGATGCCACAAAACCAGCTGGGCTGCAGAAGTTTACAGGAACATTTCTGCACCCGCTTGTCGGGGCCGAAGTGGAGGTTTCTGTACAGGAAGCGCTTGATGATCTGAAAATCCATATTCCGGCTCAACCTTCTGCATTTATCCAGCGGCTTAATCAGACGTTTGCTCGTCTTGGCGAGCATCCAGCAGGGCTAAACCATGACTTACGCAACAACAGCCCTTTAGTTCAACGTAGGTTTAGGCTATATCAGGTGCTCCAGCAGGTGGGTGACCGCCAGGTGACAAGGGCAGTATTTTCGATCCTAAAAGGTGAGGCTGATGTGCTTCCTGCTGATATCTGGGATACGCTTAGTGACTTCGAGTATCAACATGAAAATGGTGAGCTCTACGCTTTTGCTTCTAAACATGAGTTTGAACAGTATCTTCTTGCTCACCCGACGAAGAAACAGACCCAGAAGGCCTTGATTGCTAATTCTCCAGCGCCTGCAGCACTATCGATCCCGGATGATGCCTGCCATTATGATGAACACGAGCTGAGGGTATTGACTGTGCGTGAGATGGCGAGGATCCAGTCGTTCCCGGATAATTTTGTATTTCGATCCAAGATTACAACCGGTGGCCAGATGCGTAAGTTCGAGGTTCCTCAATATACTCAGGTAGGTAATGCTGTTCCTCCATTGTTAGGCTTAGCTCTTGGTAAGGTAATAGCTAAATTGTTGCCGTAAGTGGTTTTGTGGCGGGTAGTAGGTACCCGCCATTGGTAGGTTGGTTTCAGCTTGAGAAATAGAAGTGATAAAGGAGTTGAAGCATTTAAAGACAGCATCTTGCTATTTTTATGTTGACAGTTTTTCGCTTTGTTAAGGGTTTTAGGGCTGATGGCTGTTCAAGGTCTGAGTTTTTAGATGTGGATTTTTCATCTACGTGATGTGACTTATAGTCTGTGGTCAAAGGACCTTATTTACAGCAATTTTATGTCTTTTATTTTAGTGGAGTTTAGTATGCCTATTAGGGTGAACACTGCTGTTGTACTGAAAGATATCAGATTAGAGAAAGGTTTAAGTCAGGAGAGGCTTGCAAAGGTTTCTGGGATAGACCGTACATTCATTTTCGGAATCAAGATTAGAGTCAGGTCTAATGAAATGGTTCTCCTTATCGGCACCGACTAAGGTAAAGATATGACTCAACTCGAAAGAGGCAAACCATCATGACGACTATAGCAACTCTAGGTATCGATATTGGCAAACGTTCATTTCATGTCATTGGTCGCGACGAAAATGAGAAACAGGTTAAAAAAGCTAAGTACTCACGCCAAAAGCTATTGAAATTTATTGCGAATATACCTCCATGTTTAATTGCCATGGAAGGCTGTGCTGGTGCTCATTGGCTAGGCCGTAAATGCCAGGAGCATGGGCATCAAGTTAAGTTAATTCCTGCTCAATTCGTTAAACCGTATGTTAAATCGAATAAGAATGACTTCATCGATGCTGATGCGATATGTGAAGCCGTTGGCCGCCCACAAATGCGCTTCATTACACTCAAAACAGAGCAACAACAGATTATTAGTGCTTGGTGCCGGATTAGAGAAGGTTACGTCGTTGAAAAAACGGCGGTCTCTAACAAAATACATGCATTTTTTCTTGAGTTTGGTGTTTCTCGTTCAAAAGGAAAGAGGTCTCTTAATGAGATTCCTTCAATACTTGAAGATAGTGAAGCTCCGATCCCTGATGGTTTAAGAGAAATCATTTCTCGACTTTACGATGAATACAAAGCCCTACAGCAACAAATTAAGCAAGTGGAAACTCGTTTAACAGAATTACTTAAACCAGAACCTTTGGCAGAAAAACTAATGGAAGTACATGGTGTCGGTCTTATTACGACAGCACTACTTATAGCTAAAGTTGGAGATGGTAAGCAATTCAAAAATGGTCGAGAACTTGCAGCGTGGATAGGGCTGGTACCAAGGCAATATAGTACGGGTGGAAAGGATACTTTGCTTGGCATAAGCAAGCGGGGAGATAGTCATTTACGACGTTGCCTCATACATGGAGCACGCTCCATAATTCAATGGCATAGCGAAAGCTCTCAAAGGTGGTCGTCTTGGCTGAAAAAGCTTCAATCAACCAAGCCAGCCAACGTTGTTTGTGTCGCGCTGGCGAATAAACTAGCACGAATCGTTTGGGCAGTGATGGTCAAAGAGCCTCGCTTCCAAGCATAACTTTAGAATTAGCTCGATTTTATGAAACAACAGCTTATGCGACATCGCTGAAAACCTGAAAAAGGCTTAAACGCAATGACGTTGCCGGTCTTGATTGGATAGCGATGTGCGCATTTTCATAGTGGTCTTGGCAAAACAGAAAGCCAAACTGAACCCGAATACATTGACGCAAGCTAGTTTCACAAATAGAGATTTACGAAGAAAAAGGTTGACCGTAAGGGGAGAACCATACATTGTCTTTTGCTTTCTATCTATCTTTTTGATTTTATTTTAATAAATACTTCAAGTAACACACAAGCTTTAGGTAAAGCACTGCACTGATTGGCAGAGTAACAAAACAAAAAGGGCCAACTCTTGCGAGTTGGCCCTTTCCAAACGTTTGGTGGAGCTGGCGGGAGTTGAACCCGCGTCCGAAAACCATTCATCATTGGTACTACATGCTTAGTCGATCTTTAATTTCACCACCTACCTGCGAACCGACACGCTAGTAAATGGCTATCCTGAATTATAATTCGCGCTTTTCCTCTCAGGCGGGAGAAGCCACGCTAGCTTGTTTGGGTTTGACTCTTTGTAATTCCCCGTCTTACGAGCGGAAGCTAGGGCAAAGAGGCTCTGAGCAGGTTATTAAGCTGCTAGTGCGTAGTTTTCGTCGTTTGCGACTATTTTTTTGCGGCTTTTTACGTGGCCAACCGCCCCACGGCATGCACCTCAGACTTCAGTATTCCCGTCGAATCCTAAATCAGCCCCAAGTGTTGTTTGCATAGTACCAGAAAAGCAGAGCCTGTCTAGCACTGTGCAATCTAAGTGGTTAAGATTAACGCAGATTGCTCTTCATAACGCGAGCTTTATCGCGTGCCCAATCTTTTTCTTTCATATCAGTACGTTTGTCGTGCAGTTTCTTACCTTTTGCCACACCGATTTTGATTTTCGCCCAAGAGCGAGACCAGTACATGGTGGTGGCAACTAAGGTCATGCCTTCACGGTTAACGCGGCCGACTAAGTTGTCAATTTCTTTGCGGCTCATCAGCAGTTTACGAACGCGGGTAGGGTTCGCGACTGTGTGAGTACAAGCCTGTTGGAGTGGTGTGATTGTCATACCACTGATGAATGCCTCTCCGTCACGGATATAGACATAGCTTTCGGCGATGTTGGCTTTGCCTTCGCGCAGGGATTTAACTTCCCATCCTTGCAGTTCTAGGCCAGCTTCGATCTCGTCGTCAATGAAATATTCGTGGCGAGCTTTTTTGTTTTGAGCAATGGTATTGCTACCAGCTTTGGATTTTGTTTTTTTCTTTGCCATAATAGCGCCATTATACGGATTGCACCGATATTGGGAAATCCTTTTATGCTAACCAAACTGCCATTTTACGTGGTTTGCGATGACTTTACGATGTAAGAGTGAGTGATATGCCTCAAGTAACCCGCAGCGCCTTGGTGCCATTTAGCGCTGAACAGATGTTTACCTTGGTGAATGATGTCGCCAGTTATCCTAACTTTCTCCCTGGCTGTTCGGGCTCTCGAGTATTAGAAAGCTCCGACTCGGCGATGGTCGCCTCGGTGGATGTGTCTAAGGCGGGGATCAGCAAAACTTTTACCACCTCCAATGAGCTGGAAGAGGGACGCAAGATATTGATGCAGTTAGTGGATGGGCCATTTAAGTCTTTGCAAGGCGGTTGGGAGTTTATTCCGCTCGATGAGGCGGCTTGCAAAGTAGAACTGAAGTTAGAGTTTGAATTTACCAGCAAGTTGGTAGAAATGGCGTTTGGTAAGGTGTTTAATGAGCTTACGAGCAATATGGTGAATGCGTTTACCCAGCGCGCAAAACAGGTTTATGTGTAATGAGTACTGTTCCAAATATGATCCACGTTGAAGTGGTGTATGCGTTGCCAAGTGAGCAACGTGTGTTTACCCTCGCAGTCGAAGCGGAGCTGACGGTCGGTGAGATCATCGAAAAGTCGGGTGTGTTGGCTTTGTATCCTGAAATTGATTTAGCCAAAAACAAAGTTGGGGTGTTTAGCCGCAATGTTAAGCTAGATGCAACGGTGCACGATAAAGACCGAATCGAAATCTATCGCCCGCTGTTGGCCGATCCGAAAGAGATCCGTCGCAAACGTGCGGAGCAGGCTAAGCAAGCGGCTGAAAAGTAGCATTTCAGCGCTTAATGGCTAAAACGACAAAAAGCTCGCACTGCGAGCTTTTTTAGTTGTCTGATTTTTAACGTTTATACGTTTTTGGCCGTCAACAAGCTAACTAGGCTTAGTTGATACCTTCAAAGAAGGTTTCGCCCGTGGTGTAATCGCCATCCACTTTTACTAATTTTTCACCATTGTCAAAGCGAACAAATAAGTTCTTTTGAATTGGGTCGTTATGACCTTTGGTGTGGTGGTAAATGTAGTACCAAGTGTTTGGGTAGCCGTTCTCTACCAGCATTGGTGAGCCGAGTACGTAGCGTACTTGTTCTTTACTCATACCGAATTTTAACTGGTTTACAGAGTTTTGCTCGATGTAGTTACCTTGGTTAATGTCGATACGGTAAACCAATTTCTCGGCAACCGAACAGCCAGTTAGCATGGTTAGTGCCAACGGGATTGCAACCATCCACTTCTTTAATTGCATATCAAGTACGTCTTTCAAGTCTGTTCTTCAAAAAATTCTCAGCGTCGATGATAATCACTTCGCGCCCAGAAGTAAAAAATGTTTTAGTGCTTCATTAGGAAGCCTGCATTTTTGAGACCACAGTTATACCGATTAGTTGCAAACCAAAAAAGATAAACAGCGTAAGCAATGCTTACGCTGTGAGTGGGCTAACAGTTTTGCCAAAGGTGTTAAGCGGCGATAAGCAACTCTTTGGCATTCGCCAAGGTGCTGTCGGTAATTTGGCTACCGCCGAGCAATCGGGCGAGTTCTTCAATGCGTTGCTCATCGTCTAAGTTGCGCATTTGGGTTTCGGTTTTGCCCGCTTTGGTCTGCTTAGCCACAAACAATTGCTGGTGGCCGCAACCTGCTACTTGAGGTAAGTGAGTCACACACATCACTTGGGTGGACTCGCCCAAGGTACGCAGCATTTTGCCCACTACCGCGGCCGTTGGGCCGCTGATCCCCACATCGACTTCATCGAAAATTAGGCTAGGGGTATCGACTTTTTGCGCCGTGATCACTTGGATAGCCAGTGAGATGCGTGAAAGCTCACCGCCCGAGGCGACTTTAGCAATGGCTTGCAGTGGTTGGCCTGGGTTGGTGGAAACCAAGAAAGTCACGCGGTCGATGCCCAGTGGCGATGCGTTGTTTTCATCACGCACGACATCAATACAAAACTTCGCCTTTTCCATGCTCAACTCGTGCATGCTGCTGGTGATAAGCTTGTTAAGTTCTTTCGCGTAGCGCATGCGAGACTTATTCAATTTTTCTGCCGCGGTTAAAAATAGGCGACGTTTTTGCTCCACTTCTTCGCCTAACGCGTCTAATTTTTCATCGGAGCAGTCTAGCGCTTCAACTTGTTTGAGTAAGTCTTGGTGGTGAGCATAAAGCTCTTCTGGCATCACATGGTGTTTACGCGCCATTGACATGATTTTAGAAAAACGCTCTTCAACATAAGCCATTCGCGCCGGATCAACATCAATACCATCAAGGTAGTTGCGCAGTTCGTTGTTGGTTTCTTCGATTTGGATAATCGCTTCGGCCAGTAAGTTAGGTAACTCGACCAGCCTTTCATCTAGTTCAGCAAGTTGGATAAGGGAGTTATTGGCCGATTGTAAGATCCCAAGCGCGTTCACTTCCTCACCTTCATAAATCAGTTCGATGGCTTGTTGGCAAGTGCTGGCGAGCTCACCACTGTTCGCGAGGCGTTTGTGCTCTTGTTCAAGCTCGGCAAACTCCTCTTCACTAAGCGCAAGCTCGTTAAGTTCTTTGATTTGATATTCGAGTAACTGCTTTTGCGCAAGGTTTTCTTGGCTGTTTTGGCGTAATTGTTTTAGGTGGTTGTCTGCCTGTCGCCACGCTTGATAGCTGGTTTTGCTTTTCGCAATTAGAGTGGTGTGGCCAGCGTATTGGTCGAGCATCGCCAGTTGGTAGTCGCTTTTCATCAACTGGTGGTGAGCGTGTTGACCGTGAATGTTGATCAGCAGTTGACCAAGGGATTTGAGCAAAGAAGCCGGCACTGGGCTGCCATTGATAAAGGCGCGAGAGCGACCTTCTTTGGTGATCACTCGGCGTAAAATACAATCGTTACCTTCTAGCAGATCATTGTCTTCTAACCAGCGGGTCGCGGCGATGTTATTGTCTAGCAGGAAAGAGGCGCTAATGTCGGTTTTATCTTCGCCTTGGCGCACCATGTTGGCTTCGGCTCGGTCACCCAAACATAGGCCGAGCGCATCGATCGCAATCGATTTACCTGCACCGGTTTCACCTGTAATGGTTGTCATGCCTTGTGCGAGTTCGAGCTGCAAAGACTTAACAATCGCAAAATTATTAACGCTTAAATGAGCCAACATTTTATTTACCTGTATAGCTGAACAATACTGTATATGAGAACAGTATATACTGTTTCTTTATACAGTAAAGATCCACAGGTGTTTTTTTGTGAGCCAACTCAGAAAGGCCTTAACGTTTGGTTAAGGCCTAAGTCATTGCGCTAGAACATCATTTGTGGTGCTAAAAGAGTTTGCTAGACCAGCCGAGCTTATTCCGTAGCACGTGATAGTAGCTATAGTCTTCAGGGTGGATCAGCTTTAAGCAGTTGGGGCTTTGATAGATGTGGATCTCGTCGCCTGGCGAGACGGGTAACGATATTTGGCCATCGCAGCTGATTTCCTGTGTGCCTCGGTTATCTGGCGACACCAGTAGTTTAATGCGGCAGTCTCCGTCTACGACCAGTGGTCGGCTAGAGAGGGTATGCGGGAACATAGGCACCAATGAAATGGCATTTAAGCTCGGTGACAAGATTGGCCCACCGCCTGAAAGCGAATAAGCGGTAGAGCCTGTCGGCGTTGATATGATAAGCCCATCGGAGCGCTGAGAAAATGCGAACGTATTGTCGATGTAAACTTCAAACTCGATCATGTGGGCGACTTGGCCGGGGTGAAGAACGGCTTCGTTCAGTGCGGCGTTATGGCTTTTAACTTGTCCATGACGATGAATTTCGGTTTCGAGCAAAAAGCGCTCTTCTTTGAGGTAGTGGCCTTTAAGTACTCGACTGAGGGACTGATCAAACCCTTCAGGGTCGAGGTCGGTAAGAAAGCCAAGGTTGCCACGGTTAACCCCGATCACCGAAATATCGAAGCGAGAGAGTACGCGCGCCGCGCCAAGCATGTTGCCATCACCGCCGACAACAACCGCAAGATCGGCTTGCTCACCGATATTAACAAGGCTGGTGAAATATTTTGTTTCAATGTCACTGAGGATTTCTTCTAGGCGATCGTCAATGAGTACTTGGTAACCTTCAGAATTTAGCCAGTGAAACAGCTCTTTATGCGTTTGCACTGCTTTCATATCGCGAGGTTTGCCTATGATGGCGATCACTTCAAAAGGCTTTGGCATCGATTAAATCCGTTCTAAGAGGGTTATTGTGCTTGAATCAAAAATCTTCGTCCCCATAATAAAGGCAAGTTGAAGAACTATGCGAGTATTTTGTCGTAATTAATTGTACGGCTGCCCTTGCCTAGGTCATTGAATTCGAAATTCCGGAGATATCATGAGCGAACAAGAAAACAAAATTAATGAAGAAGAACTACAACAGCAAGAAACCGCCGAAGAAGTGGAAGCTGTCGGCAGTGATGCAGATATTGATTGGAATGAAGAATCAGAACAAGACGAAACTGAATCAAAAATTGCTCAGTTAGAAGCGGCATTGCTATCGAGCGAAGCGAAAATCAAAGAGCAACAAGATTCTGTTCTACGTGCAAAAGCAGAAGTAGACAACATGCGTCGCCGCTCTGAGCAGGAAGTGGACAAAGCGCGTAAATACGCTTTAAACAAGTTTGCTGAAGAGTTACTGCCAGTTATCGACAACCTAGAACGCGCCATTTTGGCGGCAGACAAAGAGAGTGAAGCAGTAAAACCACTGCTTGAAGGCGTAGAAATGACCCATAACTCGTTTGTAACTACAGTTGCGAAATTCGGCCTAAAAGAGATCAACCCTGAAGGCGAAGCGTTCAACCCTGAGTTCCACCAAGCGATGTCTATCCAAGAAAGCGCTGATCACGAGTCAAACACTGTGATGATGGTGATGCAAAAAGGCTACGAGCTAAACGGCCGCGTGGTTCGCCCTGCAATGGTAATGGTTGCTAAGTAGAGCGAAATGCTAAATGCGAAGTGCTAAGAGCGAAGTTTAAAAGCTAAAAGTCGAGCGCTTTGTTAGTGATTGATAGAAACACCTACCGTGTATGCGGTGGGTGTTTTTTTTGAAAAGAAGAACATAGAGACGGGCTGCGCCCTGAGAATACAGATTTCGCGTTGCTCATAAGAATACAGATTACAGAGCGGCTGCGGTTTTTTCTAGAGGCTAGAGACTAGAAACTATAAGATCAAAAGCCTAAAAGCCCGGCTTTGAGGGAAGGCTGTTGTTCTTATAGTCGCGAAGCGTTCTCGTTTCTAGCTGCATAGCTATCTAGCCTCTGCTTTTTCTGTACTCTCAGGGCGCAGCCCGTCTCTGTATTCTTCTCTCCCTGCCTGTTTCCTAACCACTTTTCGACTCAACTTTTTGATTTTTATAAATTCGTCATTTTCGTTTCCCAGAATGGCGGGAAAAAGAGTTTAAAAAGTGTGAAATGAGTTGTGATAAATCTGTTAATAAATTCTTTCAATTGTTGCTACTGCGTGTATTATGCGTGCTTCTCGTAACTATTAGTGCGAGAAATGACTAACTAATTATTATATGTAAGCACAATAAACTGGAGTGGAACGATGGATAAATCGCTCTCAACAAAAATCTTTATCGGCCTTTTTGCCGGCTTGATGATCGGTACTGCGATTCAATACTTATTTAGCGGCGTATCCGTGATGGATACCTATCTGCTTGGGGCAGCAGAAGGGGCAGGGGGCATGTTTGTCTCTTTGATTAAACTATTGGTGGTGCCTTTGGTTTATGTGTCTATCGTCTGCGGCATTGTCGATCTCAAAGACATTTCGGCGTTTGGTCGTCTTGGTGGTAAAACTTTTGCACTTTATATTTTTAACACCATCATCGCGATTACCGCAGCGCTGACTATCGGTATGATTGTACAGCCTGGTGCTGGCGCTAACTTGGCCGGGACGATTTCTGAGACGGTGGCGCTAACCACGACAGAAACACCAGATATTTTCTCTTTGGTGGTTAATATTGTACCAAGCAACCCTATTCAAGCGTTTGCTAGCGGCGATATGCTGCAAATCATCTTTATGGCAATTTTGACAGGTCTTGCCATTCAAGCGCTTGATTCGCGTGGCGGCCCTGCTATCCGTACTTTTAAGATGGCCAATGAGATCATGATGAAGCTAGTGGGCTTGGTGATGAGCCTTGCGCCATACGGTGTCTTTGCTCTGATGATCCAATTGGGCGCAACACTCGACGCGAATACACTGGCTTCGGTGGCCGGTTACGTGGCGTTAGTGGTGGCTATGTTGGTGTTCTGGATTTTTGTGTTCTATCCAATGATGGTAGGCCTTACCACTGGGATCACGCCAAAGCAGTTTATGCGTGCGACTCGTGAGCAGGTGCTGTTCTCGCTTTCAACCGCAAGTTCTAACGCGACCATTCCGGTAACCATGCGTACTCTGACCGATAAGCTTAATGTTTCTAAATCGGTGGCAGGCTTTGGTGTGCCACTTGGGGCAACCATGAACATGTCGGGTGTCTCTATCTACATCGCATTGGCAACCATTTTTGTGGCCAACGCGTTCGGCCAGCCAATTAACTCCGCTGATATCGTAACCCTAGGCTTAACCATCTTGCTACTTTCCATTGGCGCTGGTGGTGTACCGGGCGGCGGTGTGGTGATGGTTGGCGTGTTGCTGCACCAATTGGGCTTACCACCAGAAGGTTTGGCGATTGTGGCGGCGGTTGACCGTATCAATGATATGTTCTGTACCTCTTCAAACGTTGTGGGTGATACCGCAGTTAACACCATAGTGGCGAAGTCAGAAAATGAAATTGGCACAGAAGAGGTGTTAGAGCCTGTTGAAGTAAAATAGTGCCAGCTAAGTTGCGCCTTACTTAAGTAAGCGCAATAGATTGCATGTAAAGAGGCCGATTAGGCCTCTTTTTGTCGTTAACAGGATACAATTTTCAATTTTGTAGTGAAAAAAGGTAATTTTTTTTAACCTTGCCCTTGAAAAGGTAGTCAACGCCCTTATTTAAGGTGCATACACGAAGCAAACATATTTGCGAATAGGGGGTTGAATCCCTATTTGTCCTCCCCCACTTAGGGGGTACAGCAAAATTATATTAGATTTTTTGGAGATGGCCTGATGGGTAAAATCATTGGTATTGATTTAGGTACTACTAACTCTTGTGTTTCTGTTCTAGACGGCGACGCACCACGTGTAATTGAAAATGCTGAAGGCGAGCGTACAACCGCGTCGGTAATTGCATACACAGATGGCGAAACGCTAGTAGGTCAACCTGCAAAACGTCAAGCAGTAACGAATCCTGAAAACACGTTATACGCGATTAAGCGTCTTATCGGTCGTCGTTTTGAAGACGAAGAAGTTCAGCGCGACATCGAAATCATGCCTTACAAAATTATTAAGGCAGACAACGGTGATGCTTGGGTAGAAGCACGTGGCCAAAAAATGGCGGCTCCTCAAGTTTCTGCTGAAATTCTTAAGAAAATGAAGAAGACAGCTGAAGATTTCCTAGGCGAAGAAGTAACTGGCGCAGTAGTAACGGTTCCTGCTTACTTTAACGATGCACAGCGTCAAGCAACCAAAGATGCAGGCCGCATCGCAGGTCTTGATGTTAAGCGTATCATCAACGAACCAACTGCTGCTGCTCTAGCTTACGGCCTAGACAAGCAAGAAGGCGACCGTACTATCGCGGTTTACGACCTTGGTGGTGGTACGTTTGATATCTCTATCATCGAAATCGATAACGTTGATGGCGAGCAAACTTTTGAAGTACTAGCAACTAACGGTGACACTCACCTTGGTGGTGAAGACTTCGATAACCGCATGATCAACTACCTAGTAGATGAGTTCAAAAAAGAGCAAGGCATCGATCTTAAGAACGATCCTCTAGCAATGCAGCGTGTTAAAGAAGCAGCTGAAAAAGCGAAAATTGAGCTTTCTTCAACGCAACAAACAGACGTAAACCTACCTTACGTGACTGCTGATGCAACTGGTCCTAAGCACATGAACGTGAAAGTAACGCGTGCGAAACTAGAATCTCTAGTTGAAGACCTAGTACAACGTTCTCTTGAGCCACTAAAAGTTGCTCTAGCGGATTCTGAGCTATCTGTAGGCGAAATCACTGACGTTATCCTTGTTGGTGGCCAAACTCGTATGCCTATGGTTCAGCAAAAAGTTGCTGAGTTCTTCGGTAAAGAAGCGCGTAAAGACGTAAACCCTGATGAAGCAGTAGCAATGGGCGCGGCTGTTCAAGGTGGTGTTCTTGCGGGCGACGTGAAAGACGTTCTTCTACTAGACGTAACGCCTCTTTCTCTAGGTATCGAAACAATGGGCGGCGTAATGACTGCTCTAGTTGAGAAGAACACAACCGTTCCTACGAAAGCGAACCAAGTGTTCTCAACTGCTGAAGATAACCAAAACGCGGTAACTATCCACGTTCTTCAAGGTGAGCGTAAGCAAGCAAGCTACAACAAGTCTCTAGGTCAATTTAACCTAGAAGGCATTCAGCCTGCACCACGTGGCATGCCACAAATCGAAGTAACTTTCGACCTAGATGCGGATGGTATCCTACACGTATCAGCGAAAGACAAGTCAACAGGTAAAGAGCAGAAGATCACTATCCAAGCTTCTGGCGGCCTAAGTGACGAAGACATCGAGAAAATGGTACAAGAAGCAGAAGCAAACAAAGACGCGGACAAAAAGTTCGAAGAGCTTGTAACTGCACGCAACCAAGCTGACCAAATGATCCACGGTACTCGTAAGCAAATCGAAGAAGCGGGCGACGCACTTCCTGCTGACGAGAAAGAGAAAATTGAAGCAGCAATCAAAGAACTTGAAGAAGTGAAGAATGGCGACGACAAAGAAGCTATCGACGCGAAAGTTCAAGCGCTAATGACAGCAGCTCAAAAGCTAATGGAAATCGCACAGCAGAAAGCTCAAGCTGAACAAGCTGGCGCGGAAGCAGGCGAGCAACCTAAGCAAGACGACGATGTTGTTGATGCAGAGTTTGAAGAAGTAAAAGAAGACAAGAAATAATTTTTCGTCGCTATAGCGAGTCATTTCTGCGTCGAAGGTGCTCCTTACCCTTGTAAGCTCCGCGCCTTCTTCTTGAACTGAATCGCTCTAGCTTAGAAAAATCGGTCTTTCGATTATGGTCTTGCGGGCGTTCGAGGAAACTCAAACGCCCGCAATCTTGTAGATAACGAATCAATCTAGATGAGGGAAGTGCGCAGTACTAAATACGAAGTTCTAAGTACTAGAGCCTTCAATACTTCGCTTTTCGCACTTAGCCTTTAGTACTTTTTTCATCTAGATTGATACAACCAACAAGCGACAACACTTCGCTTGTAGTAACAAATTGGTGATTTACGACATGTCAAAACGTGATTTTTACGAAGTATTAGGCGTTGGCCGCGATGCATCAGAGCGCGATATTAAAAAGGCGTACAAGCGTCTTGCTATGAAATACCACCCGGATCGCAATCAGGGTGACGATACATCGGCAGAAAAGTTTAAAGAAGTAAAACAAGCGTATGAGATCTTAACCGATTCTCAGAAGAAAGCAGCGTACGATCAATACGGCCATGCAGCATTTGAGCAAGGCGGTATGGGCGGCGGCGGCTTTGGTGGCGGCGGTCAAGGTGACTTTGGCGATATTTTTGGTGACGTATTTGGCGACATCTTTGGTGGCGGCCGTCGTGGCGGTGGTCAATCTCGTGCGCAGCGCGGTGCTGACTTACGCTACAACATGGAACTGTCGCTAGAAGAAGCCGTTCGTGGTTGTTCTAAAGAAATTGAAGTACCAACCTTAGTTGAGTGTGACACTTGTGACGGCAGCGGCGCGAAGAAAGGCTCTTCAGCAGCAACCTGTAGCACTTGTCATGGTCACGGCCAAGTACAAATGCGTCAGGGCTTCTTTGCGGTTCAGCAAACGTGTCCAACTTGTCACGGTAAAGGTAAGATCATTAAAGACCCTTGTAACTCTTGCCACGGTCAAGGCCGTAAGCAGAAGACCAAGACGCTTAACGTTAAGATCCCTGCCGGCGTTGATACTGGCGACCGTATTCGCCTGTCAGGCGAAGGCGAGGCGGGAGAAATGGGCGCCCCAGCTGGCGACCTATACGTACAAGTTCACGTACGCGAGCACCATATTTTTGAGCGTGATGGCAGCAACTTGTACTGTGAAGTACCAGTAAGCTTTGCGCAAGCAGCCCTTGGCGGTGAAGTAGAAGTTCCAACGCTTGATGGCCGTGTTAGCCTGAAAGTACCAAGTGAAACTCAAACTGGCCGTATGTTCCGCATGCGCGGCAAAGGCGTGAAAGGTGTACGTGGCGGCGCAATGGGTGATTTGATCGTAAAACTTGTGATCGAAACCCCTGTCAAACTAAGCGCTCGTCAAAAAGAATTACTTAAAGAGTTTGAAGAAACGTGCGGCGGCGAAGCCGGCAACAAGCACAACCCGAAATCAGATGGTTTCTTCAAAGGCGTGAAGAAGTTCTTCGATGACCTGACAAGCTAATTAGGCATTTTGATTAAATTGGAAAAACCGAGCTAATTGTTGGCTCGGTTTTTTTTTGAAAGTTGAAAACTGAATTCGCTTTGCTCATGAGAATACAGAATACAGAATACAGAATACAGAATATAGAATACAGAATATAGAGCGGTCGCAGGCTCCCTTTTAGAAAGTAGAGGCTATAAGAGCAAAGTAAAAATTTGTCATTTCGGAATCGAGGAACGAGGTGTCCGAGATCTACCTAAAGCGCGTATCGGTCTAAATAACCGCTCAACACTCGGTAAGTAGATCTCTGATAACAATGCTCACCACCTAGGTACACGATTTGGTTTGGTGGGTACATTGTTTCAGAGATGACGCGTTTGGATAATAGCGTAGCGATCTAGCCTCAGCTCTTTCTGTAATCTCAGGGCGCAGCCCGTCTCTGTACTCTTCTCTTTCCTATCAGCGCAGTAATTTAGCACTTCGCACTTTTCCCCTCACCAACACGCCTCAGGCAAACTCTGCCCATTCGCTTTTAGCGTCAATGTGCCGCAGGTGTCGTTGTTTTGGCCTTTGGGAGATTGGGGGGTCGCTGTGATGGTGTAGCCGCCGGCGCTGGTGATCTTAAATTGGTATCGGTCGCTATCACTATCACAGAGTGTACATTGGCTACCCGAGAGGATATGACTCCAGCTATAACCTGAGTCGTATTGGTGTTCCAGTTCAAGCTGGAGTTTTACCAGATCGGTCATGGCCTGATGGCGATGGCCTTTATAGATGTGTTGGCTGTAGGAAGGGTAGGCAATCACCGCAATGATCCCGACGATGGTTACAGCGATCAAGATTTCGATCAATGTCATCCCTTTTTGTTGTATCCCGATCGGGTTGCAGCCGTTTTTTCGAATCATTTCCAACACTTCCATCAAATACAGAGCTTCATTTTTAGTTAGTGGTAGCATGATCGCAAGTGCAATTTGATGAATATGTAAAGATATTAAAGGAATTTGAGAAATGGCTCGCGGCTTTAGTGTAATAGAGGTAGTGATCACACTGGCTACCATGGGCGTGCTGCTGTGCGTGTTTGTTCCAAGCTACACGCACTTAACGGAAAAAAACCAAATTCATGGGTTAGCTGATGATCTGCAGTTCTTTTTTTCACAAGCTCGCTCGGAAGCGGTGTTTCGTAATCAAGACCTATGGGGTTACTACCAGCAAACGGGTAACGATAACAGTGATTGGACGCTGAGCTTGCATGCCATTGCATCACCGACTAGTGTCCCGTTGCTTACTTTATCTGGTCGAACTTTTAATCACTTGCATGTGGAGAGTCACTTTGCCGATAACAGATTTCTTGTAGAAGGCATTAACGGCAGAATCAATAGTGGCAGCATTAGTTTTGGCTTGAAAAGTGACGGTATCGATAAGCTCAAAGTGATAACGTATGCATTAACAGGGCGGATTAAAACATGTGGCTTAGAAGAGGAGCGTTATGGCTATCCTCAATGCTAGTTACTCTCGTCAATTAGGCGGCTCTTTAGTCGAGTTTATGCTGGCCTCTGCATTGAGTTTGCTCTCCATTGCGGCGATTGGGGGAGTATATGTGACTGGGATGAAAACCAGCACTCAACGCAGCCAAGAGCTACTTGTCTTGCAAGGGCTTAGTGATACCTTAACCTATATCAAGCAGGATGCCCTGCGAGCAGGCTATCGAAAGGATAACCGCGCTTCTGCGGCGCTACTTATTGGTAGTACAGACATCATCCATACCACTTCTTCTTCTCTTGCTTACAGTTATTTTGATGGCCATGAATATCAAAACACCTTTTTCAAGCTTGACGGTCGCTCGGTTAAGCTCTGCTCTAAGGGCAGCGCAGCACCTATCTCTATCACCGGTTGTGGGCGTTTTTTTCATTTGCTCGATGAGAAGCGTTTGGTGGTAAATGACTTTAGTGTTTCAAACTTACCGCTAGGCAGCCGTGTTAGTTCGGCATATGTCACGATCCGTCTTTCCGCGTCCCTTAAGGATGGCCGCTTTCCCCACACCATGACTACGTCGATCAAGCAAAGGAACTGGCAATGAAACAACGTCAATCTGGGGTTTCTAGTTTAATGATGGTTAGCTTACTTTTGGTCGCGGTATTGATGATGACCCTAGCCAGTTACCGACAAGCCTTTTTCCAAATTAAACGGGCGCAAAACCAAGTGCAAGCGCGCCAGCAATTTTGGCAAGCAGAAGGGGGCTTAGAGTGTTTTTATGCGCAGGTGATGGAAATGGGGGCGCTACCAAGCAGTTGGCATAATTGTGGCGGAGAGCCTGAGGTTGTGGTCACTAAGTTGGTGATTGGCAGCGGAGTGCATCAAATTGCCTCGGCGTACCAAAATCAGGTGCTGTATAAGAATATTTCCCTTGGTGGTGGGGTAAGGGGAGCGATTCAAACCAGTGCTAATTTGTATATTCGAGGATCGACCACAATATCCGTTCCTGATCCTGGAGAAGAAAAGAGCGCTGGGTGGGAGTGTATCGCGCTGACCTATCGGAACAAATTTGAATCAACGGGTGGGGTGGTGAACCAAGGTGTAAATCATAGCGTAAAGCCTTGGTCTAGCTTTAATTCCAATGGAAAAAATTGTTTGTCCACTCATCGCTCCGCCGGACTTCCAATCTTGAAAGATGTGGTAAAACAGCCCGCAGCACGGCCTTTTGAAAGCTTTTTTAATGTGCCGGTAGAAGAGTTTGCGACTGTGCGCGATAGCGGTAAATTTAAGCGCTTAGACGGTGTCGGCTCACCAAAAATTTTAGTTAACTGTGGTAAGAAAATCACCGATCAAATTAACGCTGGTCATGAGTTTATTTGGGTTGAGGGTGGTTGCGAGATCGCGGCTGAACAATATTCAGAGTTAACCTCGGCAACGCAAAGCAGAGAAAATGGTGTACTACTTGTGTTTCATGATGGCCCGCTATCGCTGATGGGAGGAGGAGGCCTATTTAAAGGAAGTATGCTTCATTTTAATACCGCATATCACCCGAGGTTGAGTGATTGGGTGGGATTTGATTCCTATGCTTTCCTAAGTCATGTTCCAGCAGAATTCAATACCGCTTACATCAATAACGCGTCGTTTTATCAACATGGTGCTTTCAATGTAAGCGGGAGCCAGTTATTTGACTCTCCCGATCACTGGGCGTTGTTTAACACTTCCTACAATATGCGCTTTAACCGAGACGTCATGGAGCATGCTCGCTCTCAATTGGCTAAGCCGCGATGGCAGAAGGGGAGTTGGCGTGATTTTTAGTGGCAAAAGAAGCGCTATCCAGCAAAAGGGCTTTAGCCTACTGGAAGTGATGATCTCATTCTCTCTGCTTGGGGTTGGTGCATTAGGCTTGCTTAAGTTACATAGTACGATGGAGCTTAAGTCTCATTATGCCATTCAAAGCCTAATAGCGTTGAACATGGCTGAAAGTAAACTGGAGTGGTTTCAGTCGCGTTCAATAAGTGGGGCTCACGGTACCATCGCGTTTAATACTATTCAAACTGGCCAAGATCCGATCAGTGCAGGTTATCGAGTCGGGTGGCAGGTAGACCCTGCAATAGGCAATGTTTTGAATGAGGTTAAACTGATAACGGTTTCAACAAAATGGACTGACAGAAAGGGAGATATACAGAAAGTTGAGCTCAAAACCATGTTATCGAAATACAGTGAACTGAATTAACTGTAACAAAGTGTAACTGAGTGAAAAACTCCGTGACATCGATTAAATGCATATGTTAACGCTTATTGATTTGCGGTGTGATGGTGACTTAACTTAATTGTAGGGTAATGTATGCGTGCTAGTTAATGTGTTGTTGTTAAGTTGCGAACAAATGAAAAACTTTTGACTGATATAGAATAATTGAATGGTTTTTTGTGCTTTTTCATTTTCGGTTTATTAGAATATGCTATTGACGAATTGAGCAATAATACAAATATAAACCTGTTCTCCAATTACAACATCACACAATGGGGTTACCTATGAGTAACGAAGCTATAAAGCACGCTCCACCTTCGAAGTCTTCGGGGATGGATAGATTTTTAAACGCTATCGAACGCGTCGGCAATAAGATTCCAGATCCTGCAATCTTGTTCTTTTGGGCGTTAGTTATCGTTTGGGTTGCATCAGCACTACTTTCTAATGTTTCTTTTGATCTGATTAACCCACGTACTGGCGGCGCTCTGGAAGTAAACAACCTACTGACAGGCGAAGCCCTAGCTAGTTTCCTAGCTAATATGGTGACTACCTTCACCGGTTTTGCGCCACTTGGTATTGTATTAGTTGCAATGTTAGGTGTTGGTGTTGCAGATTCATCGGGCTTCATTACCACTGGCCTTAAGAAAATGCTGAACTTCACACCAGCAAAACTGCTAACGCCAATGCTGATTTTGGTTGCGATCGTATCGCATACTGCAGCGGATGCGGGCTACGTATTGGTTATTCCGCTGGGTGGTATTATTTTCCACGCCGCTGGTCGTCACCCTCTTGCGGGTATCGCAGCAGCCTTTGCGGGTGTATCGGGCGGTTTCTCGGCTAACTTCATTCCATCGGGTATCGATCCTCTACTGGCGGGCTTTACACAAACCGCCGCGCAGGTACTTGACCCTGAATACGTGATTAACCCACTAGCTAACATCTTCTTTACTGGTCTTTCTTCGGTATTGATTGTGGCTATCGGTTGGTATGTGACTGAAAAAATCATTGAGCCACGTTTAGCGAAAACACCGGTAGATGAAGATGCAGAAGAAGCACCAGATCTGGGTACTTTTACCGCTATCGAATCAAAAGCGTTCCGTTACGCAGGTTGGGCGATGGTTGCGGGTATCGGTCTTTTGATCGCAGCACTAATGCCAGAAAACTCGGCGCTGCGCTCGCCTGATGGTCAGTTGACGTCGTTCTCTGCGCCAGTCATGAAATCAATCGTTCCACTGATTTTCATCCTGTTTATCATTCCGGGTATTGTCTACGGCCGCGTCGCGGGAACATTTAAAAACAGCAATGATGTGATCAAGGCGATGTCTGACACCATGGCAACCATGGGTGCTTACATTGTTATGTCGTTCTTCTGTGCTCAGTTCCTTTCGGCATTTGGTCAGTCAAATATCGGTACTATGCTGGCGCTATACGGCGCTGAAGGTTTGAAAGCGATGGATCTTCCTGGTGAAGCCACCGTAGTTGGTATGATTTTGCTAACGGCTTCTGTCAACCTTCTGGTAGGTTCAGCTTCTGCTAAGTGGGCATTGATTGGTCCTATCCTAGTACCAATGCTAATGGCGGTAGGTATTTCTCCTGAGCTTTCTCAAGCGGCTTACCGTGTGGGTGACTCGGTATCGAACATCATCTCTCCTCTTATGGTGTTCTTCCCATTAGTCGTGGTGTACTGTCAGCGTTACGTGAAGTCGACGGGTATCGGTACGCTCGCTTCTCTGATGATGCCATTCTCGATTGCAATGCTAATTGGTTGGACGATCTTCTTGCTAGCTTACTGGGCTCTGGGTATTCCACTGGGCATTCAAGCGCCATACACTTACACCATGTAATTGACAGTATTCAATTAAATTAATATCGAGCCTCGCTAATTAGCGGGGCTTTTATTTTTATATCATATGTATAAATTATCCTCCTTCCTAAGTTGCTGATAAATTTAATCTATAAAATATTCCCGCAAAAAATATAATGCTTACTAACTTCACGTTAATAAAACTACCGATATGTTTACGTCCCCTACGTGGAATAAGTGCGCTGTACTAGCTGTCTAGTGTGGAATATTGTTCTGTTTAAGGTTTTACGTCGTGGTTTTACACTGTATATCCTCTTTGCTAAGGTGTTTTTCATTATATTAATTGTGACTTAGTTAAAAGTTTAGGATGTCAATTTATGAGTGAAGCATTAGCGCCTGAAGCTAAACCTTCAGGGATAATCGGATTTATCGAACGCGCGGGTAAAAAGATTCCCGATCCTGTAATCATTTTCATGTTTTTGTTTGCCTTTTCTTTGGTGCTTACAGGGTTAATGGATGGCGTGAGCTTTGAAACCATGGGCAAAGGCGGCGAAGCCGTTGAGTTCTCAATTAAGAACATGCTTGCGACCGAGAATTTCCGTTGGATGTTCGAAAACGCCTTGTTGCAAAACTGGTTGGCATTTGGTCACGGCGTACTTGGCATTATTTTAATTGTGATGCTAGGTGTGGGGATCGCAGAAAACTCAGGTTTGCTTACCGCTGTGATTAAAAAGGTTGGCCTAAAGATCAGTGACCGCTTACTGCCATTACTTGTTGTCTTCTTGGGTATCATGAGCTCAATCGCTGCCGATGCCGGTTACCTCGTACTTATCCCCCTTGCTGGCCTTTTGTATGCTGGTCTTGGTAAAAACCCATTGATTGGTATGGCGGCAGCCTTTGCGGGCGTTTCTGCGGGCTTTAGCGCCAACTTACTACCGGCGACACCTGTTGATGTGGTGTTAGGTGTGAACGCTAAGATCTTTGCAGAGTCACAGAATATTCCTTTTGTTGGCCGCAACGGTGAAGAGCTTAACCCTGCGACGATGCATTACTTCTTCGTTTTGGTTTCTACGTTCCTATTAGCCGGTGTTGGCGCTTGGGTTACGACTCGCTTTGTGACGCCGCGTTTGGAAAAAATGTCGTATACACTGCCAGAAGAGATCAACTTTGATGAGTTTGAGCTAAGCAAAGACGAGCAAAAAGGTTTGCGTTGGGCGGGGATTGGTCTGCTGGTGACGCTGGCGGCTATTTACGGTTTGGCGGTTGGTCCGCTGGCTTCTTACACCAATGATGCTGGTCGCGTTGTGACCCCATACCTAGACAACATCATTTTGCTCATCTCCTTAGTGTTTGCGATGGTGGGGCTCTGCTTTGGCGTTGCTACGGGGAAGTTTAAAAAGCTACAAGATGTCGTTGCGGCGATGGTGAAGCAGATGAATACCATGGGTTACATCTTGGTGCTGACCTTCTTCTGTTATAACTTTTTAGCACTGCTGAGCTACTCTGGTTTGGGCACTTATGTCACTTACCTTGGTGCGACATTCCTGCAATCTCTAGGTTTGCAGCAGTTCCCAGCGTTAATGCTGCTTGGCTTTGTACTTACCACGGCAGTGATCAACCTATTTGTTGGTGGGCTGACTTCTAAGTGGATGCTGCTTGGCCCAATTTTTGTTCCTATGCTGTATCAAGTAAACCCGAATATGACGCCTGACTTGGTGACGGCGGCTTACCGTGTGGCAGATTCGTCGACCAACATCATTACCCCGATGATGAGCTACGCCGGTGTGGTACTGGCCTTTATGCGTAAATACAAACCTGAGCTGACGTTTGGTGATGTGATTGCCATTATGGTGCCATACTCAATGGCGTTCTTGGCTCTATGGTCAGCGGTATTGGTGGCATTCTTTACCTTTGGTTTACCGCTCGGTTTCTAAACTATAAAGTAAAGAGTAACCTTTCAACGCCCAGCTCACGCTGGGCGTTTTGTTATCCTCTCTATGAAACGCTATAATCCGCCTTCTTTTATTTCGCCTGCGAGTAACGATAGTGACGACTGAGCCTATACCAACCTCATTCACTGATGAAGACCAACAATTTATGCGCCTTGCGATGGAGCTTGCCAAGCAAGCAGAATCGGAAGGCGAGGTGCCGGTTGGCGCGGTACTGGTTAAGGATGGGGAAGTGATTGCCACTGGTTGGAACCGCTCAATAGGTGCCCACGACGCCACTGCCCACGCTGAAGTTCAGGCGCTGCGCCAAGCGGGGCAAGCATTAGAAAACTACCGCCTGCTAGATACCACCTTGTACGTTACCCTTGAGCCATGCCCGATGTGCGCAGGGGCGCTGCTTCACTCGCGGGTAAAGCGAATCGTGTTTGGCGCGCCAGACTTAAAAGCGGGCGCTGCAGGGACGGTACTTAATTTATTCGAAAGCCAAGCTTCCTATCACTATGCCGAAGTTGAGTCGGGCTTGTTAGAGCAAGAGTGCAGAGAGCAGCTTCAAGCCTTTTTTAAAAGACGTCGAAAAGAGAAGAAGGCGTTAAAGCAATCGCAAAAAGCTCAGTCGGGATCCGACAATTAATAGTTTCGCTAAGCTCTTAGATGATTCGTCTGTCGTTGTGAAGAATAGATAACGGCGTGAAGTAGAGTAAATAGTGAAAGTGGTAACAAGAGAAGTCTAGTGGCAAACACCAGAATGATGTTTGCCAATTGAAGTACAGTATTAATCTTCGAAGTTCAAAGCAAAGCCACGACTGCGCCAAATAATTTTCTTTTTATTATTTGCCAGCATACGCTTGCGACGGTTTGAAGATACTGTTTGTTGCTTTAGTCGTTTGGTCGACTGTCTTTTAGAGAACATAAAATTCCCCTTATAATTATGACCAAGCTAAATAAGGTTTTATTACTCACCTAGTTTGGTTTACCTACTAACTTATTGGCTAAAAGCTTCTGGATCTCAAAGAGCCCCCGAGCGTACCTGCTCACTATCTGTGGGAGTCTGATTAAGGAGGGATAACTTAAAGCCAAGCCTTGTTTCACATTGATATGTGAACTCTTTTTATAAATGGTGATTGTTACCGTTAGATGAATTTTCTTGAGGAAAGAAAATAGCTCCAAATGTTTTTGATCACAAAACTAATGTATGGGTTTCATGATTATATTTCAAGGGGTGATGGGGGGCACAGATCGTGGAAGTGTGAAGCACGCCACCTATTTAAAGGTGGCATGTCTAATTACTGTGATTTATTCACCTGGTTGCGCGTCTTTTACGGCCGGTGATACTGCCGATGTAGGCAGTGCGGCAGAGGCACTAGAAAGGGGGATATCGATAACTTGCAAATCGTCGATTGAGACTTGTTGAGCGATAATACGCTTTTTGTCGACATGGCCGATAATAGACTGGTAGTAGCGACGAATGTTCTCGACGTACTTACGCGCTTCGTCTCCCCTCGCATAGCCATAGCGAGTGCTGCTGTAATACTTTTTCTTTTTCAGCAGTGGCAGCCTGTCTTTCACTTCCGCCCACGAGTCTGGGTCGCCACCTTGGCGTTTTGTTAGCCTGCGAGCGTCCATCATGTGGCCGTAACCCACATTGTAAGATGCGAGCGCAAACCAAATCTTTTCGTGTTCTGAAATGGAGTCTGGTACCCGCTCAACAATACGGCGTAAGTATTCTGCGCCACCGCGAACCGACTGCTCAGGATCTAATCGATTGGTTACATTAACACTTTTCGCAGTTGGCAGGGTGAGCATCATCATGCCGCGCACCCCAGTTGGGGATTTGGCAACCGGGTTCCAGTGCGATTCTTGGTACGCGAGCGCTGCAATTAAGCGCCAATCAAACTCTTTGGCGTGTTTTTTAAATAGCGGCTCCCATTTAGGTAGGGTTTTGTCTAATGCGCGAATAAAGGCACGCGTATCGACGTAGTCAAAGCTCTCAACATGACCTAAGTATTTTTCTTCTAACTTGGCCAATTTGCCCGACTGCTTCAGCTGGCCAAAAAACTCGATCAACAAGGCATATAGGCTCTCATCGTCGGAGCGACGCATAAACCAAGAGATAGGTTGGTCTTCGGTGACTTCGAAAGCCAGTGCCAGTGATGGGTAGATGCGCTGGGTAAGTGATAGCTCAACCGAGTCTGCCATGGTGAGAGCGAGCTCGCCTTTGGCGACTTTTTGCATCAAGTCGTTCACGTCCGAGTTATCGTCGCTGCGAAAAACCAGCCCAGGGTTATCTTGTTGTGTGGTGATAAGGGTGTCTTCAAAGTGTGAGCCTTTTACTACCACTAAAGGCACTTGTTTATCGATCAGTTGCTTAAGGTTGCGCGGGCGCCACTGACCTTTTTTATACACGATTTGCTGGCTGACATAATAGTAAGTAGGCCCAGCGCGAAAGCTTTTTAGTCTTTCCGGAGTTTGGCTTAGTCCCGCTGCAATCATGTCGATTTCGCCTCGCTCTAGCGCTGGAAACAGCTCGGCTAAACGATAAGCGGGTTTCATTTCTAATTTAACGCCTAGATCATTGGCAAAACGTTTAGCCAGTTCATAGTCGAGGCCCGTTGGGCCATCTGGGCCAATGTAATAAGAAAGCTGGTTGTTTAGCGTTCCTACTCGCAATGTGCCGCGTTCTTGAATTTTATCTAGCTCGCTTTTGGGATCAGAGTCGATCTGACAGCCAGTGAGGGTGGTTCCCACAGCAAGGCAAAAAAATAGGGTGAGTAGCCAGGAAATCGGGGCTTTTGTCTTCAAAACTTAATACTCATGCGAAATCTCAGGCTTCTTTATACCAAAGCCGCTTTAGGTGGCAAAGCACCAATAAATAAAACAGTGAAAACCCGCTTAAAAAAGGCACTAATTTATAAGAAAGTAAAAAAAAGACGCAAACGGTTGCTTTTGGTGGTTACGTCACAAAAAATTTAATCTATAATGTGGCCGCAAAAGAGGAGGAGAAATTGGTATAAGTTTGGTTTTTTAAACTTAACTTATTGAATTTATTCCAATATCACCTTAATCAATTGCAAAAGAGACCTAAGTACATGAGAATTTTGCGTGGCTCCCCAGCTCTTTCTGAGTTTCGTGTTAACAAGCTACTAGAGCTTTGTCGTGAATTAAGCCTACCTGTAACAGGTATTTACGCTGAGTTTGCACACTTTGCTGACCTAACTGCTGACCTAGATGCGTCTGAAGTTGAGAAATTAGAGAAGTTGCTCACTTACGGTCCAACGATTGAAGAGCATGAGCCAGAAGGCTTATTGCTGCTTGCAACGCCTCGCCCAGGCACTATCTCGCCTTGGTCTTCTAAGTCAACAGACATCGCTCACAACTGTGGCCTTGATAAAGTTGCCCGCTTAGAGCGTGGTACCGCGTACTATGTCGAAACCTCTGCCGCGCTTAGCGAACTTCAGCTTGTTGAGCTAAAGGCAATTTTGCATGACCGTATGATGGAAGTCGTTTTTACTGATTTTGACGCAGTAGAAGCGCTATTCACGGTTGCAGAGCCAGCGCCTTACGCGGAAGTTGACCTTCTTGCGGGTGGCCGCAAAGCCCTAGAAGAAGCAAACGTTACGCTTGGTCTTGCTTTGGCTGAAGATGAAATTGATTACCTGCTAGAAAGCTTCACGGTAAAACTTGAACGCAACCCGACTGACATTGAGCTAATGATGTTTGCCCAAGCGAACTCAGAGCACTGTCGTCACAAGATCTTTAACGCGGATTGGACCATCGATGGCGTTAAACAAGAGAAATCTCTGTTCAAGATGATCAAGAACACCTACGAAACGACGCCTGAACACGTTCTGTCTGCGTATAAAGATAACGCCGCGGTAATGACAGGTTCTACAGTAGGCCGTTTCTTCCCAGATCCAGAAACCCGCGAATACAACTATCACCAAGAGAAAACCCATATCTTGATGAAAGTTGAAACTCATAACCACCCAACGGCGATCTCTCCTTGGCCGGGCGCATCAACAGGCAGCGGTGGTGAAATCCGCGATGAAGGCGCAACGGGCATTGGTGGCAAACCTAAAGCGGGTTTGGTGGCATTCTCTGTGTCTAACCTTAAGATCCCGAACTTTGTTCAGCCATGGGAAACCGACTTTGGTAAGCCAAGCCGTATCGTAACGGCGTTGGACATCATGCTAGAAGGCCCTCTTGGTGGCGCGGCATTTAACAATGAGTTCGGTCGTCCAAACTTACTGGGTTACTTCCGTACTTACGAAGAGAAAGTCAATTCGCACAACGGCGAAGAAGTTCGCGGTTACCACAAGCCAATCATGCTGGCTGGTGGCCTTGGTAACATCCGTGATGAGCACGTGCAGAAAAAAGAGATCCCTGTTGGCGCAAGCTTAATCGTACTGGGTGGCCCTGCGATGAACATCGGCCTTGGTGGCGGCGCGGCTTCTTCGATGGCGTCTGGTCAATCGGCTGAAGATTTAGATTTTGCTTCTGTGCAGCGTGAAAACCCAGAAATGGAGCGTCGCTGTCAGGAAGTGATCGACCGCTGTTGGCAGCTTGGCGATGCAAACCCAATTGCCTTTATCCATGATGTGGGCGCGGGCGGTATCTCGAACGCACTTCCAGAGCTGGTTGATGACGGTGAGCGTGGTGGTATCTTCAACCTACGCGACGTACCAAACGACGAGCCGGGCATGAGCCCGCTAGAGATCTGGTGTAACGAATCTCAAGAGCGTTACGTAATGGCGGTAGCCGATAAAGACATGGCCACTTTCGACGCGATTTGTAAACGTGAGCGTGCGCCATACGCGGTCGTGGGGAAAGCAACCGAAGAGCGTGAACTGAAACTTGAAGATTCACACTTCGACAACACGCCAATCGACATGCCAATGGACATCCTATTAGGTAAAACACCTAAGATGCACCGTGACGCAAAAACGCTAAAAGCCAACAACCCTGCTATTGACCGCAGTGGCATCGAGCTAAACGAAGCGGTTGACCGTGTACTTCGTTTGCCAACCGTTGCTGAGAAGACGTTCTTGATCACCATCGGTGACCGCTCGGTAACTGGCCTTGTGGCTCGCGACCAAATGGTTGGCCCTTGGCAGGTACCAGTGGCAAACTGCGCAGTAACGGCAGCAAGCTACGACTCTTACCACGGTGAAGCGATGTCTCTAGGTGAGCGTACGCCAGTGGCGCTGCTTGATTTTGGCGCGTCGGCTCGCCTTGCAGTGGGTGAAGCTATCACCAACATTGCCGCCACCAACATTGGCGACATTAAGCACATTAAACTGTCTGCGAACTGGATGTCTCCAGCAGGTCACCCGGGTGAAGACGCGGGTCTTTACGAAGCGGTGAAAGCGGTGGGTGAAGAGCTTTGTCCTGCACTAGGCCTTACCATTCCGGTTGGTAAAGACTCAATGTCTATGAAGACTAAGTGGGAGCAAGATGGCGAACAAAAAGAGGTCACTTCTCCGCTTTCTTTGGTTATCACTGCGTTTGCCCGTGTTGAAGATGTTCGTAAGACCATCACTCCTCAACTGCGCACAGACAAAGGTGACAGCAGCCTAGTGCTGATTGACTTAGGTAACGGTCAAAACCGTCTTGGTGCCACGGCACTGGCTCAGGTTTACAAGCAGCTAGGTGATAAGCCAGCCGACGTAGACAATGCAGCGCAACTGAAAGGCTTCTACGAAGGCGTTCAGGCACTGGTTGCGAACGACAAAGTGATTGCTTACCACGATAAAGGCGATGGCGGTCTATTGGTTACGCTGGCTGAAATGGCGTTTGCGGGCCACTGTGGCGTTAACGCAAACATCACCGAGCTTGGCGACGATGCGCTAGCAGCCCTATTTAACGAAGAGCTAGGTGCGGTGATCCAAGTTCGCAACAGCGACCTTGATGAAGTGCTTTCTACCCTTGCAGTGAACGGCTTAGAGACATGCTCTCACGTTATCGGTAGCGTTGAAGATTCTGACCAGTTGGTGATCACTCTAGGTGACGATGTGGTGGTTGACCGTAACCGTACTGAGCTACGTACTATCTGGGCTGAAACTACCCATAAGATGCAATCGCTGCGTGATAACCCAGCGTGTGCAGACCAAGAGCACCAAGCGAAGCAAGACAACTCAGACCCAGGCCTGAATGTGAAACTCAGCTTCGATGTGAACGAAGACATCGCCGCGCCATACATTGCAAAGGGTGCGAAGCCTAAGATGGCTATTTTGCGTGAGCAAGGCGTTAACTCTCACGTTGAAATGGCAGCAGCATTTGACCGCGCAGGCTTTGAAGCCACCGATATTCACATGAGCGATATCCTAACAGGCTCTGCGGTACTAGAAGAGTACAACGGCCTTGTGGCTTGTGGCGGCTTCTCTTACGGTGACGTATTGGGCGCTGGTGAAGGTTGGGCGAAATCGGTTCTATTTAATGAGCAAACTCGCAACCAATTTGAAAGCTTCTTTAAACGTGAAGATACCTTCTCGCTAGGTGTTTGTAATGGTTGTCAAATGTTGTCGAATCTACGTGAACTTATCCCAGGTGCTGAATACTGGCCACGTTTTGTTCGTAACGAATCTGAGCGTTTTGAAGCGCGTTTCAGCCTAGTTGAAGTACAGAAGTCAGATTCTGTATTCTTTAACGGCATGGAAGGTTCTCGTATGCCAATCGCCGTTTCTCACGGTGAAGGCCGCGTAGAAGTGCGTGATAACGACCACCTAACCACGATTGAAAACTCGGGCACTGTAGCGCTGCGTTACGTTGATAACAACGGCAACCCAACCCAGCAGTACCCGAACAACCCGAACGGCTCACCAAACGCTATCACGGGTCTAACCACCACTGACGGTCGTGTCACCATCATGATGCCTCACCCAGAGCGTGTGTTCCGTACGGTTGCCAACTCTTGGGCGCCAGAAACTTGGGGTGAAAATGGCGCTTGGATGCGTATGTTCCAAAATGCACGTAAGAACATCGGCTAAGATTTAAACTAAGTCGGCGTCGAAAACGCTTAAAGCCGCTGATGTTTCAGCGGCTTTTTTTATCGCTGTGGCATTCGGTAATAAGTGCAATTTAGCATGGAATTATGCGAGCTATTTTGCGCTATTTATGTTCTAATGCGCGCCTTGCAAGGGACTGGTACAAATAGCGCAAGGTCAACACCGAACGGTTATGCCATGCGATCCCTTATTAATTCTTAGGAATGTGAAAATGGCTAACAACAAAAAATTTGATTTTCAAGTAGTAGAAAAACGCAATGGCTGGTCTGCAGAGATCATTCGCCAAGTTTCTGCTCGTCGTACTACCGTATCTAAGCGTGAAATGGGCTTTGAAACCGAAGCGCTAGCAATTGAGTGGGCTGAGAAAGAGCTGGCTGAATTTGTAAAGCACCAGGCTGAGCGTAACCTACGTAAAGGCGAGCAACGCAAAGACAGAGAAGCCGCTGCCGAACAAAAAGCAGCAGAAGCAGCACAACGCGCTGCCGCACGTAGCATTGAGTCTGACGAAGAGTAAGTCTTTTTCGTTGAGATGAAAAAAAACGCTGAAGTCTGACTTCAGCGTTTTTTTTTGGGTAAGAGATAGATTACAGAGTACAGATTACAGAATTCGCTACGCTCACTAGAAACTAGAAACTAGTACCTCTTCACACTGATTTTGACTAGTTGAGAGCTTCATAGGCTCTCTCTAGTTTTTCTCTAGCTGCATCCACATTGAACATCCAATTGA
>Ga0070724_10000363_pt1 | contig 34525 bp, 33 predicted proteins | sample tdDd001_FD_67278 | JGI IMG/M metagenome (GOLD analysis project Ga0070724, IMG submission 67278) | Marine sediment microbial communities from the Atlantic coast under amendment with organic carbon and nitrate - tdDd00.1 | ecosystem: Environmental > Aquatic > Marine > Coastal > Sediment | place... | reverse complement strand
AGTTGTAGCAGAAGAAATAAAAGATTATCTAGAGGAAAACGAATTAACAATAGAAATCCCAAGATTCGCTCCTGTGAAAAAAGATAGAACAAATAATGTTGGTATCTTAAATATATCAGACTGGCATATTGGGTATGAAATTGAGAATTGTAGAGGTAATAAATTTAATTATGAGATTGCTAAACAAAGGGTTAGAAAGCTTGTAGAAGAATCTATTATTGAACTTAAAGAAAAAGATGTTAGCCTATTATACGTTATAAACACTGGAGATACAATAGAACATACATACATGAGAAAGAATCAAAGAGATAGCGTTGAGTTTGGTTTATCTAAGCAGATAAATAAATCGGCAGAATTAATATTTGAAATGCTTGTTGCATTAAGTGAGTATTTTTATGTTGATTATAGAAGTGTTGCTGGTAACCATGATAGAATGAATGGAGACAAGAAAGCAGAAATGAAAGGAGATAATGCAAACAATTCTATAGATGATTTACTATGTACGTTTGTTGAATTATCTAAAGCTAATAATATAGAAATAAATGAATTAGATGAACAAAAAGAAGAGATTGTTTTTGAAACATGTGGATTTAATATAAAGGCTATTCATGGAGATGGAAAAACAAATGATGGTTCTAAATTAATGAAACAGGAAATGTCAATGGATGATGAGATATATGACATTATAATAAAAGGACATTTACATAACTTCAGTATAGTATCGGAGAATAACGGAAGATATATATTCTCAACAGGATGCTTAAGTGGATACAATGATTATTCTACTAATTTTGGATGTAAAACAAATGCATCACAAACATTGTTAGTATTAGGTAGCAATAAAGAAATAAAAACAATTAAAGATATACAATTACAATAAAATGCTTTCGAGCATTTTTTTTAAGCGAAATTATCAGAATATTCTGAAAACGGAGGTGTAAACATGGCTGCTAAAAAGAAAGTTGTGGAAGAAAAAGAAAAAAAGATGTGTACTTCATGTGGAAAAAACTTAGTTGTTAACGGAAGTGTTGGAAATTTTTATATAAGTAATTCAAGTGTATATAAACATGACAGAAAAATGCCAATATGTAAAAAATGTGTTTGCACAATATTCGAAGAATATTTAATAGAAACAAGAGATGATAAAAAAGCAGTATTCCAAATGTGCAGATTATTAGATACGGTATTCTTAGAAGAATTAGTAGAATCAGCTGCAAAAGAAGCAAAAAAAATAAATTCAAATGTTATGAAAACATATATGAAAACTGTTAATTCACTTTCTCAATATAGAGGAATGACTTTCAAAGATAGTAAATATTTAGATGAAAATGAAATGGCTAGGGACTATATTCCAGCTAGTGAAAGTGTAACTCCTCAACTTGTAGAGAAATGGGGAATGGAATATACAAATGAGCAAATAGCTTTCCTAGAAAAGACTTATAATGAGTTTATGAATGAGAAAACTGTTAGTTATGATACTTCAACACATTATGTTAAATTGGCTTGTATCTGGTACTTAAGGTCTTTAGAGGCTGGAAGTAAAGGTAAAAGCACAAAAGATTCTAAAGATTATACAGATATGTTCTCTAAGATGATGAAAGAAGCTGAATTAGCTCCATCAATATTAGCAAAAAAAGCTAACGCAAAATCAATAGGAAATATTTCTGAATTTGCTAAGATGGTAGAAGAAACAGTTAATATAATAGATTTAAGAGATATATTGCCAGAATACTTTGAACAACCACAAGATAATGTGGATAGAGTAATGTGGTTTGTTATTAATTATATGGAAAAAACCTTAGGAAGACCATTATCTACTTATGAACAAGTATACGAATTCTATGAAGTACTTGCTCAAGAAAAAGATAGCTTTAAAAATAATAAAGCAAGTGGAATGGATGATAAAGACCTTTATAGTCTAGAAGATACAGACTACAAAGATGAAGAAGAGGAGAATATGCCTGAATCTAACATAGATGAGGAAGGTGATTTAAATGACATCCTCAGTGAATAGAGTTTATACAACAAAGTTAACAAAAGAAGATTTAGATGATAGTAAATATTTAGGAATTTATGACCACGAAGAATGGATGGAAGGAAAGCCTAAGCATGAAATAATAAAAATATTAAAATGGAGATATATTATAGCAATATTTAGATGGTGCCCAGATTTAATGTTTGATATATTAAAACCACAAACTGGTGGAATTAATTTAAACATGTATCAAAGAGTTTTGATGAGAGCATTAGCAAGATTTCAAAATGTTTACGTTGTACTCCCTAGAGGGGCAGCAAAAACGTATTGTAACGTATTAATGTCTTGTCATGAAGCAATTGTATACCCTACTCTTAGAAACAGCGTTACAGCTGAATCCTTGAAGCAAGCGGCTACAATATTAAAAGATAAGTGGTCAGATGTAACAACACATTTCCCTGCTTTGAAAAATGAAATAATTGATACAGTTTTTAGAGGAGACCAGGGAGAACTATATTGGAAGAATGGCTCTATAACAGATGTACTTGCTAACTCACATAGAACAAAAGGTCTAAGAAGACATAGACTAAGAATGGAGGAGGCAGCTCGTTTAGATGACGATTTATTCCAAGATGCTCTTGAGCCAGTAGCAAATATGCCAAGACTGGTTATTAGAGATGGAGAATCAGACCCAAAAGAATTAAATGGTTCTATACATTTCTTTACAACATCTACTTATAGAGGTTGTGATGAACATAGAAGAAATGAGAGAATGATAAGTGAAATGACACAGAGAAAAGGTTCTTTTGTATTTGGAGCGGATTGGAGAATGCCAGTTCACTTTGGAATGCAAAATTTAAATGTAATAAAGAAAGCCAAAGCTGGTAATAACCCTATTAACTTTGCAATGAACTACGGTTCAGAGTGGGTTGGGGCATCAGAAGGTGCTTTATTAAATATGCAATTATTAATAAATTCAAGAAGAAAAGAGATTATAGGTAAGAATAAAAAGAAAGAACGTAAGTTTGTAATACCATGTGCGACATTGAAACCTAGAAAAGGTGTAGAATATGTATTTGGAGTAGATATAGCGAAATCAAAAAAAGATAATTACAATAAAACTATAGTTACAGTAATAGGATTTACTAGAGACAAGTATGGTAAGGTTGAAGAAATGTGGATAGAAGCTATGGGAAACCCTCCGAATGGACAAACGTTCGAATCTCAAAGTTTATTTGTTAAACAATGGGCAGATATATTTAAACCAACAGCGGTTGTTATAGATGCACAGTCATATGGACAAGGATTTTTAGAGGCTTGTACAAAGCCAACATTAAATCCATTAACAGGTAGGAATACTGAAAAATGGTGTTCATTTGATTCATGGGATGGTAAGCCAGAATATGGTAGAGACGTAGTTCAAGGTGGAAAGCCTATAATGTTTGAATTAAAATCAAATGGTACTTTGGAAACAAGTATAATAATGAATTTTCAAGGATTATTTAGTCAAGGTAAAGTTAAATTATTATGTCCACATAAGGATATAATTTATACAAGTGAAGCCAATGAAAATCTAAGATATAGAGCCGAAATAGAAAAGGCTCATATACATGTAGATGAATTTATAAATGAGGTTTCAAACCTAAAAGTAGTACAAAATGAGAAAAATAAATCTAGATTATCTATTGAAAGAATTAGTAGAAATACTGATAAGGATAGATATTCAGCTACGGCATATGCATTATATTATATAAAAACATATGAGGATATAGAGAAAATGGAAGATGACCCAGATGACGATTATGTTTATTATTAAAATATATAGCTCATTTGATGATTACTTTTAAATAAAATAAAAGGTGGTGAAATTATGGGCGATTTAAGTAAGGAAGAAGTAAAAGAATTAAAGGACGGGAGATTTTCAGAAACTCCAGACTTTTCAGCAGCATTTAGAACTGAGATTTTTCAAGATGGAATTGTAAGAGAAGTTAGTGAAAAAGATTTATTAAGATATCTAAACAATCCACAAGAAAATAATGAAGCACTTGGTAAAGTATCAGAATATTACTACAATTCAAATGGAGAAATATTTCAATTATACGATTTAACTAGAATATTAGCATCATTAAAGTATACATTGACATCTTTCAAAAAAGGAAAGAAAAGTGATGATATAGAAGCTATTTGTTCAAAACATTTAAGAAGAGTTAACCATAAGCAATTAACTAGAGATATAATAAGTCAAGAAATTAGTAAGGGAACTATAACAGGAATATGGGTAGGAACAGAAAATCCTTATTTAATTATTTTTGATGATTTAGATTACTTCTTTCCAGGATTCAGAACAAATGGAGAATGGACAGTAATAGTAGATTTATCTTATTATGATAAATTCTTAGAAGATGATGTTAGAAAACAACAAATTGGATTACTTTCACCATACATAAAATATAAAGATTATAAAAAATATAAAAATGATACTAGTAATGTTTTAAAAAGATATAAAGTTTTACCTCAAGAAAGAACAATATGTTTAAGAACACATGCTTTAAAGAGAAACCAAAAATATGGATTACCATGGGCAACTCAGGCTATGTTTGATATATTACATAAGAAAAAACTTAAAGATTTAGAAAAAGTAGTAGCAAATAAAATAATAAAATCTATAGCAATATTGACATTAGGAAATAAAGAATTCAATGATGCTGAATTAGGAACAAAGAAGAAGAAAAAAGCATATAATGGTGTTAAAACAGCATTAAAGAAAAACAATGAAGAAGGAGTATCAGTAGTGGCATTGCCACATTGGGCTAAATTGGAATTCCCAGAGTTAAAATCTGAGGCATTAAATCCAAATAAATTTGATAAAATAGACCAAGATATTTCTAGTAGTACAGGTATTAATAGACAATTGCTTGTTGGTGGTGGAAACGAAAGTGGAAACGAGATGAGCTTAGTTTTATTATATAGAAAGATTGGAGAATTATTAGAGCAAATAGAATTTGAAGTTTATCAAAAACTTATTAATTTAGTTGTTCCTAAAGATGAGAAGGATAATATTATACTTGAGTATGATAAAGATGTTCCATTATCTAATAAGGAAAAACTTGAAGGAGCACTTAAGTTGGCAGATAAAGGATTTTCTATTAAAGAAGTTGCTAGTAGAATTTCTAATCAATCGTTTGATGAGTTTATTGCTCAAACTATGTATGAGACAGAAGTTCTGGATTTACAGAATAAAGTTAAACCATATCAAACTTCTCACACATTATCCAGTGTTGCAGCAGCAAAAACAGATGAAACTGATGGAGCTACTAATACTGATAATAATAAAGAAACAGATACAAATGAAGCTTAGGGGGTGAAAAAGTGAAGCAAGAAAAGAAAAAAACTCAAGTAGACTTGAAAATATTTTCTTTAACTGATAGTGAAAAAGACCCTACTGTCAAAGAAATAGAATTTATACTGCATGATTTTGAAGAAAGTTTAAATAAAACTATAATTTCAGAAGAAACAGCGGAAAAGGTTTTGTTTTCTTTAGCTCATAAGCCTATCGTTTGTAAGTATTATCCTGAATCAGAATCAGGTAAAGGAGACGATGCTCTTGGAGGGCATGAGGCATATATTGGTAAAGATAGAGATAATAATAATATAGTACTAACAAACACTGTAACAGTAGGTGTATTTACTGAACCTGCTTACATCGAAGAGATAGAAGTAGATGGAGTTAAAAAGAAGGTTGTAAAAGGTAAGGGTATATTGCATAAGTCAAGATATCCAAACATAGTAGATATGTTAGAAGATTGGTATTCTGATGACTCACTAGATGGAATTTTTTCATCTATGGAGATTCTATATGATGAATATCACGTAAAAGATGGTGTTGAGGAAATTTTAAATTATCTTTATGATGGTCATTGTATTCTTAATTCTAAGGAAACTGTAGACCATAATATAGTGCCGCCAGCATATCCAGTTTCTCAAATAACTAAATTTGAAAAAATGGTTGCACAGGCGATTACTCAGGAAAAGGAGGTATACAACATGGAAAAAGAAATGAAGAAAAAAGTATTGGAAATGTCTTATTCAGATATTCAATGGGCTTTAGACAGCGAAGTTGCTAAAGAGATTGAAGATAAAGATACTTGGACTTGGATTCAAGATGTATATGATGATAGATTTGTTGTTAGTATCAATGGTGTTAAGTATGAAATGACTTATACTAAAGATGAGGACGACAATTTCACTATAGATTTCGAAAACAAAGTTGAAGTTATTGAAAAATCTGAATGGGTTAAAGTTCAAAATTCTCAAGATGAATTAATCAAAGATTTAGAAGCTAAAGTTGCTAAATTCGAAGAAGAAGCATCTAAAGAGGAAGAAGTGCCTGCTGAAGGGGCTGTTGAAGGTGAAGGAAACGAAGCTGGAGAAGCAAATGAGGCTGAAGAAAGTACAGAAGGTTCAGAAGAAGACGCAGTAGTTAAAGAAGAAGCAAATGAGGGGCTAGAAGGTAAATACCAAGAAGCTACAGAAAAAGTAATTGCTTTAAAAGAACAACTAGAAGCTAAAACAGAAGAATTAGAAGGTATTAAAGAATTTAAGGAGCTTTATGAGAAAGAAGTTTTCGAAAAAGCTTTAGCTGAAAAGCAAGAATACTACAAGGAGAAATTCGAAGCTGTAGGACTTGAAGATGAGTTCGAAGGAGAAGAAGTTCAAAAGTTAGTATCAGAAGCTGTAAATAGCAGTGAAGCTAAAATATCATTAAATGAAATGTTAGTAGAAGCTGTAACAGTTGCTAAAGAAGATGAAGTTGAAAAAGCAAATTCTGAAAGCAATAAAGAAATGATAAAAGAATTAAATTCTAAACAAGATAACCTACTTCCAAAAAGTGTAAAAACTTTTAGTGAAAGATATGGATATCAAGAATAAAGATAATATAAGGAGGAATTAATTATGGCAACAAGACAATTAGACGTGTTAAACACAAAAGGAACACATGCTGTAGGAAACATCAACAGCAAGCAAGTAAAAACTCTTGCTAATGGAGCAAAATGTAAGGAAGCAATTGACAACTTTACAATCGTTGAATTATTAGTAGAAGATGGGGAAAGAAAGTGTCAACAATTAACTGTAAAAACTAATAAAGGATACTTAATCGCATCTGTAGAAATGAGAACAATGGGTGAGGAATTAGTAGATTTCTATAACGGAGAAAATGAAATGGCTAGAGTAGTTGTTTTTGAACCTGGATACACTAGATTCGATGTTTCAGCATTCACAAAAAATGCAGGATTAACAGAAGTTGTTGTGGGGAACGTAGCTCACTTTGATGTAGCTACTAAAAAGTTCATCATCTCAGAAGTAGGTTCAGAGCATGCAGATTATGGTACATCAGCTAACCAATTCTTAGTTGTAGCAAGTGAAGAAGACCTAGATTATACTTTAGGTGCACCACTAGTAAGATTAGAAGTAATTAAGTAATAAATAAAATAAAAAATAAATACTGAAATAAAAGGTATAGAGGAGGAATATATTATGGCAACATTCGGAAACGAGAAAGAAGTTAAAGCTCTATTTTCAAGAGTTTACGATAACAAGATGGTTTGTAACGAAGAGCAAAATGATGAAAAAGACTTAGTAGAATTAATGACAAAAGTTTTTGGAGAAGGGGAAATGAGCCTAGACCCAAGTGCTTTACATCAATTTAACAACCTATTAATTAAAAAGGCTGACGAAATAGCTCAACCAAGAATAACTGATATTGTAGGACTTTTATCTTCTACAAAAACAGTTAAAAGAGGTGACACTACTAAATACACAATTGATACAAAATTAAAAGCTAAATTAGCTTGGACAGCAATGGGTTCAGGAGTAGATTATGTAAGAGTTGAAGGACAAAAGAGTTATACTCCTAGTGCTAAAACATTCTCAACTGGTTTCTACTATGAAATATTAGACCCATCACAAGATGCTATTGGTAACTTCAAGAAGTTAGTTAATAACATTGCTGATGCAAAAATTAAATTAATCATGGATAAAATTACTGAAGTTATAGCTGCTGCTATTGTAAGTAATGTAATCCCTGCAAAAAACAGAGCTGTAGGTACTAACCTTACTATCGCTCAATATAATGGTGTAGCTTCAGTTTTAGCTAGATTCGGAGGAAGACCAATCTTCATCGCTGATACATTACTAGTTGACCACTTTGTAGAGAAGGTTGTAGGAGATACTCACATGAGTGCTCTATTAACAGACGGAATCAAGTCTGAGTACTTAGAAAGTTTAGCACCAACAAGAATCGGTAGAACAGTTGCAGTTAACTTAGTTAACCCATACACTAACGATACAAACAGTGCAGTAGAATTAGACGTAACAGTTGGATATATGTTACCAGGAATCAAGAACAAGCCATTCCTAACGACTATATTCGGTGGAATGAGACAATACACTGATTTTGATAGCGAAACTGAGCAAATCAAAATGAAAATCTCTCAAGATATGGACGTAACATTAATCCACGGAAACATGTTAGGATATATCGCAGACGATTCAATAGTACTTTAATAAATAATTAATAAAGGAGAGTTATCTCTCCTTTATTTAAAATTAAAATAAACGGAGGAAAATATAATGGAAAACAAAACAATAAAGTTAAAGAGAAATAGAGCAGGAGCTTATACAGTAAATTTCGATAACAATGGAAGTTTAAAAGCTTATACTTGGCATGGAGAAGGGGTTATTAAAGAAGTTCCTATGGAAGTAGTAGAGTATATAAACACAGTTTCAACTTGTTTTAAGAAAGGAGCTTTAGTAATTGTAGAAGATACAGAAGAGGCTAAGCAAGTTAAAGGAAACGTTGTTAGTGATGACGATAATTTAGAAAATAATTCTCATACAAGAGAAGAAATTGAAAAGAAATTAAAAAGTGGAAACACAGCTCAACTTAAAAAATGGTTAGAGAAAATTACTGAAAAAAGAGAGCAAGCATTTGTTCTTGATGTTGCAGTAGCTATGAAATTAGATAGTTCAGCTAAGAGAAAAGCTATCGCAGAATGGTTAGGAGCAAAAGAAGAAGCTTTATTTATAAATATTGATTAATAATATGAGAGGTGAAATGCATGGCAACTACTTATGAGGATATTTACCAAAAATTTCTATCAATAGGATTTTATAATAATGCATTTCTACCATCTACAGACCCTAAAATATATGAGTTCATAAGAGCAGGATTAAATCACTTTAATGTGAGAATGATAGCAGAAGATGAGGCATGGGAAGAAATCATAGGGGATGATAACACTGAATCAGTGAATAGAGATTTAACTGACAATGAGATTTTAATAATAGCACATTACTTATTACTTTCTTACTACGAACAAGCATTGACTTATACAGCAACTGTTTTAATACCATTTTCAAAAGAAATCGGGACTAAAAATGTTGGTAATCAATTAGTTAGTATGAGAGATTTAATTGCTAATCAGAGAAAAATCATTGCACAATTAATATTCAACTCACTAGAAACAGAGATTATGTAGGAGGTGGAATATGAAAGATTATACTGGATATTTTCCAACTCTGAAAGAGAAACTTCTACATGATGGAAAAACCGTATTTAACAATCAATTAGAAGGGTTTGAAGGATTTGAAATTAATATTAATAATGATACTGATACTGAAACAGAAGAATTAATTCTGACAGATGCATTAATAATGAATAGCACAAATCCATTAAATGAATATAAAGAAGATAGAAAAATACGAGTTTGGAAAGACGTTTCTTTGAAAAGAGGAGATAAAATTAATATTATTTCTGATAATATTAAGTATTTAGTTATAAGTAAAATCGACAACGATGGACTTACTAAATTTGGTAAAATCAGAGAAATAAATTATGAATTAAAATGGAAAAATGACAAAGGTTTAGAATATACGGAAGAAGCAGTTATTCATGATATAAGAGATTTAAATGTTGACTATGGAAATGGGAAACATGTAGATTTAACAAGTGATTCTAGAATCATATATATTCAAGATAATGAGAATTCTTCTAATATAGAATTAAATCAAAGGTTTATTATAGATAAAAAAGCATTTAAAGTTACAGATATAAACACTGTAAATTTGAAAGGATTAATCGTTTTAAATTTGGAGGCTGAGGGATTAGAAGTGAATGATAATGTAGTAGACGATATTGCAGATGATATTACTCATGTATATGAAATTCAAGTGCCAGACACAATAGAATTGCAAAATGGGAACACTTTACAGTTGAATCCAGTTGTGTATAAAGATGGAGACATCGAAGTTGCAGAATTAACATATTTATCAGGAGATGAATTAATTGCTACAATTTCTAATGAAGGTTTAATAACTGGAGTTGCAATTGGAGCTACAACTATTACAGTTGGACTTAAGGATTCTGATATAACAAAAGTTATAACATTAAATGTTGTTGCAACTGCTAGTGATAATATTACGGTTGAGATAACAGGAGATAAAAATGTTAAGAAGGGAATCTTAGAAAACTACACTATTAAGAAATATAATAATGGAGTTGAAATACCTCAAACATATAGAATGGTGATACTAGATGGAGAGGATTTAATAGAATTCACTGAAGTAGATGGTAATACATTTACTATAAAAGGAATAAACACAGGAGATGTTAGAATTGAATTTACCGATGAGGCAACTTCAGACTTAACATTTGCAGATATAAAAATAACAGATTTATGGTAGGAGGTATGATTCATGAAAAAAGGAATTTATGAAAGAGAAGCTGATAATTTACTTGCTGTAATCACTAAATTACTAGAATCAGAAGTCTTATCACAATGTCTGGTTAATTTAGATGAGAATCCATTAGGAACTCCCGTTGAAGTTCCAGATACAAGTCTTTTATTTAATAAAATATATCCGCTTCCAAAAGTTCCCGCTCTTAGTGAGAATAAGGGAGCCTATGTAACAGTAAATTTCGTTGATACAGAACCATATAAAAGCAATTCTGAATATGTTAAACAGCTACTAGTTGTTGATATAATTGTTCATATAGATTTATGGAAGATTAAGGGTTCATTAAGACCATCATTAATGGCAGATGCTATAATTGATATATTATCTGAAAAGATAATTATTAATGGAGCAAGCGTCGGAATGAGTGGAATTGATAACTTTAAATCTAAAATAAAATATTATGAACCTGATTATTTCGGTAGAAGTCTAGTATTCAGAGTAGATGATATTAAATAATGAATTTAGAACTATTAAAATCTAAAATGCTCAGAGGAAATAGCATTATAATACCAAATGTCGGAACGCTTAAGGCGTATAGTATTGGAGAAATTATTGATTATGGAGATAGTCAATACTTTGTTGATATATTTAAAGTGATATTTAATCTTTCAGATATAAAAGACCAAGAATTTATTGAAAAAGCTAATATAAAGAGTGAATTTCAATTGATTGTTTTAAATAGTATTCAAGACAAGGAATATAGAGATTATATTTGTAGGGTATTATCAATGATATTTGATGAGAATGTAAGTTTCAACCCTGATGGGTTAGACTCATTCTTTTATATTGACCGCATTGAAGATGAAAGACGAATTAACTCTTCAAATTTTGAAGAGATTGTTAATATAATTAAATTGCAAAATGGTATGCATGTAGAAAACGAAAATAAAATAGTTGATGAAAAAACTAAGCAATTGTTAGCTAGAAGAGCAGAGCTTAGAAAGAAACTAGATAAAGCAAAGGGTATTGTAGAGGATGAAGAAAATGGGAAGCCTTTTTCTTTGGAAAGTTCAATATCAATATTGGCTTCGGGAGGTATAGGAGTTAATATATTTAATGTTTATGATTTATCATTATATGCGTTTTATAATCAGTTAAACAGATTAAAAATGCAAGATAAATTCAGAACAGACATAAAGTGGTTAACATCAGGAATGTTGAAAGACCCAGATGAATTAGAAATAAAACACTGGATGGAAGAGATTCCCGATAAAAAATAAATAACTTTAAAAAAAGGAGGAATATATTATGGCAAAATATGGTGCTAAAGAGGTTATGGACATTACTTTTTACGATACAGTAACGTTAAAACCAGTATTATACTTAGATACTTTAAAAATTACTAACTTAGAAAATAATGCAGATGAAGCAGTTGCTAGAGGGGGAAAAGGTAACCCAGAATTACTTTCTTGGGACTTCAACAGAACTTCAACAGTTGCAGTTCAAGATGCTCTAATGTCAATGAAATCATTTGGATTAATGTCAGGTGTAGACCCAGTTGTTAAGACTGAGTACATACATAAAAGAGAGGTGCACGTTGTAGCTACAGGAACTGTAACAATAGCAGAAACTCCAGTTGTAGACTCAAGTCATATCATGGCAGTTTATAAATTAGAAGATGGTGAAGAAGGTGTTGAATTAACAGTAGACCCAACTACTCCAGTAGTAGATAGTAAATATACAATTTCAGGAAACGTGTTAAGTTTTGATGCAGGAAACAATGGAGATTCTATGATTGTTTACTACCAATATGAGCATGCTTCAGCTACAGTACTTGAGATACGTTCAGACGCATTCCCAGGATACTACAAAATGATAGGAGATACAGTTATTAGAAACGCTTCTAATGGACAAGATGAGTCTTTCCAAGTTGTTATCAATAAGTGTAAAATCCAACCAACGAATACAATTACTTTCCAAGCTGAGGGTGACCCATCAGTATTTGATATGAACCTTAAGGTTTTCAAAGAAGATGACAGCTCTAAGATGATTACAATGATAAAGTACTAATTTAGTACTTTTTCATTTGATGAGGAGGAAAAATTATGGCAGATATAACATATGTAATTAAGAAAGTTATGGTTACTGATAAGACTAAAAAAGGTCTTATTGTTAACTTAGATGGATATAGTAGAGAAATTTTACTATCAAAGAATTTAAAGGTTGAAAATTTTGCAAAAGGTCAATTTATTGAGATTGAAATCGAAGATAAAAAAGCTAATAAAGCAAAAGCTAAATCTTTAAAATAATATTATAATAAGGAGACGATATATTGTAAGATATGATTGTCTCCTTATTATTTTTGTATTAATTTTAAACAAAAGGATGTGAAAACCATGAACGAACAAAGCAAAAACAGCAATATGAAAATTTTTACGCAGAAGCAAGCATCTTATTTAATGTTTAAAGGTTTTAAATGCCTAGGAACAATAGATAATAAAGATAAAGCAGGCTTCAAAATATTTCTATTTAAGAAAAGTGAGAAATTGTTAAAAGCAATGGAACAATATAAAACTAATAAAAATAAATTAGAAGAATTTATAAAAGGGGTTTAACATTAGCCCCTATCTCCTTTGAGATATCGGGAGGTGATAATATTGAACATATGTTCGAAGAAAGTATTAAGTGCATCAGCATTAAGAAGTCTAGATAATTTTGCGACATCGGCGGATGGATTTATCGAAACAGAAATATCAAACCAATTATTTTATTTTGTTGCAGACCCAGACAGCACAAAAAAAATTCACCTTAATAGTTTTGAATTAGAGTCGAAAGACACTAGTTTAAATATAAGATTTAATGAAGATGAATATTGTGAAGGATTTGTATCAATTGGTGAACGCAAACTTTTTTGTGGGATGGAAATACTAGAATTTAGAATAATGGGAACAGCTGGAACAAAATTTAGAGCACATGCATATGCATACTAGTAATAATAATCATAATAATAATTAAAACAGGGGTGTAAAACAAGCGGTGTGGAAACACACTTTATGAGACGGAATCAAACAAATAAACTAATGTATCTTGAAGGAGGTATTATGAAAACAAAAATAATGTTTATAATAGGAATAATAAGTTCAGTATGTGGCATATTTTTAACGACACATCCAAAACAAACTATAAACAAAGAATTAATGATAGCTATTTTAAAAGAAGGACATCAAATCGGTGAAGTTAGAGCCGAAATAGTTTCAGGAATAATAATAGAAAATTCAAAAGATTTAATAAGTTACAATTATAGTCAAAGTACATGTTTAACTGTAGTGGGAATACTGCTATTAGTTATAACATTGTACTTGACTATTAAAAAAATAGAAGGAAAAACAGATGAGCAACATGAAATAGAAATGGATAGTTTAGATGCAATTAACGAGACAATAGTAAAAACAGACATAGAGGATTGTAATCATGAGAAATAGTTTAATTAATAAGGGAGAATACATTACAAATTTGAATAATAAAAAATTTGGATTTAATATAAAAATATTGTCAGACATAGAAGTGATGATATACAATAAGAAAACTGATAATGAATATATAGCAATTGTTAATGATAATAATAAAATAATATTATATCATAACAATAAGAAAAATAATAAAAAAAAGAAATTTAAATTTCACAAACATGATATAAAATTTAATCATTGGTTTAAAGTGTTTCAATTTATAAGTACACATCATTGGTATTGTTAAATTTAAATTTATGGGAGGTAAGTATGTCAGTATTTGAAAACGCATATGGAATAATAACAAATGCACACAAAAGTGACCCTGAATCAGAATATTATTCAACAACTGCAACAGATGAAGTAATAAAATTTACTAAAAAAAATAACAGTAAAGTTGAGAAAGTAAATGATTGGGTTATAATTGCCGATGGACATGATTTAAAAGTAAGAATGGTTTTACTAGATGCAGACGGAAATGTAACAGTAGAAAGTGATACAATATTTATTAATGCTGGAGACTCTTGGGGTAGTGGAAGAGTTACAGTTAATGGAATTAAAGTTCTGGGAGCAGCAGGACAAAAAATAAAATATATTTGTAATTATTATAAATAGGAGGTGATATTATGGGAAATAAATATAAAATACCATCAGTATACCAATATAGTACAACGTATCCAAAGCCTATAACAGGGAATGTTGGAGTTATATACGTAGATAAAGATACAAATGTAGCATATAGATGGGATAGTGCAACTTCTAATTATATACCACTTGAAACTACAGTAACATCTATAGACGTAAAGGGTACTTGGGATGCATTAAATAATGTTCCAGCATTATCAAGTGGTTCTGGAGCATCAGGAGATTTATATGTAGTATCTGTAGCAAATGATGCTATTTCACCTGCTATAGACGGAATAACATCTGTTGCAGTTGGAGACTGGATGCTTGCGAATGCTACAGCTTGGCAAAAAATACCAGCAATTAATACTGTAAATCCACCTATTATAGTTACTTCTACTCAACCAGCTAGTAATTTAGATACAACATATTTAGTAGATACTTCAGCTGGAGATGTAACATTAACTGTGCCATTATCTGATGCAACTAATGAGTCAAGATATATGAGATTTATAAAGACAACAAGCGATTCAAATTCAGTAATAATAAAACCTACATTGCCTCAAAGTTTTGGAGGAGATGCAGAATATCAAATAAATTATGCAAATGAATCTATAGGATTACAATCTACAGGGTCTGCTATAAATGGATGGATAAAAATCCAAGATAGTAGAAGTGATAGACCAATAAAAACAGTCGAATTTCTAGGGGAGGAGAACGTAAACATATTAGAAGATGAAAACTGGAAAATTGAAATAGTAGGTAATTCTCTAGTACTTTATAGAAGAGAAAATGGAGCTTGGATACAAAGGTCTAGTTTTGGTTCTTCTCTTACAACAGATAGATTTATAATAGAAAATAATAGTGGTTCAGTTGTATTTATAGATTCGCTTGGCGGAACAAATACTTTAGTGAAGCCAAGTATTGATGAAAATGGAGGAGTAATAGGTAATCCAATAGGTAGAATTGCATTAATACATAACGGAGAGTTATTTAGTGTAGAATTTGATGCAGAAAATGAATTGCAAAATATTATACAGAATCAAATAACTGAAACTCAAACAGGAACTGAATTTGAATATCAGTTTATTACTACACAAGTAGAATCTGTTATAAGTGGAATAATGTCTTTAAATAATGTTTTAGCTGGAACTAAGGTAAGAGTTTCATTTTCATCATTAGATGGAGTGTTACTGACTGAAAACGTAAGTCAGTTCGATTTTAATAGCGGACAAGGCGAATTGGTTGCCGATGGGATTAATACTATAGCACTAAGAGAAAGTTTAGCACTATCTCAAGGCTTTCAATTTAAATTTAAATTACAAACATCAAATTCAATTGACATACAAGGTAAAACAGTAGATTTAGGAGATGGACTGGGAAGTAGATTTATTCCATATTTAACTGTAAATTATTATCTTGGTGAGGAACAAAATGTTACAAGGGACAAAAATGTAATAGCTCAAATTGAGGCTAAAACAGGAGCAGATAAATTATCATTTAATGCTTTAAAAGATGTGCCTACTGATATCACAGATTTAAGCACACATTCGGCAACAGAATTAAATGATATTACAAACGTTGGTAGTGGAGTAATAATCAGTGATGCTGAGAGAACTAAGCTTGAGGGGATAGCGACAGGAGCAGAAGAAAATGTTCAATCAGATTGGAATCAAGCTAGTGCAGTAGAAGATGATTATATTAAAAATAAGCCTAATGATATAACAGACTTAGCTTTACATAATGTAACAGAATTAAGTGATGTTACAAGTGAGGGTAGTGGGGCTATAATAACAGATGAAGAAAGAACTAAATTAGAAAATATATCAGATAACGGAACTGGAGACCATTGGGTTAGTGGATTACAAATCACAGAACATAGTCCTAAAGACCAAACTGTAAATTATGGAAATGGTACATATCTAATTAATGGTTTAATGAAAACTATATTAACGGGTGGAACATATGATTTAGAAAATGGATATGGTTCAGTTAATCATTATTCTGGACTTACTAGTTACCAACATGCTTTAGTTGGTATATATGTAGATGCAGACCTAGTTATAAAATCTATAGCAGGAACACCAGCAGAAAAGAAAGATATTGCAGATTTACCTATAATACCTGTAGACTCAGTTTGTTTAGCTGTAGTTGAAATAAAGGTAGATAATGGTGCTAATCCAAAAGATATAGGCAAAAAACAAATAGAAGATTGTAGAACTAATATAAATTACGGAACTGATGAGTTTGTAAAAGCATCAGCAGATGATACTAGTACAGGTCATTTAATTGATAAATTATCTAATAATGGTAATGTAACATTTACTATTGAGAATGCAGGCGGAGATGAAAGGATTAAAGCTGATGTATCGAATGTTATTTCTGATAGAATAGTAGCAAGAAGAACTACAGACCAATTATTTATTGATAGTGAGCAGGATATTGTATTTGATACAACAGTATCTAATTATGGTATAACACAAACAGCAGGAGTTTTTACGATTAATACAGATGGTTATTATGCTGGTACATTAGAAATGTACATGGATGAGACAGGAGACCCAACTGTATATATTTGGGTTGAAGTTAAACCAAATGGAGGAAGTTGGCAATTATCAAATGATTCTATGTTTGCACTTAAAATAAAAGAAGATAGTTCTATGCTATTTTTCTTTAAATCTATGGAATTTAGTGCTGGAGATGAATTTAGAATTAAAATGAAGATAAAAGATGCAGGAGATACTATTAAAATTAAAACTTTAAGTAACAATGTTGGACTTGGAACAATAGTAGCTTATCCTGCACAAATTAATATACATAAAATCGGAGAAAAAATTTAATTGCTGATTAATTAAGTAATTAAATAGAACTAATAAAAATATAATAAAGAGGCTTATGCCTCTTTGTTTTTTTTGTATCTTTAAACAATGTGTCTTTAAAATCTCAGTTTTAAGGTTTAGGGATACAAAAGAAATTAGGAGGTGTTTATGATGCGTATTCGTACATTTAAGGGACTTGAATCAGTAATCCAACAGAATGTTCAGGAAGCATTACAGAACGAAGTAGGAGACGTATTAAAGGGTAAATTAGCTAAGACATTCGATACAGTTGCATACGGTGCTTATGACCCAGTTGAATACGAAAGAAATGATGATTTAAATAAACCAGAAAATATCGCAATAACTCCTACAAGAGACGGTTCGGGAATAGAACTAAGAAATACAATTGAGGGAGAAAACGGGAATATAGCAGATGTTTTAGAGCAAGGTGGAGTTGAAGCATGGGGAGAGAAAGCATTCGATAGAGCAGGACGTATCGGAGAGTGGACAGAAGAAAGACCTACATACAAAACTTTCGCTGATGAATTACGTAATACTGGACTACATATGTCATTATTAAAATCGGCATTAAGAAAAAGAGGGTTTAATATCAAATAATAGGAGGAAACAATATGGCAAATAACAATTTAGAAAGAAGCAAAAGAATAGTACTTAAAAACAAAGAAGAAATAAATCCTAAGAACATGATATTATTAGATAAATATGAGAGATTTATGAATATGAAAGAATTATCTGAAGGAAGTATCTATAATTATTTATGTGATTTAAAGCAATGGTTAATTTATGTTGCTAATAATCAATATAATATGCCTGTTAAAGATATGACACAAGATGAAATTGAAGAATTCATATTCTATTGTAAGCAACAAGGAAATAACGTAGGAAGAATAAAAAGAAGAATGTCTTCTATAAGCACATTTTTTAAATTTTTAAGAATGAAAAAAGAAATAGCTGAAAACCCTATGGAATTTATTCCAAGACCTAAGAAAGGTCTACCAGTAGTACAGCAAACGTATTTAACTCAAGAACAGGTTAAAGAAATGAAAGATAAGATAAGGGAATCAAAAGATTTGAGACTTTTATTATATGTTAGTTTAAGTTTATCTACAATGGCTAGGGTAAACGCAATTTCAAATATAACATGGAAACAAGTAAATTTACAAGAAAGAATGATACCTGATGTTTTAGAAAAGGAAGGGAAAATAGTTGAATTAGTGTTTTCACCAGAAGTAAAAGATTTATTTATTGAATATAAAAGCACTTTATCACAGGAAGCTATTGACAATGAATATGTTTTTGCGGTAAAATACAGTAAGGACTGGAAAAAGCCAGATACGACAACATTGAGAAAATGGACTAAGAAAGCTGGAGAGATTATAGGAATAGACGGATTACATCCTCATGATTTCAGACATACTCAAGCAACACTATTAAACAATGCAGGAATGCCTATAGAACAAATCTCTGAATTACTTAATCATGAAGGATTAGATGTTACAAATAAATTCTACATAAAGAAAGACAAAAAGAAAATTAGAGATAGCAAAGATAAATACGAAGTTTAGTATTGACAAATAATTATATAAGTAGTATAATTAAGGTATAGTTGCAATAGCAATGATTAAAAACAAACAAAAAGGAGAGATTTATATGAATAAAATTTCAGTAATGGACATTATGAAATCAAGAAAAACAATTGATTTCAATGGAGAGCAGAGAGAAGTTTTTAAAAAATTAGATTTTGGACAAGGAGAAATATATGTTGTTTATCCTACAGATGAAGAGATGGAGGATATTTTAACATGGAGAGAAACTCTAGAGGGTGGAACATCAAATACTGTTGAGATTCCATTAATAGAAATGATTAATTATCTAATTCCTAAATGTACAAATTTAGATTTTGACGTAGAAGGAATGGATGAAACAATTAAATATGACTGGGTTAATAATGTTACTAGAATCGAATGGTTAAAAGAAACTATGTTAGCTTGTCAAGAGTTATTAAATCACGTTGATAAATTCAAAGTCGGAGAATTTAGAGTTAAAAAAGATGAATTAATAAATAAAATAGAAACAGTAGATATCCTGAAAGATTTACCAAACAAAAAAGCTTTAGAAGATGGGGCAACTCATATGCTTGAGATAAAAAGCAAACTAGAGAAAAATATGAAAGAGACTAGAAAAAATAATGAAAATGAGTAATGTTTATAAATTAATCGTAGCAGCAGTTATTCTTGGTTTAATAGCTGCTGGATGCGGGAAAAGGGTAGATACACAGTTTCATAAAGATGCTACAGAGATAGTATCTTTAGTTGAATCAGAAGAAGATATTGTGGAAATGGGAGAAATTTCTATAGAAAAAAGAGAATATTTCATAGAAACATATAATCAAAATTATGATTATTATAATGAATCAGATGAGGAATATGCGAAGCAAATAAATAGGCTAATGAGCTTGGAGTTCGCATATAAAATAAGTCTAATTAAAGAAGATGACATGTCTTTTATGACAATATATACAGAATACGGAAAGGAGCTAGATAAAATAAAAAATAAATAGGTGGGTGATGAATTTGGCAGCAGAAGAATTTAAAATTGTTGTTAAAACAGAATTTGACAGAGCCCAAACAAAAACAGCTTTAGACAAGTTACAACAAAAGCTTAATTTAAAAACTGGAGTAAAATTTACAATCTCTCAAGCCAGACAAGAGATTGCTAAGATGAATAATAAACTTAATTTAAAAGTTAATATTGTATTTACTAAAGGACAGGTACAAAAAGAACTTAAAAAGTTTAATCAGTTATTTAAAATTAAAGTGGATACTCAGATAGATGAAAAGGCTCAAGAAAGAATTGATAAATTATCTGATGTAACAGAAAAAGTGAGTAAACAAACAAAAACACATGCGGCTAACGTTGAAAGAAGTGCAAAAGCACAAAAATCGTTTTCTCAACACTTGAGAGAAACAACTCATGAATTGAGCAATGCAGCAGTTAAATTTGCATTGTGGTCAGCAGTTACTGTTTCATATTTTGCATTCATAAGAGGATTAAAAAGTGGTGTACAAACAGTAATAAAGCTTGAAAACGCAATGATAGAATTACAAAAAGTAACAAGTGCTACAGAACAACAATATCAATCATTTAAAGAAACTTCGTTTGAATTAGCACAGGAGCTTGGTAGAACAGGTGAGGAAGTAATTCAAGCAACTGCAAGGTTCGCTAAAATGGGATTCACTATTAAAGAGAGTGCTGAATTAGCTAGAGATGCATTGTTATTAGTAAACGTTGGAGATGACTTAGATGTTGATAAATCAACTAAGGCAATAATATCTTCATTAAAAGGGTTTGACTTAGCAGTTTCTGAATCGACAGCATTAGTAGACGCTTACAATGAAGTTGCGAATACTTATTCTATATCTATTAAAGGTATATCAGAAGCTATGTCAAGGTCTTCTGCTACAATGGCACAGGCTGGAAACAGTTATCAAGAAACTATAGCTTTAATTACTGCGGCTAACGCAGTTGTTCAAGACCCTGCTAAAGTAGGTAATGCATTTAAAACTATAGCTTTAAGAATGAGAGATACAGGAGTGAACGGACAAAAGCTTCAAGGAATATTAGATAAAGTTGGAATTTCAATGAAAAAAGACAATGAAACATTTAAATCTACATTTGATATTCTTACAGAAGTTGCGGGAGCAATGGATAAATTTACTGATATTGAACAAACTCAATTACTAGAGTTAATTGGTGGAAAGAGACAAGCAACAGTAGTTGCAGCTACATTAAAAAATATAGAAGATGCTCATGGAGCATTAGAATCAGCTATAAATTCATCTGGTTCTGCAATGAGAGAGAATGAGAAAATTTTAGCTAGTACTGAAGGTAAAATAAATAGGTTAAAAAATAGTGCACAGGAATTCTGGAATGAAGTTATAAATACTGAAGCGGTTAAAGACTTCATAGATGCTATAAACTCAATAGTACAAGGAGTTACAGCTTTAGTAAAAGCTTTCGGAGCATTGCCTGTTGTATTAACTACTGCAATTACATTAATATCTTTATTTAATAGTAAATTTACATTAATAGGTACAGGTAAAGGTGGAGTAGGAGTAATAAATAATATAATAGCTAGATATAAAGAATTTAATACAGTACAATCTGCACTAGCAGCTAAACAAGGAGCTGTTATTGGAGCTACTACAAAAATGAGTAGTGGATTTAGAGCAATGGGAGCTACAATGACAGGAACTAGAATAGCAGCCATAGCAATGAATGCAGCTTTAACATTGGGGATTACATTCTTAATAAGCACGGCAATTAGTGCTATGATTAAGTTCGCTAATGCAGCAAAAGAAGCTAAAAAAGCGATACACGAAGCTGGAGAAGAAGCTAAAGGTCAAGTAGACCAAAACAATAGAGGAATTAAATCATTAAAAGAACTTACAGAAGAATACGACAATCTAAGAAAGCAAACACAGCTATCAGTTAAAGAGCAGGATAAAATGGCAGTTCTTATGGAAAGAATAGCGGAAGTAGTTCCTGAAGCAATCACAGGATACGATGAGTACGGACGTGCTATTGTGGATGTGAAGAAAGAAATGGAAGAATATATTGAAGTTCTTAAAGAGAAAAATAGAGAGGAACAATTTGATATATTAAAAGGAGCGAAGCAAGAATATGATGATGCAACAGAAGCATTAGAGGCATATAAAAAAGCCCTAGAGAGTCCAGATATTACTCCGAGACTTGAGTCGAAAGGAATTTTAGGATTAGGAACTGAATTGCCTACAGAAGAAGAACGAGAAGCCCAAAGAGTAATGCTGAATCTTTTATCAGCAAGTCAACAGAGCGGTGGAATAAAATTTGACTTCGGTAACATAGGAGGATTAGACTTTTCACTTGCGGATGCTGGTAGTAAAATAGCAGAAGCTCAAAATAAAGTTAGACAAGCTTTATCAGAAACAACAGATGAGACTGCTAGAGAGGCTCTGAGAAAACAATTGCAAATGTTTGATGAAGTAAGCACTCAATATGCTTCATTTATGGCAGATGTGAATAGAACCAATAAAGACGCACAAGCGGCAGCACTAAGAGTAGGAGCGACATACTTAAGAACTCAAGAGAGTTTTGTAGAGTTAGGTAGAGAGCAACAAGAAATATTATTGGCTACAGTAAGAGAATTCGGGAAAGAAGGATTAAGTAGAGAAGAAATTGTTTCTGAAATAACGACTTTATTAAATACTATCTCGTCAGATGCGGGAGCTTTTGAAGATTTCTCTGAACAATACGGAGAGTTTACAAAACAATTATCAGATGCAAAAACTCCAGAAGCCTTAAAAAAATTAGAGGCTCAATGGGAGAAAAATATAGAAACATTTTCTAAGGACTTCGGAGTTAAGACTCCAGTTTTAGAGAGATTATTTCCATCAGATATAAGAGAAGAAACTTTATCTGGATTAGAGGGAATCACTAAACAAGGGATATCTCTTGAGCAAATGTTAAAGAGAGTAAAAGAAGTTGTAGAACCTTTTTCTAAAGAGATGAAAGAATTAGAAACTGCATTTGAAACTTTAAGTGCAGGTAGAAGCTTGGATATAGACACTATTATTGATTTATCTTCTAAATATGATGAGTTTAATGAGCTATTAAGCAGTGGAACTAGCCTATATGAAGATAGAGGAAAAGTAATAAAAACAATAATAGATAGAAAAAAACAAGAATTTGAAGAAGGGGTTAAGCAAGAAGTTGAAGAAGCTAAAGCCCAAAAAGCTAAAATACAAGCTCAAATTGATTTTAATAAGGTCTTAGAAAAAACTTATGTCTTAAAAGCATTCGCTAGAACAGACTTTTCAGAGGAAGAGGCAGAAATTGAAAAAATAGATGAAAATATAAAAAGATTAAACGCAGTACTAGACAGTGTAAATAAGTATGAACCTGACGAACAAGGGTCAGCAAAATTAGTTAAAGATTTAGAACTGCAATTAAATATATATAAGAGTCAAGAAGATAAGTTAAAAGATATAGCTAATCAATTAGACATAATAAATGCTAAAATTGCTTTAGAGTCTGAGGATACTGAGGGGGACGCAAGATACATAGCCCTACAAACTGAAAAAATTAGACTTCTTAAAGAACAGCAAATTGAGATGCATAATATAAATGAAGCTAGAAGAGAGGAAGCTGAAGAACTTAAAGGAATTCTTGAAGCAAATGGATTAGTAATTAATTCACAGAAAAATGTTGTTAATGAAATAGAAATCCTTAAGAAGAAAGAATCAGAAGCTAATAGATTAAGTGGGAAAGCTAAAGAAAAAGCAATAGAGCAAGTTAAAGACTTACAATCTCAGATTAAAGAATATTCTGATTTAGTTAAAAATAAAATACCTCAAACTAGTACTGAATGGTTTAAAGTTCAGAAAGCTATCAAAGATGTTACAAGCGAACTAGCAGAATCAACATTAAAGCAAATAGTTGATGTTGAGGCTATTGGCGATGCAGTAGAAGCTCAAATAAAACTTATCGAAGATGAACTTGATACACTTAAAGATGATTATGATGAGGATAGAAAAAACCTTGAAGCTAAAATTGATGCATTAGAAGATATAAATAGTGAGTATAATAAAGCTATTAAACTTCAAGAGGATAGAATTAATAAAACTAAAGAAGAAAATGAATTATTAGACAGACAAAATAAACTAAGAGACATAGGTAAAAAGATAGATGAAGCTAAAGAAGATACTAGATTCACTTTCATAACAGCTGAGGGAGAAGAAATCCTTACATTTAATAAATCTTTAGTTGCTGATTTAGAAAGTCAAAGAGATGAATTGAAAGAGCAATACAGAAGAGAAGACTTACAACAAGCTCAAGAAGATGAACTTCAAAGACTTAAAGATAAAAAAGAAGCTAAGAAAAAAGAATATGAAGATGAATTAAAAGACTTGAAAAATACTTATGAAGAAGAGAGAAAAGAAAGAGAGAAAAGACTGGAAACAATTAAAGATGATTGGGAAGAAGACAAAGCGTTCATCGAAGAAAGAAATCAAGAATTAATTGATTCTACTGAAAGTTTCTGGCAAGACGTTACATCTGTTGAAGAAGATAGAATGGATGATTTATTGAAAAAATATAAATCTTTCATTAAAGAAAAGCAGAGAATATTAGATACTCAAACTAAGAAAAGTAGAACAGTTAAAGTAGGAGATACAACTAAGAATACTCCTAGCTCAGGACTTGATGCATTGAGTAGACCAGCATCTTCATTTACACCATATGCTACAGGAGGATTAAATACAGAAACAGGATTAGCAATGCTACACGGAACACCTGCAAGACCTGAAGCAGTATTAAATCCAGAAGAAACAGCGAATTATAAAAAGTTCACTGCTATAATGCCTGATATAACAAATATGGTTGAAAACTTTAATAAGTTAATTAGAGGAGATTTCCCTAATGCAACTCCAGCATTAGCTACTCCTAGCGGAACAACAACTACAATAAGTAAAGATATAAATATACAAGAAATGACTGTTGTTGCTGATAATCCAGAAGAGTTTTATGATAAGCTTGATGATTTAGCAGACAGAATAAATAGTTAATAAAATAATAGGAGAGAATTAGATTTCTCTCCTATATTATAAAGGAGGATTAAACATGAATAAACCTATAATTATTCACCCTCAAGGTCAAGCATTTGATGTTAATGATAGTATATTAATTCAATGGCAATTACTTGGAGAAATTCAAGCTAAAGCACAGATATTGATTTACGACAATGATACTGAAGCATTGGCTTATGATACTGGAGTATTAGACCCATATTTATACTTAGAAAAGACTCTTACGCCAGCAGATTATTCAACTAATCTAGTTAACGGAAAGACGTACAAAGTAAAAGTTACAGTATGGTCTACAGCATTAGAAACAGCGACATCGGATTTTGCAGTATTTACAACTGCTGACATTCCTGTCTTAACAATTACACCAGATGAAGGAACAGTTTTAGCAAATCAAAATTATACTTTTGTAGGGACTTATAGTCAAACTCAAAGTATACCATTACAAAGTTATAGATGGTATCTATATGATGGAACAGGAGCTTTATTATTCAGTGGAGATACAAAAATAACAGAACCTATTCAACAAACATTTGACAATCTTCCAAATAATTCAAATCTAAAAGTTAGATTAGAAGTTACAGCTGAGAACGGTATGTTTGTTGCGAAGGAAGTTAATGTTTCTACGAACTATGATGATATTAAATTCGTAACTCAATTGATATCAACTAACTTGCCAGAGAGAGCGGCGGTTAAATTGGATTGGAATATTATACAGATAATCGGGATAACAGGTGGAAGCGTAAGTTATATAAATAATGAAAAAATAGACCTAACATATGGTAATGTAACATTTAATGAAGGTGTTGATATAGATGACGTTTTCACAATTAAGATATGGATGGGTGGAGTCAAACCTTTTGAAGGATTAAAGGATGCCTGGTTGGATACAGTTGCAATAGATGAAGCAACAATAAAAGATGATACTACTAAATATCACGGATATGAGGGAATGTCACAATTAATAGATTACTTATGGGAAACTACTCATAAGAGAATATCTGAGGAAGATTTATTAACATTCGAAAATAATGACTATATAATGATACTTAGATATGATGAAGAAAGATTTAAACTATACAAAATAAATAAGACAACTAATTTAGTTTCATATGTACAGACTGAAGTATTAAGCGATATAGCAGATGTATATGTTGGAATACAGCAAAGTAAATCTGGAATAAATATAGTTGCAAATAAAATATAAGGAGTGATTAATATATGTCAAATTCAAGCACATTCCCACAAAGCAATGATGTTTTTAAAACATTGCAAGAGCCAACAGGTGCAGATTGGGATAATGTTACAAGGTTTAAGTACTTAAGAGGTATTAATCCTGATGAAAGAACACCAGCAGAAATAGCAGAATTAGCAGCACTAGAAGTTACATTAGTTAATATGATTGCAGAATCATCTTATTTTAATTTAATAACTGATGCTATAACTAATATGCAAAGCTTTATAGTTGATGAATTATTTGAATTCTATATTTATAAGGGAGATTGGCTAAATACAACTCAATATAGTATATTCAATACTGTTAATGACTTAGGAAATATATATTTAGCAAAAGAGGATAATGTAAATAAAAGACCTTCTGAAAATCCTACAGAATGGCTTCAAATAGCTTCGAAAGGAGATAAGGGTGACCAAGGAGAAAAAGGAGCAGCTCTATTACCTAGAGGAGACTATAGTCCTGCAACTGCCTATGTATTATATGATTTAATTTTATTCCAAAATAAATTATATTATGCATTAGAATCTGTTACTGGAGAATCTCCAATTGATAGTCCTGCAAAATGGCAATTGTTTCTTGATGGAGCGGATGCAAATAAATTGCAAGCGGCTTTAGATTATTCTATTTTCTACTTAGAAGATACTTCAGTAACTCCTAATCAAATTATAGTTCCTAATATAACTATTGATGCCCAAGAAATTATTTCTATGGCAGAGCCGTTAACACTAGCAGTTAAAGTTAAGAATGGTAATACAGGAGCAACAACTATAAAAATAGGCGATAATGCAGTTACTTCTATAAAAAAGAATGTAACTGAAGAATTAGAAGAAGGTAATTTATTAACTGATGAAATAATTATCTTAATATATGATGGTATTAACTGTCAATTACAAAAGACTTTAGTAGCTGGTTCTAAAAAAGATATTAAATTACCAGCCTATGAAAATTTAACAAAAGGAGATTTTTTCTCTATAGTAGATGATGCAGGAACTCTAAAGGCAAAAATTGCAGATGCGGATATCCCTAATACATCAGAAGCTAAAAATTCAATTACTACAACAAGTGGTAACGCATACGGACAAACGCCAGACGGTTCAATTAGAGTTAAAATATACTTAGGGTCTTCTGGTACGATACAATTAAATGCAGCAAAGGGAGCTGGAGGAGGAGCGATAACGAATACGTACTCAACTCCATACTCTTACACAGGCGGTCAGTATTTAGGCATGTTATATAGAGGAAAACAGATAGATGGCAAGCACACATTTATAGCATTATATGCACATCAATCAAGTGGTAACAGTGCAATCCAAGCAGCATACGCAACCATATTTACAGTTGATGATGATGTGACAGCTATAACAATAGAAAACGAGCACATTAAAGTTTCAGATGATAAGTATTCTACAAGTTCTTGTACGTGTGCATATGATTTTGATGAAGATACAGTAGTAACACTTTATCATAGACAAGCAGATGGGTCTGGAACAAATAAAACTCCATACTATAATGTAACTACATTTGATTTTACAGGTGTTGGTTGTACTATAGCTAAAGGTTCTCAAACAAATTGGGGATATGGTAGTATATATACTCCAAATTCAACATTTTATTGGCTAGGTGTACATGGACAAGGAGCAAGTAATTATATAGGCTTCGTAGTGCTAAATGGTACAAATTCAACTTCTCCTAGAATTTTTTATCAATTTTCAATAAACAGAACAGCAAAAACAATATCGCTTGTAACAAGTCATATTCTTGATGCAAATACAGGAGAATCGAAGACAGCCCCAGAGATATATCAAGCAAATTACAAATTGGATGGTACAGAATATCCAGAGGGTGATAACTTGATAAGTATATCTGCACACGACAGTATACAAAGAGACATCACAGCATTTAGATGTGATGCAGTAACAGGAGCTGCCTCAGTTGTTTATTCATATAACGAAAACAGTCCATGGGCGAGTCAGATATATGAGGAAATTGTTTGTAAGTTTATGGACGGCGTACTTATCAGAAAAGCCAGTTCATCTACATTAGAATATGTAGAAGTTACAGATACTAACTTTTTCAATTCAACGGCTTTAGCTGCTAGACAATCAGTAATTGTCTTGTCGGATAGTGGCTTGTTAACAAGTAACTACATATTACCAAAGGCAATATTATTTATAGCTGATGCTAGGATAATTTTATTAACACCGCTACTAGACGGAACAGGAGTTGTTGAAAAAGATGCGTTATCTGGAGCCAATGCGGAGCTTAGTGTTTTTGGGAACGGTTCAAATGCGTTTACTGGATTATCTTTAAATAAAAAATATTATGCATCTGCAAATGGAATTGGTACAACAGAAACGTCTAATGAAATAGGAAGAGCTATTAGTACAACAGTACTAGTATAAGGAGGCATAAGATGATTATATATATAACAAAAACTGGAGAAATAGTTGCCAGTGGTAATTATGAAGAGCATGAGAGCAAATACGTAAAATCAGATATGACAATACAGCATGATGGAAGTTTAAGTCATATATCTGGTTTTATTGAAAATATTAAAAAGTATGAAATAATTAATGGATTAGTTGAAAAACTAGAACCAACAACGGAAGAGGAAAAAGAAACAATATTAAAAAGACTAAAAGAGATAGATGAGCTAATGTCAGAAGCTAGAGTAATAATTGATTTTATGAATGGAATAGAGCCTCATCAAAGAGTAAAAGATTTGATTGAAGAAAGAGAAGTATTATTAATGAGATTAAGGGAATTAACAATATAATATTTTAGAGGGATAAGAAATTATCTCTCTTTATAATATAAAATTCCAGAGTATATCTCTGTTTATATATATTTATAAAATTCATTTAAGGTAGGTGAGAAGTATGGAAAATTTAGCGTCAACTGGCGTAGATACGGCAACAGATATTCTAACTAATGAAAATATTTTAAACTTTTTTCAAAATGAACACAGTTTATTCATAATTTTTGCGGTTATAATATGCGTGTTCGTATTGGCTTTTTCATATATGATGATAGCGGCAAACTCTATGAGAGCCTTGTCAAAGTCTATTATTGAATCTAATATGAAAAGCAAAGCTGATAATAAATTAATCCTCAGTGACATATCTCATCTCAAAGATAATGTTGAGAGTAATGCAAATAATGTTAATTCTAATTTGCAGAATTTTGGCAATATCTTACATGAACTAAGGACGGACATCAATGAGCAAACTACTTGGTGTAAATCACGAAATCAATAAACTAAAGTGAGGTGACGATAAGTGAATGGGGAAAATAGTCTAAGGTTTATAATCAGTGTAATAGCAATTAATTTTGTCGCACTGATAAGTTTATTAACAGTAAAGAGTTCTACTTTGTTAAATTACAACAAAGAATTATTATTGAAAATATTAATAGTTAACATGGTAATCATGCTATTAACATTTTTTGGTTTCTTTATAATCGAAATGTTTCATTGCACAAGAGATTTAAAGGAACAAATCAAACATCATAAAATAGCGGCAAGTAAAGGAGGTCAGTATTATCATGGATAGTGACATGTTACAGTACATCCTAATAAGTATTCCAAATTTTTGTGTTTTAGCGTTATTTTCTTTAGCGTTATTAGGAGTAGTAAGGGAGATAAGTTTTAAAAAATTTCAACTATTTATTTTATTCCCAGCTTTTTTCTTAAACTTTCATTACTTTTTTAGAAATGAAGGATTAGGTAATATACCTTATATGTTGGCTTTGATTACAAATGTTTTTATAACATATGTAGGATTAGTTGTAATAGGATATATTTTCTTAGGTAGACACAATACCAGAAGAAGAATAAGCTTAATAAGTAGTGCAATAACGTTTTGCGTTTATACAATATTAACTTATATAAGTACAATATTGTTGGGAATGTTCGGAGTTCAAACAGAAGTTATAGCTACATATATTGTTCCACAAGCAATAATAACTCATACAACAGTACATATTCCGATGATTCTTTTAATCTATTTATTAGATGAAAAAGGTCTATACTTTAAGGAGTAAATAAAATTATAGAGAGGTATAGCTTGTGAAAAAGAAAGAAATTATAATTGCAATGTTAATTTCAACATCAATTATATTTGGAATTACTTATGGTATAATGTTTTATAATGATGTTTTAAATTTAAAATAGTAGAAAGGGCTTGACATATTTATTTTTATATAGTATAATTTATTATATAAGTAATATGTCAAGTAACTCTTTATAAAAGGAGGTTTATATGGATTTTTTTGATGGAAATATAGTAGGAGAATTAATAACAGAAGATTATGTTACTAATTTAGTTTCACCAAATAACTTAGTTTTATCTAATGCAATATTTGATGAAATACATGGATATGAATTAGGCGATAAAGATTTAAGCAACGTAAAAGAATCTTGGACAGCGTATACATTTATCTATGGTAAATTTGAAGGTAACACAAATGCTGGTAATATAGATAATGAAGGAGTTCCAATAGATAAGCTTAAGCTTAACAGAAGAACTAAGGGTAAAGATGATGAGGTTACATTAGCAATATATGACTATGCTCAATCAGGGAATATAGAATTCTCAAAGATAGACTGGACACAAGGAGCAAAAGAACACATATATAGTGTTATTCCTATTGGTATAAATGGACTTATAGGTAAGAAAAATGAAACTGAAATCAGTACTCCTTTCATAGGATACTGGATAATGGATATAGATGATGCAGATACATATTTTGTATTTGATAAAACTATAGACGACGGATTTAACAGTGTCACAAAAAGTAAAGAAGAAGATAGAAGCTCTGTATCAACATATGGCAGATTCCCAGTAGTAGGATATACTCCTGCTGAGAAAGTCACTTTTGATATTGACGGAGCATTCTTAAATAGACCAGGAAAAACAGGATTAGAGCAATATGAAGATTTAGAAGAATTAATAAGAGAACATAAGCCACTATTAGTAAAAAATGGAGTAGGAGAAACTATGATTTGTGATATTCATTCTCCAACAAACTCAATTGCTAATATTGCAGAAAAAGACGACTTAGATTACGTTATAGTTAATGTTAAGGCTGAAATTATTTCAGATTATACAACTTATATGCGTTCTAGAGTAGTTTAGGAGGAGATAATATGATAGCACATTCATCAGATTATAGGAATCATATATTAACATCTCCTCATATAAAAACTTATATAAGAATAGACTTATATGACTCTTTAGATAATAAATTATTAGATTCAATTGAAGATGAGATAAATAAAGATAGTATAGGTACTATTAATGTAAGTGGAGACTCGGATATAAGAAGAACATTTTCATTTGCTTTTAATAATATTTCAGGTAAATATACTTGGGGAGCGGGTAATCTTTTATGGACAGATAAAAAAGTAAAAGTTTATAAAGGTATCCAATTAAATGTTAAAGTAAATGGCGAAAGAGTTATAGAATATCTTCCTCAAGGAGAATTCCTTCTAACAAATTTAAAAGGTAATAGTAATATAAATGATATTCCAGTTACGATAGTAGAGGGTAAAGATAAGGCTCATTACTACACAGGTAAAAATGGGAAATTCGAGACTGCTACTAATGTAGCTACAGGAACCGATATAAAAGCAGCGATTAAAACAATAGCAAATAGGGAAACTAAATTCTTATTTGATAATATAGATGCTGGATTTGAATTGACTAGAAGAAATATGGATTGGGATGCTGGAGAAAATAGATGGACAGCAATTAAAGATTTAGCTGATATGGCAAATTGTGATATTTATTATGATGTTAACGGATACTTAAGATTAAAGGTAAAGAAATCAGATTGGAGTCAAGATTCTCCAATATGGGAATTTACAAATGAAGTTACTGAAGATAATAAATATAATGTAAATTACTATGCAGGTGGATATAGAGAATTGAAATTAAATGAATTTTATAACCATATAATTGTATTAGGTGGAAGTACAGATGAAATCGCAACAGTTAGACTAGAAGAAAAAATAGATGATACCTTACCTGAATATGAGAATAATCCTTACAGTATACAAAAGATAGGGCATAGAATTTATTTTCACAATGGCGGGAATCCAGACCCAAATATACTAACAGTACCAGAAGCTCAATGGAGAATGGATTTCGAGAAGAATAAAAGAATGGCAATAACAGAAGAAATAGGGATTAATATATTCCCATTAGACTTTCTTGAAATTGGAGATGTTATAAAAGCTACTGATGTGAAAAATGGGACATCTGAAAATTATATAGTAAGAAATTTCAGTGTGCCTGGAATTCCAGTACTTATGCCTGTAATCGGCGAGAAAATAACGAAGGTGATATAATATGGTAAAAAGAGGACAATACAGTAGTAAAAATTTATCTTCACAAAACAGATTAAAAAATGCAATAATAGCAGTAATAGAATCTCTAGGATTAACAAGACCTCATTATAGTTTAGGAGTTGTTTCAGCAACTGTAGACTCAAATTATGTTATGGTAAAGTTAAATGGAGATACTACAGCAATAAAGATTAAAAAATCTCCTGACCTAACTGTAGCAGTTGGGAACGGAGTTTTAGTAATAAATAATATAAATGGTTCTAATACAAGATTTGTTATTAGTAGAACTAAAATTTAAGGGGGAAATATTTTATGGCAGATATTACAGTAGGACAATTATACGAGGCATTAACTAAAGAAATGATTCTTGACCCAACAAGCTTAACAGCAGCAAAAGCAATAGCAGATACAGCAGCAGTTAAATTAAACTGTTCAGGAGATAATTTAGTAGATTTGGCAGGAAGAAAAAGTTTAACAGTAAAAAATGATGATACAGGGGAATTAGTTTATGGATATAGTGATTCACAATTAAACTTTAAACTAAAACCAGCTGAGTCTAAAACATTTTATTTTAGAGCCAACGTACCAATTTCAGTTTGGATTAAAGCAGTAACAGGTACAGTAAACGCTTCAATTGAAGAAGTAAAATAAACAAATAAGGAGGAGTTTATATGCATTATGAAAACGCAAATGAATTATTTTTAACAAATGTTTCATCTTGGCATCATGCAGGATTCAGAGGACAACATGTAGATATAGTTTCTATTGAAGAAGCGAATATGGCACATTTTGAATTCAAAGGAAGAGTCAAAAATCCTTTTGGAGAAACAGAAAGTAAAGACCAACATGGACAATTCGTTTTTCAAAGTATATTAGAGTTTGCTCCAGAGTGTACGATACATATGGTACCTAATTCGTATTCTAGTCGTAGTGGCAGACCTATAGAAGATGATATGGTAGATAAAGTATTTCCTTTTATAAAGGAAAACAATATTCCAATATTTACTTCTAGTAGACAAGGTTCTAAGATGACACATCCTGGCGGAAAGAAGCAGAGAGAAATACTTAAGCAATTTATTGACCATCATGGATTAACATGTATAACAGCAGCAGGAAATGATAGAGAGATATTCGGAAGTGAGGACGCTTTTAAAGATGTATTTTTAGGTAATCCAGATTTAATTAATGTAGGAGCAGTCCATTTACAGCAAGATGATACTGATAAATTAGATGAATGGGAAGTTAATAAAGCATCATACACAAATAAAGGTGATGGAATTGATGTATTAATGGTAAGCAATCTTATGTTAAGTAGCTTTGATAGTTCAAAACGTAAGCATACGGGAACTAGCTTTGCGGCTCCAGCGTTGACAGGAATAATAGCCCTTATTCAAAGTTATGCTAGAGTCAAAATAGGAAGATTCTTATGGCAAGATGAAATATTAAATATAATCAAAGATAATATGCACAAAATAAATAGAGGTGTTGATGATTTCAGAGAAGAAGTAGGATTATTTATACTTCCTGAATTTAAAGAGTTCGATATTTTTAAATACTTAGTTGAAGGAAGAGATAAGAAGTTCCCAGACACTCAAGAATTTAATGATAAAGCAGCTACTAGAATGGCTAACTTAGG
>Ga0070724_10000360_pt1 | contig 34781 bp, 31 predicted proteins | sample tdDd001_FD_67278 | JGI IMG/M metagenome (GOLD analysis project Ga0070724, IMG submission 67278) | Marine sediment microbial communities from the Atlantic coast under amendment with organic carbon and nitrate - tdDd00.1 | ecosystem: Environmental > Aquatic > Marine > Coastal > Sediment | place... | reverse complement strand
GATAACATCGCCACCCTGACGGATTATTTCACTGACAAGACGACTGCTTTGTGCTCTTGATCTTGTAACGACAACCTTTTGTCCAAACAATGGTTTTTCTTCAAAGAAATTTAAATCTTTTCTTCTATTCACAACGTCACCAATAACAATCAAACACGGTGGCTTGATCTGATATTTGGCCTTCATCTCACCAAGTGTCTCAAGGGTACCTGTCCATGTTTCTTGTTCAGGGTAAGACGCTTTACGAATAATTGCCGCTGGGGTAGTGCCTGCTTTACCGGCATCAATTAAACCATTCATGATGCGTTCTATATTCTTTACACCCATTAGGAATACAAGAGTGCCCGTTAATTTACTGATCGTGTCAAAGTCAAAAGACCTTTCATCATCTTTAAAATGTCCCGTATATACATGGAAATCCGAAGCATCTTCCCTATGGGTAATTGGAATTCCAGCATATGCAAGTCCACCGATAGCAGATGTAATCCCTGGAACCACTTCAAAAGGAATCCCTGCTGCTCTCAGAATTTCCCCTTCTTCACCGCCACGACCAAACACATATGGATCGCCACCTTTTAATCGGACAATACACTTCCCGGTTCTAGCTTTTTCAACAATCAAGTCATTTATTTCATCTTGAGTCAATGTGTGGTTACTCGACATTTTCCCAACAAATATTTTTTCACATGTTTCTGTTGTTTCACTTAACATCAATTGATTCGCCAATTGATCATAAATCAATACGTCTGCTTCATTTAACAACCTTTTTGCTTTTAATGTCATTAATTCAGGGTCACCGACACCTGCACCGACTAAATAGACTTTTCCAGACATTCTCTCACCTCTTTTGTCACTTTCTCAGCTATGCGCTGACCAATTGAATCAATTTCATTATTTGAAATCTTTATAGATGAGGACACAAGTGCACGTCCTTCTTCATCACCAAACAAGTAATGGAATGATGACTCTTCTTCTCCCAATTCAAGGTATGCCCCAACAGGAATATGGCAGCCACCTTCAACATAATGTAAAAATGATCTTTCAGCTGTCATTTCTAGTAATGCAGCATCATCTTGAATAGAGTTTGCCAGAGTAATCATATCTTCTCTTTCCCTTAATACCTCAATGGCTAAAATCCCTTGAGCTGGTGCAGGAATAAATGCTTTTTTATCTAACGGAATCACTGTTACTTCATCTGAAGTAAAGTCTATACGCTTTAATCCAGCATGAGCAAGTACAACACCATCTAAATTTTCACTAAATATCTTCTTAATACGTGTGTTGATGTTCCCCCTAATATCTACAGGTTTAATATCATCTCTCATCAACTTCAACTGGTATCGTCGTCTTTTAGAACCAGTGCCAATAATTGAACCCTTTGGCAGTTCCTCAAAAGAGTTGATTTTATGACGTGTAATTAATACATCACCAGGTTCTTCTCTCTTCGGTGGATTGGATAAAACGAATCGTTCATCCATTGCCGTCGGCATATCTTTCATACTATGAATGGCAAGGTCAATGCTGCCATCTAAAAGTGCTGCTTCAATCTCTTTGGTAAATAGTCCTTTGTCACCGATTTTGTCAAGTGCGACATTTTGAATGATATCCCCTTTTGTTTTGATTATTTTTGTTTCAAAAATATAATCAGGATTCATTTTCTTCAACTGATCAATTGCCCAGTTTGTCTGCGTTACCGCTAATAGACTTCCTCTTGTACCTACTACAATAGTCTTCATATTTTGCTACCTTACCTTTTTTTGATTTCTTCTGCCAATGTTTCCAAAGATAATGCGTTAAGTTCAATTAATCTTTCCAAGGATTCATCAGTCAATTTATTGATCACCGGTTTAATCGGTGCATAGCCTAATTGTTTGATTTTCTTGCGCAGTTGACCGAGTACTGCAATACGTTCAACCGTTTCGTCATCAATAATTTCCATTATTGATTCGATTAATCGTTTGCTTTCTTTTGGTGCACAGTTGCCAGTAGATAAACCAACGGTCACCGGTCCCTTCTTTCGCCAACTCATCATATGAAAATCACTTTGATCACCATCACTTAAACTAAGTACCAGTTTCCCCTTAGCTCTTGCATCTGCGATAATTTTTTTATTTAAACTTACAGACCCAGTTGCTGCAATCACCAATTGTCCTTTGTCTAAATGTGCCTGGTCGTATGTGCCAGGTTCGAGGATGATACGTTGATCACCTTCTGTACGCTCAGCGATTTCTGGGCTAATGACATAACAAGTAATCCCTGCGCGAGCAATGCCCTTTATTTTCATTTGACTGGCTTTTCCGTATCCAAATACCACAATCGTCACTTGGGATGGATTTAATACAATTGGTAACATCTGTTCACCTCAATTAACCCAACTTAAATAAATCTGTTAATACATCCTGATATACTTCAATATCCTCGTCGCTTTCAAGAGTTTTTAATGTATCTATTGGAGACTTAAATAGTTTCTTGACCATGGATTTGATCACGATCTCCATATATTCTGTAGATTTGTCATCTAATGCTACTTTTTTGCCTATGGCTTCTACAGCCTCTTGTACGTGAGTCTGCTGCATCCTTGATAATTGTTTAATTGTTACATCTAATTGTGAATTTCTGATCCACATGACAAGAGATTGTACTTTTCCCTTAATTTCTTGCTCTATATCATCGACAAGTGACTGTCTCAAAGCAATATTTTGCGTTGATATTTTCTGCAAGTCGTCGACTGTGTATACCGATGCCTTATCCAATTCATCTATTACTGGATCAATATCCCTTGGCACAGCCAAATCCATAAACACAACTTTGTGTACTAGGTGTTCAGCTACTTTGTCTTTTGTGAAAATCACATGTGGCGATGCCGTTGCCGAGAAAATCGCATCGTAGCTTTGAAGGTATTTGTAGCGTTCTTCATAATCCAATACTTCAATGTTGCTATAATTCTTCGTCACCCGATGGGCATGGCATTTCGTTCGATTTATAATGCTTAGTGATGCCAGCTCTTTGTCAACAAGGTACTTCATCACAAGTTCTCCAGTTTCACCACTGCCTACAATCAATACCCTTTTATCTTTGTAGGTCTCTAGTTGTTCTTCTACAAACTTAATACTGATTGTACTGACTGAGGTCTGATTTTCAGACATTTTGTATGTCGTCTTAATATTTTTTGCAAAACTGACACTTTCTCTAAAAAGTTTATTTAATATTTTTCCACTTTGCTGATGCTCCATTGCCAGGGATAATGACTCTTTGATTTGACCAAGAATCTGGTCTTCGCCGATCACCAAAGACTCGAGACCACAAGTAACCCTTAACAGATGATTCATCACCAATTCTTCTGAATACGCGTAGAAACAACTTCTGTCTTCTGTCCCTAGTAAGGTCATATAGTAATTCAAAATACTGTCATAAGTATCTTCTACTGTAAGGAAATAGATTTCCGATCGATTGCATGTAGATACCACCACAAATTCTTTGATGCCCATTGCGTGAAAAGGTTCTCTTAATTCAATGATTTTGCTTTTCGAAAAAGCACCTTTTTCCCTTAATTCTATTGGTGTGTTTTTATAGTCTATACCTACAACATGTAAATACATAATGCCTCCTATATTTCACAAAAAAAAAACGACCTTTCAAGAGGTCGTTTGAATACTTCATATCTAATAATAGCACGTCGGCTCTTATTATATCTTTCCCCTCCGGAACATATAACATATTCTAAATGGCAGGTCTCCTGACTTGGAATCAACCGCATTCTCACCTTCCCGTTAAGTGGTATTTGAGAATTTGTCATCCTTACAGTAGCGGGGGCTGTAGCGGACTTTCACCGCTTTCCCTATTAATGTCGTGCAACCATATAGCTCTTATTATTTTACCTATGTGATTATATCACACTTAAGCAGTCATTCAAAGACAATATTACGAATTATAAACCCGTTTCGTCCGCCATTTTCCAATTTTATAATGCGTCAGGAGTGACATGACTTCAACAGTGTCCGATAGTAAATATGTTAACCATACAACCATTAGAGGCCATTTCAGAACCACCACACCTAAAAACAAGACTGGAATATGAAAAATCCACTTTGATATAACCGTTGAAATGAAATACGGAATATTATATCCAGACGCATTGAATACTGCACCATAGCCAAAACCAAGAGCCAACACCATCAACGATGGGGCAAATATTTTTATCATGGGTCCACCGAGTGCGATCACCTCTGCATCAGAAGTGAACAATTGTATAATCTCTTCTGAAAAGATCATCGCAAGAGCACCAAATAGTGAAGCAAATACGAATCCCACTCGTGCAGCTATCTTAACAGTTTCTTCCGCTCGCTCAACATTTTCATCTCCTAATGCTTGACCCGTCATTGCACCTGCGCCCATTGTCAATCCAATAAGTGGCATCAACCCAAAGTTAAACAGCTTCATCCCTATTCCCAAGGTTGCAACTGCTGCAGTACCATAGAAATGTACTAATTTAAGCGTTATAAGTCCTGAAACATTTCTTGTTAACATCTCCAGTCCGTTGGGAAGACCTATGGTCATCAGCTGATAATCCATTTCTTTGTTTAATTTAAACATCCTCTTAAAGCGTATATCAACTTTGTCTTTCTGCTTTAGTAGCATATACAATGCCGTCACAAAAGCTACGACGGTCGATATGACAGTTGCCAGCGCAGCACCGAATACACCAAGACCAAATCCAGGAATCATTGTACCAGGCACAATATCAAACATCAGGATAGGATCTAAAATCAGATTGACCATTGCCGCTATAACCATGACAATCATTGGTTTTCTTCCTTCACCAAGACATCTAAAGGCCGTATTCACTGTAAAAGAAGAAAACAATATCGGCAAGAAAAACACCCTAATGTATCCATAATCAAGGGCGCTCTTAATCACTTCTGGATCATCCGTAAAAAAATGCAGCGCCGGTTCTAGTATGAGTAATACAAGAGCTGCCGCTATGATGGCGACAATACCTTTGAATGTTATGGTCTGTTCGATAGCGATGCTTGTATTTTCTTTACTGCCCGTCCCATAATTCTGTGAAATCAGCGAGATAGAACTGTTGCCGATAATGGTGTTTAAGACATCCACAAGCCAAAAGATACCGATAAATATCGTCACACCCGCTATTGCATTGGAAGAAATTCGTCCAATCCAAATCATGTCGATAATTTCATAACCTGACTGAAACAGGAATCCCATCATCGTCGGTACGGATATTTTTAATAATTTATGTAAGACACTACCTTCAAGTAGGTCACGTGAAAGTTCTTTTTCCATATGTTCCTCTTTCTGTTTAATTAAAAGAAAATCAGTTGCCACTACGGCAACTGATTTGATTATACTATATAAGAATTATTTTTTCTATTCTTGATCCAAGTTCTTCAGTTCTAATTCTCCATCTTTTAAAATAGCGACTTTGTTGTAGCCTTCACCTACAAGACGGTTTAACTGCTTACCAAATTTCTTAGCTTTAACTAAAATCGAAACGATTGAGCCTTCTGATCTAAGTTGTTCAGCTGATGTCATTACTTTTTCAATAGCTGTGTCATCACCATAAACAAGTGCAACTTTATCTCTCTTGTTCGGCTTAAATCCTCGTTCTTTTAATAAGTCGACAATTCTTTCGAATCCGATTGAGAAACCACACGCCGGTACTGAGTCGCCGATAAATTTTCCAATTAACTCATCATAACGACCGCCACCTGCTACCGAGTACCCTAAGTCTTCCATGCCAATTTCGAAAATTGTACCAGTGTAATAACCCATACCTCTTACAAGTGTAAAGTCAAACTCAATTCTGTACTTGCCACCTGAAAGTGCTTTGATTGCTGAAATAATTGTTGAAAGACTCTTAACAGCATCATCTTCAACACCGTAATTTTCTAGTGCTTGAATATTATCTGAAGTTACTTCTTTTAAAAGTCCCATCAATTTTTCAATGTTTGCTTCGTTGTATCCTTCTTTGATAAGTTCGTTTTTAACACCTTCTTCACCGATTTTGTCCATTTTGTCTAAGATGATACATACTTTTGGAAACTCCTCATCAGTAAAACCAGCAAATGAAATCGCACCCTTTAATACACGTCTATCATTGATCTTTACAACAAAATTGTCTAACGACAATGCCGTTAATGCCTTTGTTACAGTATTGATCAAATCAATTTCAGTTGTAACACTTGTGTCACCGATCACATCTACATCACATTGTACAAATGTTCTATAACGCCCTTTTTGAGAACGTTCCGCTCTATAAACATCTCCGATTTGAATTGCCTTAAACACAGTTGGTAACTTCGCTTTATTACCAGCATAGTAACGACATAGAGGGATTGTTAAGTCATAACGTAATCCTAAATCTGACAAGACTTGCTCTGATAAATTGTCTTGGTCTAATTTTAGTTTTTCGCCTCTTTTAAGAATCTTGTAAATCAGTTTAAGGTTTTCACCACCGTTACTTCCTAATAGATTCTCGATATTTTCAACTGCTGGTGTTTCAATTTCTGTAAAACCACTTGTTTCATATACGCTACGAATTGTTGATTTAACATATTCTCTTAACGCTTTGTCCTCAGGTAAAAAGTCTCTCATTCCTCTTGCAGGATTTGTGTTCATTGCCATAATATTGCCTCCTCTTTATTTGTTCTTCCATTATTATTGTTTTTACATGTTCGTGTCTCTTGGGACAGCCGAACAAAATTCACTTTGCGACATTGTGTTTCTTAGTATTACAAGAACAGCCAGCAATTCTACGTTCTCACATATCGGTAACTTTTCGCTATACGCGAAAACCGTTTAATTTTACAACTTGAATCATGTTGTAAAATTTGCACTGTTTTGTTTATCGCAAAAAACAAGAACAGCCCATCGTCACCGATAGGCTGTAAACTTCAGTCCATCAGTGCAGCACTACTTCCGCTGCACTAAGGTTAAACCATAATGCAACGTTATCTGCAATGATGATGGTATTTAGTTGTCATCCCTACATATAACTGTTCGCTCATAGGTTTCTCCTTTTATTTATTACACTGATAGTAGCATAAAAGAATGAGTCAGTCAACAATGCTTGAATTCTGACAGAAAATTAAGACTCTTTTAATTTTTTTTAGGTTATACTATTATATGAAGGGGAGTGATTTTTTGACAGAAACAATATCATTTGCTGCAACCGAAAGTAAACGTAATGATGTGCTAAAGCTTATTGCAATTATTACGATGATCCTCGATCATATCGGAGCAGCTTTTTTTCCAGAGGTTACACTTTTTAGAACAATTGGGCGTATTGCTTTTCCGATTTTCGCCTATCAATTGGCTAAAGGGTATCGACACACCTCTAACCTTGGAGAGTATTCCAAACGACTACTTATCTTTGCCTGCATCTCCTATGTTCCTTATATTTATTTTCTAGGAGAAGGAACGACACCAAATCCGTTGGCACTGAATGTCATGTTTTTACTGCTAGCTGGTATTGGCGCACTACTTTTATACGATACAGCACATACATACTTTTATCGTTATAAGAAAAGTAAGGCCGTAGGCCAACTCATACTGGGGATTTTAACTTTTATTGTATTGATTGTTTATGTTCTTTTACCTGAACTACTGGTTGTTACAATACCAGGTTTTATGTTCTCATATGGCACATACGGATTACTGATGATGCTATCATTTTACATTTACGAGGAACAAGCTTTACCACTGCTCTTTTCATTCGCCCTCATAACCCTGGGTACAACTTACTTAAAGGGCGTGCGATATATGGTCCGAGGTGTACCGATGAGCATGATGTCGACAATCTATTTTAATACGCTGATTGAAAGAAGTTCAGATGTCATGGACAGTATATTTGGCTATAAGGATGGCCTCAAAACGCTTTCTGGTTATTTCTTTCAAGCGCGAAGTATTATGGGGTATGGACTTATTATTTTATTTGGTAGGAAAAATTATTCATTTACGTTAAACAAGTATATTGCTTATTGGTTTTATCCAGTGCATATATCTATTATTTTAATCATTTCATATTTTATGTATTACAATTAATCAAAGAGAATAGGTATAAAATGCTTAATGGGGCTGTTGCAAAACAGCCTCTTTTTTCGTCCACAAAATATTATTTCTGCTATAATAGCTGGTAGGAGTGATAACAATGAAATTACATAGATACAATCAAGCAACTGATGTCTGGCGCGGAGGGACGAATTCTGGGATCTATCACCTATCCGATGACGCACTTATGATTATTGATCCAGGTCTTTCAGAGTCCCGTGGCAAAAGATTTGCATCTTACGCTATAGAGTCACACAAAAAAATAACCCATGTAGTTGCAACACATGAGCATTCAGATCATATCGGCGCTCTAGTTGGGATCGCACAATCTTTTCCTGATGTTGAGATATTAATGGATACAAACGGCAAACATATCCTTGAATCGCCAGATACATTTCTAGCATATATTAATGGTGGTGCACCAAATAAAACTTTGCGTGGATTTTTTAGGCCTATTGAAAAAAATATACGAACCCTTCATCCATTGAATGAAGGTAAATTCACACTCAACACCCATGACTTTGAATGGTTACACTTTGGTGGCCATTCGATTGGATCAGGCGGTCTTATTACCCCTGACAAAGTATTATTTCTAGGGGATACCTTGATTCCATCAGAAATACTGACCAAGTTCAGATTGCCCTTACTTTACAGTATTAACGGCCAATACGAAGGCTTTATAAAATTAGAACATGCAACTTTCGATTATTGCGTCACAGGACATGGACGCAAAGTGATTACAAAGGCTGACTGCCTCTCACTTGCAGAAGAAAACAAAATTGTTCTTGATGAATGTATAGGACTTGTGTTAGAACGTCTCAAAACACCTCACACCAAAGAACAATTAATGGCGTTTTTAGTGGACAAACTCTCCTTGACACTAAATTACAAAGAATATCTTTTTGGGATGAGCTCCGTTGGTTCCATACTCTCCTACTTAATCGACGAAGATCAAGTAGAAGTACAAATGGCCGAGAATCTGTTGATGTACGGTTTGAAATAATATTCAACCCATTTAAGATAATTAAAATACGTTGATAATAAAAAGACTTCACATTTTGACTCTCTGGATCAGTTGATGGGCATCAACGAATTTAGATTTGTTTTTGCGAGTAGTTACAACACACTGTCTGAGCTGGTAAGCGAGTTTGTGTTGTAACCGCTAAAACGGAGATAGATTCGTATGATGGCCACAGCTGAACAGCCAAGTCATAAATGTGAAGTCTTACTTTGTTCAACGATATTTTAATGTATCTTATTCCTCTTGGTAACTAAACTCTATAACGTTATGAATCCATTTCTTGCTAAAAAATCTTGGCATGGTCACGAACACCTTTAATATCTCTTCAAAATAAACAGCGCCAATAACCATATGCACCGGCCAATGCCACACCAATACACTTATGAATCCAAGTGGTACACCAATCAGCCAAACGGATAACAAATCCAGATACATACAGAACCGCGTATCACCACCACCCCTTAAAATCCCAACAATCATTGTGAATGTAAACATTTTGGGGATTTGATAAAAGGCAATAACCGCAAGTGTTGTCATCAACATATTTTGCGTCACAAGCGACAAGGTGCTATACAGCATTAGTATAATCGGTCTGGATAAATATAATAAGCCAGCAATGACCATGGAGAAAACAATGGTCAACTTTATAAATTCCACAGAATAAAGTACGGCTTTTTCCGATTCATCATTCCCGACTGCATTACCGATCATTACACCGCAAGCACTACTGATCCCCATAAACAAGGCTTGGAAAAAGTCACTGACAGTGAAACATATTTGAACGACTGCAACCGCTTCTGTTCCTAAAAATCCAAAAGCGATAAAATATACAACATTCCCCAGGGCCCATGTTGCCTCATTCACAAATACAGGCATTCCGGTTTTTACAACATTCACAACCATATCCTTGCGAATGTCAAAATAAGCTCTTAACGGACCAACAAGCGGATGCTTCTTATCTTTATAAATAAAAATCAATAGCAGAATCATTTCCAAGGTACGTGCAATTGTCGTCGCAATCGCAGCGCCTTGTACCCCCATAGCGGGCATACCAAACTTACCATATATAAGTATGTAATTGAGTACAGTATTTGTACTTAATGCTATAATACTGACAACCATTGGTAGTGTCGTTCTGTGAACCGATCGACAACTGAAGGAATATGCAAACGAAATCGCTGTCATGATATAGGATATTGCGACGATACGCAAATACTGAACACCTAATGTCAATACAACAGGATCTCTACTGAATAGCGAGAGGATCTGTTTTGGTATAATAAAAGCCATCGCTGTAAACAACATACTGAATCCCAAACCAAACCATAACATAATCCCTAAAATCCGCTGAATATTAGCCTTGTCTTTCTTCCCCCAATATTGAGCTGTAAATACACCACAGCCGCTATAGGCACCAAATATAAATAATATAAACAAAAAAAACAAGCGGTTAGCTATACCAACCGCAGCTATTGCATCCTCTCCCAAACGACCAATCATCAGTGTATCCACTAAATTAAGGGAACTGCCAATCAAATGTTGCAATGCAATTGGAGCCCCTATTGTAATCATCGTTTTATAAAAATCTTTTCTATGAAGTACTGTCCCCTCCATAATGTCCTCCGATCTCCAATGTCCGAAAAGCTTCTTCAATACCTGTCCATTTCAATTCTCTCTTATAATAAAAACTATTGTTAACATAGTTTATGATGCTATTAATTAAATGTCTTTTGTCATTTGTTCTAATGCTTTCAGTTTCCAACAGATATGCTGCGAAGTATTCATAATCTTTTACACTGTCGCCCTTCTCAATTTTTTCAAGTTCAAGATAATAAACCGTATCCTCAGTCACCAAGAAATTGGTAAACTGAACACCACCAAGTATATACGCCTCACCATAATGATTTTCTAATTCATTATGAATAAAGTTCATCGTATCAATGACACTCAAAACAATTGACTCCAAGTAATAAAATGCCCGTTCCCCTTCGTCAGAGGTATATTGACTCATTACCTGATCTAACTTGTCACCATCGACAAACTCTCTATAGAGTACAGCATTTACCACGTCTATAACTGAAGGATAAACCTTCAAAGTCGAATTTAAAATACTGGCATACACCGCTTCCCGATCTGCATTTTCAAACGATGTAAAAGTCTTTTTGATACAATTCATCTCATACCCATATTTACTTTTTATTTTAACAACTGCAACGTTCTTTTGCGCCGTATCTGCATATTTTACAAACTCCTCATTTAGTTCAATATTCTTGTTGCTGATCATATCGGTGCTATTTAGCAATAAATAGGACACAATGGATTCACCGTCAACAGCTATATCAAAATTAGGGAGTGTTTGACCAATAGGTGTATTTAGTTTGGAGTCAATTATACAAATAGTATCTTCTCTATGAATAGGATCACTTTCCTGAGGCTCAAAATAGACTTTTGGTATTTGGGGTAATTTCAAATTAATCCCCAACAAAAAATCACAGCAGCAAACACTCATTAAATTATCCAATTCAAATGCTTCGCCTACTTCCAAAATAGTTTTGTTTTCATAGCGTTTCACACTACCATGAAACAATCCTTTTTCTTGGTGACTTTCCTCACTATCAATAAACAAGCCTACTTTTAATTCTTTACGATTAAATACTTCTGCCAAAGTTCCAGCACATTCTAGTAGTCTATCTTGATTATTTCCAATTAATGATACTACTTTCATTTCCCCACCCCATAATTATAGTCCTGATAACACCTTATTAAGTTCTCCATGATATTCATTCCGTGCATTTAATACATTTATAATATTCATTTTGTATTTTTAATTATATAATTAGTATATCAAAAATAAAAATATTTAATAGGAGGCGTTTTTATGGCAAGATCCCATGAAATCGAGTACAAATTATTCGGCGATGATATGCAGTTTGTAGAAATCGAATTAGACCCAAGAGAAAGTGTAGTCGCTGAGGCTGGTTCAATGATTTATATGAATCAAGATATTGAAATGGACACAATCTTCGGAGATGGTTCAGAACAAAGTCAAAGTGGCGGTATGATGGGTAAATTAATGGGTGCCGGCAAAAGAATGATGACAGGAGAAAGTTTATTCATGACGCAATTTACGAATATTGGTCATGATGTCTCTCACGTAGCATTTGGGTCTCCATACCCTGGAAAAATTATTCCGATTGACTTAGCAGAACACAATGGTAAATTAATTTGTCAAAAGGATGCATTTTTATGTGCAGCAAAAGGAACCGCAGTTGGTATCGAGTTCCAAAAGAAGATTGGTACTGGCTTCTTTGGTGGCGAAGGCTTCATCATGCAGAAACTTGAAGGTGATGGACTTGCATTTGTTCATGCTGGTGGTACAATCATCAAAAAAGAATTAGCCCATGGACAAATGTTAAAGGTGGATACAGGATGTCTTGTCGCATTAACACAAACAGTTAACTACGACATTCAATTTGTCGGTAATGTAAAAAGCGCTTTATTTGGCGGTGAAGGATTATTCTTCGCAACGTTACAAGGACCTGGTACGGTTTGGATCCAATCATTACCATTCAGTAAATTAGCTGATAGGATTATTGCTAATGCACCTTCTGTAGGCGGCTCTTCGAAAGGTGAAGGTAGCGTATTAGGGACATTAGGGAATCTTCTCGACGGCTAAACCGACTCCAATACAATAAGCGCTGACCACCATCGAGGATGGTCAGCCTCTTAAGCACGTCCAGTAGGGCGTGCTGGCAAATAAAAAAGACCTCAAATATTCTTCTAAGAATTTTTGAGGTCTTTTATTATTATTTTCATTCTACCTAGTCAAAACACTGATTAAATGCCATTACCAAGGCCTTATCAAACTGTTTATCTGTCCCTTTGTGTAACTCGTCAAAGGCCATTTCGTGACTTAATATATCACCATACTTACGACTGGAAATCATCGCATGATAAGCATCTGCAACTGAAACGATCCTAGCCTCAAGTGGTATTTCCTTACCCGCTATTCCTTCTGGATAGCCAGATCCATCAAATCGTTCATGATGGTATTTAATGCAATTCAATATGCGATCATCCTTGAAAATCTGTTTCGTTAATTGGAATCCAACAATTGGATGATTTCTTATGATTCGCGTCTCTTCATCCGTTAAAGGATCCACTTTATTAAGAATTAGATCAGACACGCCCAACTTACCACAGTCATGAAGCATACTACCAATTTTCAGTACATTCAGATGGTCTTCATCAAGACCAAGTTTCTCACCAATCATTACAGAATATCTAGAGACTTCTTCAGAGTGTCTACTCGTATAGCGATCACGCGTATCAATGGTATGAATGATTGTATACACAAAATTAAGCATTAAATGATGATTTTCCTGTTCGCCAAAATCCTCTTCCAAAAACTTCGGTTTGAAAATCGTTGTTTGATTTCTTCCGTGACCCTCCCCATTCAGCATAGCTATATTCGCATGATGAAGGAGGTCATTATGTGCTTCCTCATCTATTCGTGTCGCAATACCCGTTGTTACTGTATAGGGTAGATAACCGCACAACTCCTTAATTTCATCAGACTGCATTATTTTGATTCTTACCTTCTCGTGCATATTATATGCATCCTCAGTATGAACATCAATAAATTTCCCTATAACTTGACCAGCACCGTCAACATAAAATGTCCCATAAGGTGTGAACACTTCTTCAAAAATTTTGTAAGTCGCCAGTAAAACGTTGTTCGCCACTTCAATGCCTCTATTATTTTTTACGGCATCCAATGCATCAAATCTGGAAAATGTAATTGTTAATAGTCCATCTTCACGGATTGCACACTCTTCAAAGTATTTAAAATTATAGTACTCGGATAATGAGTCTCGATACATGTTTTCCATAAGAAAATTAACTTCCTCTTCTTTGCTTGCCGCATTTTTCTGTATTTCCTGATAATCCGTCGACAAATGATAAACAGAAATCGTCAAAATGCTGTCCATTAATACAACAATGCTATACAAACTCATTTTCGAGGTTTCTAAATTATTAATCATGCCATATACATCTATACCCGTTGTTACTACCATGACCAAAGCACCGAATGCCAGCGTTTTTCCAAATTCAATATCATTTCTTACTTGAATCAATGCATACAATATCAGTACTTGAAGAATAAGCAAAACAATCGATGCGTAGGAATAAACCATTTTAAATCCTGGGAACGTATGAGCCATCATCAGTATTACGGGTCCTGTCAAAATAACAACATAGGCAAACCGTCTCAACAGCTGTGATTTAAATCGCTTACCAAGTCCTACACCGAACATACCAATACCGGTAAACAGGCACAGTATGGTCAGTTTCCTAAAATACAACTTTGATATTGGTATACTCCAGAATTCAATATAATCTACTAAATAGAAACTGAACAACATGGCCCCTAATGCCATCCAAACATATCCTTTTTGACCAAAGTCACTAGAGGATTTTATCAAAATGATTGCAATGCTCAACGCCATAATAAATCCGATTGAAATAATCAAGTAATATTGAAACATCACTCTATGAGTCGTATATATTTTTGAAATCTTGTCATAACGACCTAAATATACCTTAAACATGTTATTGTTAAATGCTGATGCAGATTCACCTTTGATGCTCAGCGTATTTGTTTCTTTAATTAACTGTTGGTCTATAACAAATGCATAGGCATTATTCCAAATGTTACTCCCCTTGTGATTCACATCACTGACTTTCCCAATGGTATGTCCATTGATCTCCACTTCATAGTAGTATCCAGGTACACGATAAACCAAAACGCCCATATCCCTACTCTGGTTTAATATAGAGAATTCCTTATCCGTTATTGTATATGTTTTCTCATAAAAAAATCTTTCTTGTCCAGCTGTTTGAAATTCAACATCTTCCTGTTGAGAAAACCCTACAATATCGATGAGCGAACTACCCATGAGTGGCTTACTCAAAAATGAAAATATAACAGCTATCATAAAAAATAATCCGAAAAATCCTATAAGCATGCGAACGATATTCTTTTTATTATTCATTTCACATCCTCCTCTGATTCTAATACGCCTTAAGTATCTTATCAATTGCCTCTACAACTAGTTCGACTTCCTCAATTGAATTAAAATGACTGACACTTAACCGCACAGTTCCTTGAGGAAATGTCCCAAAAGATTGATGCGCCGATGGTGCGCAGTGCATGCCACATCTATTTGCCACACTATATTCATGTACAAGAGCACTCGAAATAATTGCATTGTCATACCCTCTAAAATCTATGGACACAACATTACTTCTTTTCGTCTTATCCTTCGGACCAATAAATACGCCTAGTGACTTTTCACTGACAGCTTCAACAAGTGCAGTCACCAATGCCTCTTCTTTATTATGGATACTCTCTATCCCGATTTCCTTTAGGTACCTCAAAGCCGCATTCAATCCATAAATACCGGGAATATTCGGTGTTCCTGATTCAAATTTATCTGGCATATAGGCTGGTTGAATCTCTGAATTCGATTTACTACCAGTACCACCTTCTATATAAGATGACATTTCTTCAACCATTTCTTTAGAAATCAATGCACCACCAATTCCTTGTGGTCCAAGTAATCCCTTATGTCCAGTAAAACAGAGAGCATCACACTTGATTTTTTTCATGTCGACACTTCTATGCCCTGCGGTTTGAGCTACGTCCACAACAAACCTTATTTGATGTTTTTGTGCAATAGCACCCACCGCTTCAATTGGTAAAACTGTACCCGTCACATTGGATGCATGTGTCATCAAAATCAAACGTGTTTCAGGTATTATTTCTTTTTCCAAAGTCTCCAAAGACAATTCTCCATCAACAGTGACAGGTATCCTTGTAACCTTTACACCTTCATTTTCTAGTATATGTAGCGGTCTCATAACTGCATTGTGCTCTACTGAACTTACAATGACATGATCACCACTGCGCAAAAAAGATTTCAAAATAAGGTTGATACTTTCTGTTACATTCTTAGTGAATATAACATTTTCCGGTGATGAGAAATTAAAAATTTCGCAAAGTAACTCTCGTGTCTCGTATACGACATACTCTGACTTCATCGACTCATTACTAACGCCTCTATTAACACTCCCACCAACATTATTTATAGATTCAAGAACCGCATCCCCCACTCCTGGAGCTTTGGGAAATGAAGTTGCACCATTATCAAAATATATACGTTTCATCGTCGCCTCCTAAATTTACTTCATTCTCTATAATATCAAAAAAATCTTCTAAAACAAAATATAAGCCCGAAAGCTTATATTTTTTATTATTCTTTTTTATTCATAGAATTTTTCAATAGGTTCATCATTTTATCGACAGGTAATGGCACACTAAAATAATACCCTTGTGCCTCCTCTACACCTCTATCTCTTAAAAATGTTAATTGCTCTATGGTTTCAACACCTTCGGCAATCACACGCATGTTCAGCTCTTTGGCTAAATTATTAATAATGCTTGCAATCGTCCCATCATCAGTCCCCGGGATTCCCCTCACAAATGACTGGTCAATCTTTAAAAAGTTTACTGGTAATTTTTTAATGTATGATAGTGAAGAATATCCGGTTCCAAAGTCATCGACAGATATTCTGACACCAAATTCTCTTAGCTGTTTAAATTTCTCCGCAGTTTTTTCAAAGTCATCAATAAAAACACCTTCTGTGATTTCAAGCGAAAGATACTTTGGAGGAATTTCCAATGCCATGAGAATAGAAATCACCTCTTCTACAAAACCATCTACTTTTAAGTCACTTGGCGATATATTGACGGAAATCTTAAAATCTTGATACCCACTTTCGTGAATTTTCTTCAAATCGCTACAGGCTCTTCTAATAACCCATTTACTTAATTGATTAATTAAGTTCGACTCCTCTGCAACCGGTATAAACTTTGCCGGTGATACGAGTCCCCGTGTCGGGCTATCCCATCGAATCAACGCTTCTAACCCTGTCCACTCTTCAGTCGTCACATCAACTATCGGTTGATAATAGAGCAAAAATTCCTCGCTTTCAATGGCATGTCGAAGATCTGTCAACAACTCGATTTTTTCTTTTGCTTCACGATTCATTTCATTATCGAAAAACTTATACGAGGATCTATTTTCTTCTTTAGCGCTCAGCAATGCAGAAGATGCATTTTTATAAAGAAGTTGGCTGTTGAATCCATCAGATGGAAATGTACTTATCCCCATGCTTACAGTTATAAAAATCTCTTTGTCATCTACTCTAAAACGCTCACTAAAATTCTCCTCAATTTTTTCAACTGAGGATATCAAGTCCTGAGTATCTTTTATCTGATTCAGAAGTATTCCAAACTCATCACCATTCAGCTTTGATACCATGGCAACATTATGAGTCAAGCGACTGAGCCTTTCAGAAATATTTTTTAAGATAACATTACCTGTTTCATGGCTATAAACTTCATTGACATGTCTGAAGTTATCTATTCCAATTATAATGACCGCACCAACTTGTCGCTTCTCTTTGGCAAATGTCACTTGCTCGTCAATCGCTCTCATGAACACACTTAAATTTGGTAAATTGGTTAGTGGGTCATAGCTTTCGAGATAGTCAATTATCCGTTCTTTTCTCTTGCGTTCATCGACTTCCTCTTTGAGTAATTGATTTTGTTCAAATAATTGTTGGACCGTCAATTTTATTTCAGCAATCATGCTTTTAAATGCTATTGCCAGGCGTCCAAATTCATCTTTTGAATCAATGTCGATTGTTACATCATAATTTTTATTCTTTATTTCCTCAGTAACGTCCAGTAACTTCTCTAAATCTCTTGTCGCACTTCTATTAAAATCGAAAATCATCGCTGCCATCAACAACAAGGTAATGACCGCTAGCAGAGTCTGATACAATATGATGCGTTCCGTATTTTCGCTTACAGTATCTTCAACGATGTGAAACACATGAAAAAATTCTTCCTTTGGAACAACAAATCCCAAGGTCCAATAATTTTGGAACAATCCTCGCTCCTCAGTATAGGACATGCCACTTTTTAAGCGTTTTTGAATAACCACATACTGTATATCATCTATAAGCACTTCTTCTTGTATTATCTCACCACTCTGCGGCTTCTTAAGTTCCTGAACACTTTTACTTCTACTGTCTGAGAGCTGACGATTCAACCTATTATATCCACTTATTTCCTCTGTGATTCCATCTTTATCCAAGTCTAGAATATGCATGCCCAAGTCATTAATAGCAATAACATTTCTATCATTATCAGCTAAGAACGCAAAACCGGATCTACCAAGCTGTATCTCTTCAATAGTCCCTAGCGTCGTATTTAGAGACACGTCGTAGCTGATGACTCCATTAACCTTGTTTCTATTTGAATTCCACAGTGGATGGCGTATGGTTACAATCATTTCTCCAGTCGCACCATCTTGAGATGGTTCAGAAATAATTGACAATTGGTTCAGTTTTTCCTGCTGTTTAGGATCTTTTCCAATATAGCCTTCCCATGACTGTATTAATCCTGGATTGAAATATGCCCAATTGGGCTGATCTGTAAACTCTGGATAAACACTGTCAATAGCTGTTCCAATGTCATTCCATGGCGCAACACGCATAAATGACATATTCTCAGGTCCAGTGAAATACACCCACTCTTTTTCCACACCGTTTTCTTGGAACGATGGCAAGAGCAAATCCATCACTACCGTTTCATCTATTAACCGTTGCACTTCTGGGCGAATTCTACTTTCAGAATCCAGCAAATAACGTTGCACAAGTAGTGTACTTGGTTCGTCATCACTGTTTTGATACCAGCGTCCATTAAATGTCATCTCATCTTTAAAATAATCAGTTGCCCTCATTGCTTCATTCACAGCAACGAACTCTTGGCTATTATCAAAAATTCTTTGGCTGATTGCCGCTAATATCGCCTGTTCATTTAATATATCGTACAATCTTTCTTCCACGAATCCTGACGCAGTGGAAATATAATTGTCAAAATACTCTGTTGTAACCGTATCCAAGCTTTCTTCAAAACCACTCAAAGAAGATTCACTATTCATTTGCATGCCTTTATAAGATACTGAAATCATCAGCAACATTGAAAGCAACAAGCTGGCTACTGTAATGGTAATAGTTTTAGCACGAAAACTATTAAACTTCTCATTAAATTTCATCTTCTCAACAATTTTCTTGCCTATCATCCCTACACCCACTTTATGTCCGCTTTATACCCTGTAATGTCCTTTAATTGCACCATTATTCATAAAAAAATATTTCCTTAAATCCAAGCGTGCTAGCACCCATTATTTCAGCATCTTCTCTGAAACTGCTTTCTCCTATATAAACTTGATTCAGATTTTTGTTATAAGAGTAATCAGCAATCCCTTTATTGATTTCGCGATTCATAACATTTGTCGCTGAGTAGGCACCAGATATGAAAATCATTTCTGGGTTTACTATATTCACTAGATAAGAAAGACCTCGCCCTATATATTTACCTGTTTCGCGGACAACCTGGCTACAGACGGCGTCACCTTGATCAGCCCCCTGATATATTTCCGATGCTGTAATTGGCTCACCTTCGACACTTGCTACCAGTTGAGAAACATCACCATTCATAATCCGCGATTCGAATCTTTTTTCCAAACTTTTATCAGTAATAAAAGTACTTAGACATCCGACTTTTCCGCAGATACATTTATTTTTATTTGATACCTTTATATGAGATAGCTCACCAGCACCAAAATTATTCCCGTTAATTAAACGATGATCGGCCAATATTCCAACTGAAATCTGATCGGTTATATCTACCGTTATCAAGTTTCCACAATTTTTTCCGTATCCATATATTTTTTCAGCAACAAGCATCGACCGTGCCCGTGTATCAAAAAATACACGTTCTTCAAAAGCATTTTCAAAAACATGTTTTATATTCAGTCTCTTCCACTTAACATAGGGTGAATCAATCAATATACCGTTTTCACTATCAATAATGCCATCTGTCGTTAATGCTATTGCAAATAGTTCCTTATAGCTTCTTAAACATAACCGTTTGAGGCGCTTTATGCTATCATCAATCAAATTTATGAAATCATATAAATAATCCGCTCCATCATAAGGGATGCGTAACTTCGCGATAATGTCGCCTTTTAAATTTATAGCCGCAAAATAAATCTCGTCTTTTCGCAATGTCGCACCAATTGTAAAATAGTATTCATCATCCAATGCAAGCAACACTGGTTTTCGACCACCAGTGGACTTATCCTCACCAACCATTTTTATGTAATTCTTTTGAAGCAGTTCTTTTGTTAGATTCGTAATCGTAGCTGGGTTTAGGCCTGTCATTCTCGAAATATCAATTTTTGATATCGGTCCATATTCATTGACAATTTGCATAATCGTCGCGCTATTTAATTTTTTAACATGTTCATTGGTAAAAATGCGATACTCTTTCAAGTCATCCTCCAAATATAATTTCTGGCTCTATTATATCCTATTTTAACCTTTCCTCATAGGCATTGACCACCATCGAGGATGGTTAGCCTCTTAAGCACGTCCAGTAGGGCGTGCTAGCAATTAAAAGCAGGTCGCATCGAGCGACCATGCACTTTACTCATTTACTTCGTTAACTCGACCTAATAAAAAAACCGCCATTAGGCGGTTTCATCTCATTATTCATCCGTATCGTCATATTCTACAAATTCTACATCTTCAGCATCTCTACTTATTTCATCAGGATCAAAAGCTTGGGGTTCTTCATAAGAGGGTGAATCAGTTGATTCATATTCTTCCTCTACGGTCACATTCGGTTTTCTTGTCCCAATATATGTTCTATATAGATTTCTAAAGACAAGCATTATACCGAGAACCACCCAAAATGGCAGTGTCGCCATAATAAAGCCTGTAAAAACTCTTAACAAGAACATAAAAACCATGCCCATAATAATCAACGTTAAACATCCATTTAGTCCAGATATATTATAATAATTCATTAGTGTCATCCTTTCGATAATCAATCAACGTTACTCTTATTTTATATGAAAAATGCTTATCATACAATATGTTGATACTAATAGAATACTGGATAATTGTGAACAATTTCTGAACAAAGCAACAATAATATGTAAAAATCCCCACAACCGTAACTTTCGTCACAGTTATAGGGATTATTTTTAAAATAGTAGCTTAGTAATCAGAAGTTGATACGCCACCAGTTGCGATAGCAATTGATGAACTTGCACCTATTCTTGAAGCGCCTGCTTCAATTACCGCTTTTGCATCATCAGCAGTTCTAACGCCACCAGATGCTTTAACGCCAATTTCAGGTCCAACAACTTTTCTCATTAAAGCAATGTCTTCAACAGTTGCTCCACCAGTACTAAAACCAGTAGATGTCTTAACATAATCAGCACCAGCTTGAACTGAAAGTTCGCATGCCTTTACTTTTTCTTCTTCTGTAAGAAGACAAGTTTCGATAATCACTTTAAGAAGTGCTTTACCTTTACATGCTTCAACAACTGCCTTGATATCGTTCAGAACATAATCAAACTCTTTGTTCTTTAATGCAGCTACATTGATAACCATATCAATTTCATCTGCACCATCAGCGATAGCTTTTGTTGTTTCAATCGCTTTTACTTCAGAAATACTTGCACCTAAAGGAAATCCGATTACCGATGTTACTTTAACGTCTGATCCACTTAATTGATCATTTACCAATGAAACATAGTATGGATTAATACATACTGAGAAAAATCCATATTCTTTTGCTTCTTCACAAACCTTGATAACAGCCTCTCTAGTTGTATCTGGTTTTAAAACCGTGTGATCAATATACTTTGCTAAACTCATTTTTTCACCTCTACTATTTGGGACGAATGCCCCTTTGCAGAAATCTATCCAATGATTTCTACAACATCTCCATTCTTAAGTCCAGCAGCATTACCTTCATCGATATCTGCATGGAACTCAAGGGCAAAGTCTTTGTTGACTCTACATAAAACATTTTCAAACACAACAGCTCTTTCGCCGCCAAATCTAACGTTAACTAATTGCTTATCCTCAACGCCTAAATCAGTTGCTTCAGCAGGTGTCATATGAATGTGTCTTGCCGCAGCAATTACACCACATTCTATTTCAACTTCACCTTTTGGTCCTACAAGCTTAGCGCCTGGTGTACCATCAAGTGAGCCTGAACCCATTACTGGTGGTTTAATACCCAAAGTAAAGCCATCTGTAACAGAAACTTCAACTTGTGATGCTTTTCTAGCAGGTCCTAATACACGCATTTTGTAGCTACCTTTTGGTCCTACAACTTCGATTTTCTCATCACATGCGAATTGACCTGGTTGCTTTAAGTCTTTGAATTTAGTTAATTCATAACCTTGTCCAAATAATACGTCAATATCAGCTTGACTTAAGTGACAGTGACGGTTAGATAATCCTACTGGTACTAACTTCTTTTCCATAAATAAATGCCTCCTAACAATATCATCACTCATTATTATATTGTATACAGTATAAAAGTCAAATAGCCTACAAACAATTTTGTAGACTATTTACAGCTTTATTTTTTAATTGTTATAAGTACTCAGATTTTTATTCGTAAACTTCTGGTTTAAGCGTTGCAATATAAGGCAGGTTTCTGTATCTTTCATCATAGTCGATACCATATCCGACAATAAACTCATCAGGAATATCAAAACCTTTGTAAGCGACATCAATTTGAACTTTTCTTCTCTCAGGCTTATCTAACAATGTACAAACTGATATACTCGCTGGATTTCTTGAATTAAAGTTATCAAGTAGATAATGTAATGTAAGACCAGTATCGATAATATCTTCAACAATCATTACATTCTTACCTTCAATACTATAATCTAAATCCTTTAAAATTCTTACAACACCAGAACTCTCAGTTGATGAACCATAACTCGATGCTGCAATAAAATCTATTTGAACCGGTAAGTCAATTTTACGTACCAAGTCTCCCAAGAAAATATTTGCACCTTTTAATACGCCAATTACAAGAAGATCTTTCCCCAAATAATCTTTCGTAATTTTAGCACCAATTTCAGCAACTTTCGCTGCTAACACTTCTTCTGAATACAATACACTTTTAATATCGTTTTTCATTTTACACTCCTATAGATTCAATTTGTGACAACACACCTATCAATTATAACAGAATCTATTTTTTTGACAAATGACTAAATCGCTCATCGAAATTTATGAAATAATAGTCAAAGATCATTTCCATGCTTGCTTGTAGTGCTTCAGGTTCTTGGTATCGAATGATCGATTCAACTAACCCTTCGACACAGCTTTTTGAGATGACACCTGTAATGAACATAACATGGTCATTATTCTTCGTGCCATTGAAATTATGTTCGAAATGTAATATCACCTTGCCATAAATCAATTTATAAAAATCTTCCTTCATTGATTCATATTTGGTCCCAGTTGCACCCCTTAGAAGAATCAGTAGTTCTATTCTTTTCTCAGAAACACATTCAACTAATGCAGTTATGATTCTGTTTCTCATGATCTCAAAAAGATTTTCATCATTTGATTTGATTATTTCGTCGTTCACGTCTGAACTGACAATTTCATAGAAGCGTTCGTACGCTTCATTAACCACTGCTTCAAACAAAGCTTCTTTTCCATCAAAGTATCGATAAATATTGCCGACAGTTATCCCCGAATGCTTGGCAATCGTTCTCATCGATGCTTTTCCATAGCCTTTGTCATAGAATTCATTAGTGGCACTTTCTAAAATTTTAACCCTTAGTTCCTCTTTTAAAAATTGCATATTAATCCCCTCATTATATAAGTTATATAACAGTATTATACGTTAATTTTTAACCAAAGTGAAATATATGCCTAATTTTTAAAAAGAATTAATAAAATGAAGTATGCCCACAAAATGAAATGTGTGAAACGATAATAATGAAAACGCGTTATGCTGAATTCATTTATACTCAATAAACGAAATGTAAATAAAACCCCTCCAAGCAACAAAGATATTAATATTAGCATAAGCCAGTTATTTAGTGATAAAAATGAACTAATGCCTATTAATAATTTTACATCTCCAGCACCTAGAGCTTGCAAGTAATACAGAGGATAACTAATAATGAACCCTCGTATAACAATCCACAAACTTTTCATAAGTGTAATATCTTTTATAGTTATACTAAAATATAGACCGAATAGTATCAGAAATAAATTGAAAAAATTAGGGATTTTTTTAGTTTTAGCATCAAAAAGTGTAGCAATTAATAGACTGCCACCAGTAATGATAGTGTTTTCTAACATAAACAAGCCTTATATTGTATAGATGAGAAAGCAACTTCATCCCCTTCACATATTTCCTTCATTTCATAAGGGAGCAGTTTAACATCATTCACAAAAGTACCATTTAAAGAGTTGAGATCCCTCACATAGTAGTTGTCTTTTTCACTAATGAATTCTGCATGAAGCTTACCAATATCCTTTCCATTAAGAATGATGTCAGCAGTCTTTTTATTTCTACCGATAATCAGCGACCTACCTTCCGCCTTAATAGATAAATATCTATTATCACAAGGAATTAATTCCATTGAGGACATTTGTGTTTTCAGAATAACAGTCCCATTCGACGAGTCCGCATATCCTTTTAGTACAACCTTCTGCTTCTTTCCTACACCAAAATTTTTAAAGAGAGTGAGAAAAGAATCTTTCTTTTTTTTATATTCTATTTGCTCCTCTTCTACTTTCGTCAATTCAGGCAGGTGTTCACATTCCCTTAATAGAAATGCATCGTATAGAACATCTAATCGCCCCAAGGTATATGAAATGCTGTTCAGTGTCGTTATACCATCAATAAGAAATGTCCAATCCTCTTCACGATTAAACTTAACAAATGGTATAATTTCATCGTATAGTAGTTTTTTAATGGGACAGCCATCGTTGTGCTCTGATTTTATAGCTTTGTAAATAAGCTGCAATCCTGATCCGTCTGGATAAATAAACATTTTATCCGCTTCAATACAATAGTTATTCCAGTCTAAGTAGTAAAGCAAGCTATCTTCCATGATTCCTAAATAACTGTCCATTAACTCCTTAAAAAAATTTACCGTCAACGTATGACTTTGTAAATAGGCTTCTAAAGAGATTAAACCACTTGTTTGAACGACAATCCTATCCTCTTCGTACACTACAGGTAACAATCCAGGGATTACATTATTAGCGATAACACCTTGCTGAAAAATATCTACATCCGATTCCAGACATATAACAAGCTCCGATTCCATAGTTTCACCTTCTTATTAAATTAATTGGCTGAATTCTCAATAACAATTTTTTCATGGTCCAAACCCTTTTTTAACATTCCTTCTACAAATTCAGTGACCTGTGTTCTAAAAATCAAGGCAACAGCAACTAAGACTGCTGCAATGATAACGACTTCAGCCGTCCCCATACCATCTTCTTCAATCAAAAACTCTCTTAATCTCATTTTTCCTCCTTATATCATTAGTTGAAATTGAATCATCACCGGCAGTAACAGTATCATCAATATACCGACAAATATCAGCATCAGCGGCAACACTAACTTTGTCTTTAATGTCTCACCCTTTTTCCTATGCAAATTTAATTTCTCCTGCCAATTTTCAGTTGTGATTTGTTGTAAATCCTTGCGTAAATGACGATTCCCATGTCTTAAGCCTTGAGTAATACACGCAAAGTAGCGCGTTATAACCATTTCTCTACATACTACTGGAATTTCTTCAAATGCTATTATTTCTGATGTTCCTGAAGACATTTTCTGCAAAGCATGCCGTAGATAAGGTGAAAACTGATGATCTCCAATGCTATAGTGGAGTGCATTTTTATAATTTAGTCCTGCATTGATCATCAATGTAAACAGTGACGAAAATTCGAAAAAACCTTCAATAATATTCTGTCTATGTAATATTGACATTTCCTTCAATTTTTCATGTGTATAATAATGTGTTCCTATTTGTCCAAAAATGATTCCAGCCAATACAACTGTGAGCGTTTCCTTGTAAGTCACAGCAATTGTCATTATGACTACATATGAGTGTATGCTGAATTTTCTGATCCAGAACCGCTTTATTCTTTCAGCGTACTCACTGTGACCATAAAGTTGTAACAGCATGTTCCCAACTTTTATGTTGTAACTTTTCGGTAGCGGTATAAAACAATACAGTAATTCACCACAGCACCAGATATTGAGTCTCTTAGCACTATACATATTGATCCACCAATTTCTTGCTTATGAATATCCCCAATCCGATTATCATCATCGCTATAGTCATGCCTACACGTCCAAGCCACGTTACGTATAGGACTTCCATAAATGTTGATGCTGTATAGTTAAGCAATGCTAGGACGAGAAATGGAAACATACTAAGAAATTTCAGTTCAAATTGTTTCTCCGCAATGAGCACTTCAATTTCCTGTTGGGTTCGTACTTGGTCAATAATCATATTGCTATTCTCTTTTAACACTTCTACCAGGTTGCCACCCTGTTGGATGCCAATGTCTAATGATGCAGTAAACAAAGATATTGCTGAACATCCAGCACGATCGCTAAATTGCTTAAAAGCGTTACTCGTCGTTTCCCCTAATGCTACACGCCTATGAATCAATCGAATTTCTACACTCATCAGGCCCCCTTCTGGATAGAGCACATCCATTTCCTTGATAATATGAGGCAAACTGTTTTCAATGCTGTAACCGGATCCTAAACAGATAATCATACTGTAAAGAAATTCCTTAAACTCAAGAATCAATTGCTTTTTCCTTTTTTGAATGAGTGCTTTTCGGACAGTCTGTAAATAGAGTATTAGCAAGGGTAGAAAGGCTAGTGACACAAAAATGTTCCTATACATAAGATAAGTCACTGTTATGATGCTAAAACTCCCTTTTATGGTATACAAACACCATTCCATCTTTGTAAATTCATATGAATCATAATCCATTATGTCCTACCTTTTGTCACTACACTTTCAAGCATAAATCCTTCTTTGTCATGGCCGATTAATCGATCAATCGATGCGATACGCCTCTGTCCATTCTTTAATCGCTCTGTATGTACAACGATATCGATAGCGGAGCTTATTTGTTGCCTTATTGCATCAACAGGTATTTCTAAACCACTTAAGACCATTGTTTCTATTCGCCTCAACATGTCCAAAGTATTATTGGCATGACCAGTACTAATGGATCCAGAGTGGCCTGTATTCATTGCTTGAAGCATATCTATGGCCTCTGCCCCTCTTATCTCCCCGACGATAATTCTATCTGGACGCATCCGCAATGCTGTCCTTATTAGTTCAGCTATTGATATCTCGCCAACGCCTTCAAGATTCGCATTTCTTTTTTCTAGGGTCACAACATTCTCGATACCTTCGATGGTTATTTCAGCGCTGTCCTCTATCGTAATAATACGTTCAACTTCATCAATTTCCTTACATAATGCATTTAGTAAAGTCGTTTTTCCAGAACCAGTACCACCAGAAATAAATATGTTCTGCCGGTTTTGAACGGCGGTGCGCAGTATTTTAAGTCCATCATCCGATAGGCTATCCATTGACTGTAAATCCTCAAGAGAATAAGCCCTTTTGCTAAATTTTCGAATGGTCAGTATCGGTCCGTTGATAGCAACTGGATTCAATACAATATTCACCCTTGAACCATCCGTCAACCGTGCATCCACAATAGGTGATGAAAAATCTATTTTCCGATTGACGTCTGCTGCTATTCTCTGCAATAGTGCTCTATAGTGTTGTGCATCACTAAAGCTCACATCCGTTTTCTGTAATACACCATATCGTTCCACAAAAATATTGTTGTAGCCATTACACATGATTTCAGTGACTTCTCTCTCCTCGAGAAGCGGTTGAAGAACGTCATATGCACACATCCTATGAAATAACACCTTTGCTATTGCGCCTTTTTCAACCAGAGAATAGGTTTGATACATTGGTAACTGAAATATCGTTTCTTCAATAATCGCTTTAATGTCTTCACTTTCAGACGCTTCCTTCATGGCAATCTTATTCATTATGCAATTTATCGCTTCATCCAATGTGTCATAAGGTATTTGTTTGCCCATTGTTTCATCCCCTTTTTAACGTTGCCTAAGTCAAATGTTGGCACGTACAAGATATCATCACCTAAGATTTCTTTGCCCGATTTATTGAGTATGCAGTAAAAGTCTTTATCATTATTGATTAATTGTTGATAATGATGAATCCATTTTTTACATTTATCATTTGAATGTCTAGAATCAGTTAGAAGCACACGATACGACGACTGCCTCAGAAGCAACGCCAAATGTTCATCATAAGTCCAAGGAGATTCAATGATTGACCACCTATTGGGTGATACAGTTGCCAACCACTCTATCAAGCTCTCCAGTACATCTACCGTAAGATATACTCTGTCCTCAGGCGTATTTAACGTACAACTCACAACCCCTTTTGACGACAGAAGTTTTTCTTTTATCCTCTCTGATAAAACAGTGGGTATCTCTTGATGTCGATGAAAATAATAGGTCAATAAGGATAAATCGATATCTTGTTCTACACACCCGGTATCCGTTGATAAATCAATGTACAAGGCTAAGCAACCGTTCAGTAGAAGTCCATCACAGATGCCTCTGGCCAATTCGCTTTTCCCAGTTCCACCTGCCATTGAAAAAAGTGTCACTCTTTTAGACTCACTGGATGAATTCTCAGCATACAATTTATGAAGTATTTGATTCGCACTTGTAAACCTAGATATTTCTTTTTGATTTTCACTATCCACCAGCTGATCCACAAGCGTATATACTCTATGATCTTCCAGATGGAGATGATTTTTGAAATCTCTGGCGATTAGAAAATAGTCATAAGCCACATTATGTATTTCGTCGATATTTTCAATTGAAATGACTAATCCTTTTCCGCAGCTTTCGACGTATTTTTTTAATCCTTCTACAAAAGATTCATATTTATCCCATATAATTATTACATTTTTTTCCATTCTTTTCTCCTTGTGTATAATTTTAAACCTTTTCCATTTTTTGTCAATAACAAAAAAAAGAAAACAACTAGAATTTCTCCTAGTTGTTTTTTATAAGCGTTTTATAGCATGATCACTACCCTCTGCAATCAATATTATACTGGATGTACACGTTCTTCTGTTTGAACCATCGTGCCATCAATTTTATAGCGTTCTGCTTGACGATGTTTGAAAAACTCAGTCGCCGGCTGTGGAAACAGGATATAAGACAATAAATCCTCTGGCTCTTCGTAGAACTCTGCCATCTTCGATTTTTCTGTACCAAGTAACGGTTCTAAAAGATCTGCCGGTCTGCAAGTAATTTGCTCTTCATTGCCTATAATCTTTTGAACAATTTCTTCTTTGATTTCAATCGTCGGCTTTCCGTACATACCTTTAACATATGCTTTGACTTCCTTAGGAACCATCTTGTATCGTTCACCAGTCACAACATTCAGCACTGCCTGTGTACCAACAATTTGGCTCGTTGGCGTTACAAGAGGTGGATACCCTAAATCTTCTCTAACGCGTGGCACTTCCTTAAGCACTTCTTCAAACTTATCCAGTGCATTTTGCATTTTAAGTTGTGATACTAAGTTAGATAACATACCACCTGGTACTTGATACACTAGGGTATTAATATCTACGCCTAATACTTTACTATCTAAAAGACCTGTTTCAATCGATTTTTCTCTAATCTTATTAAAGTAAGACGATACATCGTTTAAGTTCTTTAAATCAATGCCAGTATCATACTCAGTGCCTTGTAATGTTGCAATTAATGACTCTGTTGGTGGTTGAGACGTTCCTAATGCAAAAGGTGAAATTGCTGTATCAATAATATCAGCACCTGCTTCAATCCCCTTTAGATACGTCATACTTGCAAGACCACTTGTCGCATGTGAATGCAGTTCTAGTGGAACAGAAGTACTTTCCTTGATTGCTTTAACAAGTTCATATGAATAATATGGTGTTAATAATCCAGACATATCTTTTATACAAATAGAATCTGCGCCCATTGACTCCATTTCCTTTGCTAGATTAACAAAAGTTTCTGTCGTATGAGCTGGACTGATTGTATAAGAGATCGCTGCTTGAGCATGTCCACCTGCTGCTTTTGTTGCCTCAAGTGCCACTCTCAGGTTTCTCGTATCGTTTAATGCATCAAAAATTCTAATGATGTCAATACCATTCCCAATTGACCGCTTTACAAATTCACGTACCACGTCATCTGGATAATGCTTGTATCCTAAAATATTTTGACCTCTTAATAACATTTGTAACTTTGTATTTTTCATATACTTACGAATGATTCTTAATCTTTCCCATGGATTTTCATATAGGAATCTTAATGATGCATCAAAGGTCGCACCACCCCACATTTCTACCGCATGGTACCCGATTGAGTCCATTTGCTCAAGTATTGGAATCATCTCTTCAGTCGATAAGCGGGTTGCTATTAATGACTGATGACCATCCCTTAGCACCGTTTCCGTTATCTTTACTTTCGACATATTACTACCTCCTGGTTTATTGATACCCTCTTTCGTATTTATTCTACCATCAGCCAAAAAAAGTGTACATGACACAAGAAAGGTGTTATCATAAAATAGATTAAATAAAAAAGATATTTATAGAAAACTACTTAAATAAAAAAGGAGGTTCCATGGATACTACTGATTATAAAATATTAGAAGCACTTCAAAAGGATGGACGTATCTCAATGAAGGACCTTGGACAATTGGTTGCATTAACGCCACCTGCCGTTTCTGAACGTGTACGTCGTTTAGAAGACAGTGGGGTTATCGAAGGCTATAAAGCTGTTGTCAATCCAATAAGACTAGGTAAGCTTGTTAAAGCCATCATTCACGTAGAGATGAAAGTTCAGATGCACAAGCAATTCTTAGATCTTGCAAAATCTGAAAATGCCATTATAGAATGTCATCATATGACCGGCGATGACTGTATGACCATTACAGTTGTTGTTGAAAACACGATTGATTTAGAAAGACTGTTGGATCGAATCCAAAAGGTCGGTAACACACGCACTTCAATTGTACTCTCAAGTCCAATATTGAACAAACCGGTATTACCTTAATCTAAAAAACGAAAAGCATCTGCTTACGATATGTAGGCAGATGCTTCTTTTTTTATCTGTATGTCATTCTATTCATTTGGTAATATGCTATCAAATCCTGCACCAATCCCCCATACTGAGGCTATTGCTGTAACGGTTACAAAAGCGCTCTGATCAATCCTAGCGATTTCTTGACGAATCATCATCGACTCTCTTCTTGAGCACACTGTTACGAGTTTGATTCGTTGTAAATTGGAATAGCCACCAACGATATTGTACTTTGTAATACCACGACTCACATCATTTAGAATAAACTTTTCTATCTCAACTTCTTTTTCACTGATAATTTCTAATTTTAATAAATTATTCCCAAAACCATATAGCACGACTTCAAGGGATTTCATAAATACGAATTGTGTGATAATCGCATATAATGCTGTCGGTAAATCAAATACGACTATGGAAGTCCCGATTACAACAATGTCTACAATGGCTACCAGCTGACTGATCGACATAAACGGCAACCACTTGGCATGAATAACTTTTGCTATTGTGTCCGTTCCACCAGATGAGAATCCTCTTTTAAGGAAAAATCCTGCACCAGAGCCTGCAATCAAGCCATAGTAAATCGATGATAAAAACAGATCACCTCCTGTAAAATTAAACATGCCACTAAAGATATGTTCAAACATTACAAGAAAGGTTGGAAATACAACTGACAATATAATAATTTTTCTAACTTCTACGATACCTAACGTTACAAATGTCAACAATAGAATTAAAAGCGACATGCCATAAAAGACCACCGTATATGGTATCCCAAGTAATGCTTCTATTACAATGGAAAAACCTGTCACACCACCTGTAATTAAATGGTTTGGTTTTAGAATAACCGTTATCGCAAAAGCCAGCAATGTACATCCAATAACAATATATAATGCATCTATAATATATTTCGCCCAAATGCGTTCAATTCTCTCTTTCATATAGACCTCCTAAGATGATTTTCTTTTGCAAAACAAGAATCATCTTAACATAGTCCAATAGGGCGGTCAACACATATTTCGTTATATTATCATTTCGTTATAAATTTCGGTTTCCTGAGCGCCGTCTATAACAATTTCTTTATAATTCTTTGGCTTGAAAGGCACCATTTTCGCTTTGTAGCCAACAGTTGTTGAATCTTTGCGTGTATCTCTTAAAACAACACTTCCAGCGCCAATTTTGCTACCTGCAGCAATGGTGATTGGACCCAGGACTTTTGCGCCTGACCCAACGACAACTCTATCTTCAAGGGTCGGATGACGTTTACCATGATCTTTACCTGTACCACCAAGTGTTACCCCTTGATAAATAGTGACATAATTACCAATTTCGGTGGTTTCACCAATAACAACACCCATGCCATGATCTATAAAGAAGCCTTTGCCAATCGTCGCACCTGGATGAATTTCGATACCTGTCAGCAATCGTCCAAATTGAGATAGAAGACGGGCTAAGAAAAACGCCTTTCTTTTATAAAGAAAGTTTCCAACTCGATAAATCGCCATTGCATGAACTGACGGATAAAGCAACAACACTTCAATATACGACCTTGCTGCCGGATCATTGTCCATTATATTTTTTAGATGCTCCTTAATCGCTTTCATTCTATCTCTCCTCTTTCGACTATCTAATAATTCTCTTGCTTTAGTAATATAAGCCCATTGAAATGTATTTGCTTCCGTTATCAGGCGCAATCGTGACAACCGTCTTGCCTTTACCAAGTTTCTTAGCAACTTCAAGGGCCGCTACAATATTTGCTGCTGACGACACACCTAAGAACAGTCCTTCTGTCATCAATACTTCTTTGGTCATCTTTTTCGCTTCTTCTGTTTCCACTTCAATGACTTCATCAATGACCTTTCTGTTTAATATCCTAGGAATAAATCCTGCGCCAATCCCTTGAATACCGTGAGGTCCAATGTCACCGCCTGATAAAATATTGGATTCTTTGGGCTCAACACCAACGATTAAAACGTTTGGCTGCTCCTCTTTAAGTCGTTTACCAACACCTGAGATTGTACCACCTGTTCCAATGCCCGCTACAAAAGCATCTACTGTTTCTATATCCTTTAAAATTTCTACACCCGTTCCAACATAATGGGCTTTCACATTACTATCATTGGTGAATTGTCCCGGTAAATAGTAATGTTCGTTTTCCCTCGCTAATCTTTCAGCCTCTTCAATAGCACCTTTCATGCCTAGCTTTCCGTCTGTTAGTATAAGCTCTGCACCGTATGACTTAATGATGTTTCGACGTTCAACACTCATGCTGTCAGGCATAACAATTTTTACATCGTAGCCTTTCATCTTACCGATCATGGCTAGGGCAATTCCTGTATTCCCGCTTGTCGGCTCAACAATGACGCCACCTTCTTTTAATTCACCACTTTCTTCCGCATCTAAAACCATTTGATAGGCTGCTCTGTCTTTGACACTCCCGCCTGGATTAAAACTTTCCAATTTTACGTAAACGTCCGCCATATCCTCTGATACAAGTTTCACCATTCTTACAATTGGTGTTTTTCCTATTAACTCTAATGAATTTTGTTTTAACATTTTTCTCTCTCCTTCTTTTCCTAAAAAATAGTTGAAGGTTGTCAGTTTATTTTAACTACGGTTTTTTCAAAAATCAAAAACTCCGTCTCAAATAAGCCTACGCTTATTAGAGACGGAGTATATATCCGCGGTTCCACTCTAATTAATCTAGTGATTCACTCATCGAGTACTGACATACCCTATCTCTATAACGGGAGAACCCGGCACAGCCTACTGTTAATTCGGTGTGCTACTCCGAAGGGCACTTCTCTAACATTTCCTAAAAGACTTTCACCAACCGCCTTCTCTCTAGATAGAAAATAAAAGGTACTTTCCTTCTTCCTCGTAATTCATAGTAAAATAGTATGATTTGTTTTACTTGTCATAATCATACGGGAGACTCATGAATTTGTCAACAAAATTTTAATTGTTTTTTTGAATCCCAACAAGCAAATCCTTTTCATAACCATCATAACTACTTTGGAAATACTTGATTCCAAGCATTACGTATTCTGATGATTTTTTTTCGAAAACTTTTTGAAACATTTTTTGAACCCGTACATCATCTCCATAATAATTTAGGATTTCACATTTTATTCGATACATAAATCCCATTTCATATGGATTGCGCATTTTCATCGCATAACAGACACCATTGTCGTAATGCAATGCTGCTTTTTGCACATTGCCTAGTTGTAATTCAATCAGCACCAGCAAGTTTTCTGCAATGGACCGTCGCCACGATATACCTGTAAACTCAAAAATTGAAATCGCTTTTTCTGCATTCAAATGAGCCTTCTCCAACTCACCGAGCTCATAAAGGGCCTTTGCATAATTTGTGTAAATTGTAGACAATCCGTTGACGATGCCGTGTTTTTCACTAATAGTGATTGCCTTTTCAAAATAAGTGCAAGCCTTTTCAAACTCAGTTTCACTGCGATACAATTCACCCATATAATTATAGAC
>Ga0070724_10000357_pt1 | contig 35016 bp, 39 predicted proteins | sample tdDd001_FD_67278 | JGI IMG/M metagenome (GOLD analysis project Ga0070724, IMG submission 67278) | Marine sediment microbial communities from the Atlantic coast under amendment with organic carbon and nitrate - tdDd00.1 | ecosystem: Environmental > Aquatic > Marine > Coastal > Sediment | place... | reverse complement strand
AAGAAATTTTAGATTCTCAAAAAGCTTACCAAAAGAAAGCTAGAGAGTGGACTAAAATGTCTGACTACTTATACTTAAAAGATAACTTATAAGATATTTAAAATTTTTAACTCCCCCTCTTGGGAGTTAAAATCCTCAAAGATATTAAACGGTATAATAAGTTTAATAAATATATAAGATCTACTTATGTTTATTTGACTTATTCCTAACTTCAAAAAGGATTTTTATGTTGTTAAAACTAGAAAAGGGTTTCGATAGATTCGCCGATATTATAGGATATATTACTGCCTTTACAATGGTACTAATGATTCTAAATGTATTTTATGATGTTATTATGAGATATTTCTTCAGAGCTGGTAGTATTGCTATGCAAGAAATGGAATGGCATCTATTTTCTGTAATTATTTTACTTGGTGTTGCATATACACTAAAAGAAGATGGTCACGTAAGAGTTGACTTAATCTATGATAGATTAACTGATAAGAAAAAAGCCATGATTAATATGATTGGTGTTATTACATTTATTTTACCAATTGCATTATTAATTGGTGTTGGTTCAATTGATTATGTTCTTGAAGCTTATACTTCAGGTGAACAAAGTGGTGATCCAGGTGGATTAACAAATAGATGGATTGTTAAGTCATTAATTCCATTATCGTTTTTCCTATTAATTATTACATCAATTGGTTTCTTTATTAGAAATCTAAATGTGTACAAAGGTTTACACCAGTTTAATGAAAGTGGTTTAGGTGCAGAGATTGAGCACTTAAAACAAGATATTCAAGATCACAAACACAATATCGAAGAAGGAGATAACAAATGATAGGTATTATTATGTTCTTTACTGCATTGTTTATGCTTCTTATTGGATTTCCAGTAGCATTTACATTTGCAGCTGTTTCTGTATTCTTCGGTTTAATCGCTGGGTTTGTAGAAGTTTATTCATATGCAGATGAGGGTGCCTCACTTATGCCTTTAATTATGGAAGGTATAGATGAAGGTATCGCAATGTTCGACTTCATGCCATTTAGAATTATGTCTATTATGCAAAATACTATTCTTATGGCTATTCCTATGTTCATTTTCATGGGTATTGTTTTACAAAAGACTGGTCTTGCTGAAAAATTATTAGAATCTATGGGATTCTTATTCGGTGAGATTAGAGGTGGTGTTGCTATTTCTACTGTATTAGTTGGTGCATTATTAGCAGCTTCTACAGGTGTTGTTGGTGCTTCGGTTGTTGCAATGGGTGTTATTTCACTTCCAGTTATGATGAAGTATAAATATAATGTTCCACTTGCCTGTGGTACTATTTGTGCTTCTGGTACGCTAGGACAGATTATTCCACCTTCAATTGTATTAATTATCTTAGGTGACGTATTCCAAGTTCCTGTTGGTGATTTATTTAAAGCAGCTGTATGGCCTGGTCTTGCATTAGTTGGTGCATATATTTTATATATTGTTGTAATGGCATTTTTCAATAAAGAATATGCTCCTGCAATTCCGCCAGATCCATCAAGAGGTTCAAAAGCTGCTCAAGTAAAAAGAGCGTTAATTGATATTATTCCATCATTAACACTAATTTTATTAGTACTTGGTTCAATCTTTGCAGGTATCGCAACTCCAACTGAATCAGCAGCAGTAGGATGTATTGGTGCATTAGGATTATCTTTACTATATAGAACATTTACAGTTGGAATGGTAAAAGAAGCTTCTTTAGATGCAGTAAAAATTACATCTATGGTATTTGGTATTTTAATTGGTGCAACTGCTTTCTCTATGGTATTCTCTTACACAGGTGGAGAAGAGATTGTTGAACACTTTATGTTAAGTTTACCAGGTGATGAGAAATGGGGATTCATTATCTTCACAATGATTGCAATTTTAATTTTAGGATTCTTTATTGACTTCGTTGAGATTTCATATATTATTGTTCCTATCTTAGTTCCAATTGCAATGAACTTAGATATTAACCCTGTATGGTTCGCAATTTTAATTGCTATGAACTTACAAACATCATTCTTAACGCCGCCATTTGGATTCTCATTGTTCTATCTAAAAGGTGTTGCTCCAGCAACAGTTAGAACAACTCAAATCTATAAAGGTGTTATGCCGTTTATTGCAATACAAATAGTTGTACTATTAATCGTTGCATTCTATCCTGAGCTATTTGGAATTAATCCAAGTGCATAAGGATAATAATTAAAGTAAAAGGTTTTCCTTTTACTTTTTTATATAGGAGTTAACCTATGAAAAAAGACCTACAAAAACTAATTTCAAATATCATCTATAAAGTAAGCGATAAAATGTTTGGCTTTATTGATAATCCTCAACAAAGAATATATACTGTACCAAGGCTTGAATAACAGCTATCCAATTTTCAAAAAAAACTATACAATAATAAAAGAAGAAAAAAGGATTACAAATGTTAGATGCAAAGTATCAAAAATTCTACGATCATATTAGTTCTGAAATCTCAAAAGAGAATATTTTCACAGATAAGTTACATACATTAGCGTATGGAACAGATGCCTCTTTTTATAGGCTAATTCCTAAAATTGTTATCAAAACTGATAACTCAGATGAAGTTCTTAAAATTGTTAAACTTGCAAATGAAATGGAATTAAGTGTAACATTTAGAGCAGCTGGAACTTCACTTTCAGGGCAAGCAATCTCTGATTCAATTTTAATTGTTACTTCAAGAAAGTTCTCAGATTTTAAAATTGCAGATGATAAAAGTGCTATTTCTCTACAACCAGCATTAACAGGAGCTCAAACAAATAATCTTTTAGCACCATTTGGTAAAAAGATTGGTCCAGATCCAGCTTCTATTAATGCTGCTATGATTGGTGGTATTGCTGCAAACAATGCTTCTGGTATGTGTTGTGGTATTGCTGACAACTCATATAAAACTTTAAAATCTATGAAATTAATCTTCATTGATGGTACAAGATTAGATACATCAGATGAAGAGAGTAAAAAAGCATTTAAGGCATCTCATGGTGAGTTTTTAAAAGAGTTAAAAGCTATTGCAGATGAAACAAAGGCTGATGAAGAATTATCTGCTTTAATCAAAAAGAAATTTAAAATCAAAAATACATGTGGTTACTCAATCAACTCACTTGTTGATTTTAATGATGAATTTGAGATTTTACAACACTTAATCATTGGTTCTGAGGGTACTTTAGCCTTTATTGAAGAGATTACTTACTATACAGTTGAAGATTTAAAAGATAAAGCATCTGCACTTATTTACTTCAAAGATGTAAAAGAAGCATGTAATGCAGTTACAAAAATCAAATTAGCAAGAGAAGCTAAAACTATTACAGTTGATGCCGTTGAACTTATGGATAGAGCAGGTCTTAGATCAATTGAAAATGACCCTGCAATGCCTGAGTTTATCAAACACTTTAATGATGATGTAACAGCTTTATTAATTGAAACTAGAGCAGTTGATGATGAGACTTTAGATGTTCAAATTACTCAATTAGAGGCTTTACTTGAAGAGTTTGAAGTAGAAAGAGATATTTACTTTACAAAAGATGTAGCAGAGTACACACTTTACTGGAAAATCAGAAAAGGTCTATTCCCAGCAGTAGGAGCAGTAAGAAAGGTAGGAACAACTGTAATTATTGAAGATGTTGCTTATCCTATTGAGTGTTTAGCTGAGGCTACTTTAGAGCTTCAAGCGCTATTTAAAAAACATGGATATAAAGAAGCACTAATCTTTGGACATGCTTTAGAGGGTAACTTCCACTTCGTATTTACTCAAGATTTCTCAGATGAGAGAGAAGTTAAAAGATATGATGAGTTTATGAATGATGTTGTTCAATCTGTTGCTGTTAAATACCAAGGTAGCTTAAAAGCTGAACATGGTACGGGTAGAAACATGGCAGCATTTATTGAAGTAGAGTGGGGAAGAACTGCTTATTCTATGATGAAAAGAATCAAAGAGCTGTTTGATCCTAAAGGGTTATTAAACCCTGGTGTTATTATCAATGATGATGCAGAAGCTCACCTTAAAAATCTAAAAGCAATGCCTGCAACAAATGAGATTGTTGATAAATGTATTGAGTGTGGATTCTGTGAGCCTACATGTCCATCAAATGACTTAACATTAACTCCAAGACAAAGAATTGTAATCAACAGAGAGATTTCAAGACTTGAGAGAGAAGGTAAAACTGAAGAAGCTCAAGAGTACAAAGACTTATACCAATATGATGGTATTGAAACATGTGCAACATGTAGTTTGTGTTCAACAGCATGTCCAGTTAAAATTGATACAGGTTCATTAACTAAACATTTAAGAGCTGAGCAAAATGGTCCTAGAGCAAATGGTGTTGCTAACTTTGTTGCAAATAACTTCTCAACAACTCTATCTGGTATGAGATTTGGTTTACATGCAGCAAACTTTGCACACTTTGTAGTTGGTACTGCAAGTATGGAAACAATGGCACAGACAGTTAGAGAGTGGACAAATGGTAAGACTGCAAAATGGTCACCAGCAATGCCAAAAGCTATTTCAATAAATCAGCATTTTGAACAAAAATCAAGTGATAAAAAAGTTGTTTACTTCCCATCATGTATCAATAGAACAATGGGTCTTAGCTCAATGAGTAAAGAAGAGAAACAACTATTTGATGTAACTGTTGAGTTATTACAAAAAGCTGGATTTGAAATAGTATTCCCACAAAACTTAGGAGACTTATGTTGTGGTATGCCATTTAGTTCTAAAGGGTTTAATGACGCTGCAAATACAAAATCAGCACAATTAGAAGAAGCATTACTTGAAGCTAGTGAATATGGAGCATATCCAATTTTATGTGATACAAGCCCATGTACTAAAAAGATGATGGAATCATTTACAAATGAGTTAGATATTTATGAGCCAATTGAGTTTGCTTTAGATATTTTAGCTGAAGAATTAAACTTTGCTCCAATTAATGATGCAATTACTATTCATACAACTTGTTCTTCAAGAAAAATGGGACTAGAAGACAAGTTTAAAAAACTTGCATCTATGTGTTCAAACAACGTAATTATCCCTGCTGATGTTAAATGTTGTGGATTTGCTGGAGATAGAGGATTTAATTTCCCAGAATTAAACAAGTCAGCTCTTGTGAATTTAAAAGCTCAAACAGCTGGTGCTAAGATGGCATTCTCAACTTCTAAAACTTGTGAAATTGGATTAAGTGACGAATCTGGATTAGATTATAACTCTATTTTCTACCTTGTAAACCAAGTAACAACTTCTAAAAATTCATAATCTTTTTTTAGTAAAAACAGACATTTACCTTTTTTTTGGTAAAATGTCTGTTTTATAAAAAAGGATTTATAATGTCTAAACTTTTATTATCCCTATTTCTAGGTGCTACAATCTCATTTGCTGGGCTAATCAATGGTGTTGCTCTAACTGTAAATGAAGACCCAATTACTCTTTATGATATTGACAAAACAATGGTTCAAAATAATATTGATAAAAACAAAGCCGTGAGTTTACTTGTTGATAAAGTACTTTATGATCAGTTAGTTAAAAAGCATAATATTACTGCTGATATTTTTGATGTAAACAACTACATTGAAAAACTTGCTGCTCAAAATGGTATGGATTTATACACATTTAAATCTATAATCAGACAAAGATACCAAAACTTTGAAACTTTTGAAAATGAAGCTAAACAAAAAGTAATTAGACAAAAGTTACTGCAAAAGATTGTAAAAGGTCAATTAAAAATAGCAACTGAAGATGACTTAAAAGTTTACTATGAGAACAACAAAGATAAGTTTGTTACAGCTAAAACAATTGAGTTAGTTCAATACTCATCAAAAAATAAAGCCTCATTAACAAATGCTACAAAAAATCCTTTAATGGTTTCACAAGATGTACAAAGAACTCCATTAGCTTTAGAGACAAAAGATGTAAACCCTCAATTACAATATCTTTTAAACAATACTAAAGTTGGTAAATTTACTCCTATCTTTGCATCAAATAGAGCATACAATGCTTTATATATCACAAAAAAAGAGGGAACAACAACATTAAGCTTTGATACTGTAAAAGCTAAAATTTTCAATGATCTTATGAGTGTTAGAGAAAAAAAATACTTAAAAGACTACTTTGAAAAAGAAAAATTAACAGCAGATATTAAAATAGTAAGATAAAAAGGATAAATAAAATATGTTTGAAGTAATTATCGGATTAGAAGTTCACGTTCAATTAAACACAAACTCAAAGCTTTTCTGTTCATGTGCAACAAGCTTTGGTGAAGAACCAAATACAAACACTTGTCCTACATGTTTAGGATTACCTGGTGCATTACCAGTATTAAACAAAGAGGCAGTACATAAATCAATTATGTTAGGAACTGCTTTAAATTCACAAATTAATAAAAAATCAATTTTTAACAGAAAAAACTACTTCTATCCAGATTTACCAAATGGATACCAAATTTCACAATTTGAAGTACCTGTAGTTGGACTTGGTGAATTAGTAATTGACTTTGAAGACGGAACTTCAAAAACTATTGGAGTTACAAGAGCTCACTTAGAGAATGATGCGGGTAAAAATATCCACGCAGGTGCTGTTTCTCACGTAGATTTAAACAGAGCTGGAACTCCACTACTTGAAATCGTATCTGAACCAGATATGAGATCTGCTGAAGAGGCTATTTTATATCTTAAAAAACTTCACTCAATTGTAAGATACTTAGGTATCTCTGATGCAAATATGCAAGAGGGTTCATTTAGAGCAGATGTTAACGTATCTATTAGACCAAAAGGTGATGATAAGTTATACACAAGATGTGAAATCAAAAACATGAACTCATTTAAATTCATCGAAAAAGCAATCAAATATGAAACAAACAGACATATTGAAGCTTGGGAAGATGGAATTCATGATACTGAAATCGTTCAAGAAACAAGACTATTTGATCCAGAAAAAGGTGAAACTAGATCTATGAGAGGTAAAGAAGATGCTGCTGATTACAGATACTTCCCAGACCCAGATTTATTACCTTTAATCATCACTGATGAAATGATGGAAAAATACTCACAAATCCCTGAACTTCCAGATGAGAAAAAAGAGAGATTTGTAAAAGAGTTTGGAATTAAAGAGTATGATGCTTCTGTAATTACTGCAAACCTAGAGACTGCAAACTTCTTCGATGAGATGATGAAAGAGGGAATTACTGGTAAAAATGCTGCAACATGGTTAACTGTTGAATTACCTTCAAGATTCGGTGAAGGTGTAACTTTAGAAAACTCACCAGTTCAAGCTAAAAAACTAGCAGAAGTTGTAAAAGCGATTGAATCTGGAGATATCTCTGGAAAAGCTGCTAAAGAAGTACTTGACTTCTTAATGGAAAAACCTGAAACTACTGTAGATGCAGTAATTGATGAACTTGGATTAAAGCAAGTATCTGATGATGGAGCTATTTTAGAAATCATCGATGGTATTCTTGCAGCTAACGAAGATAAAGTGACAGAATACAAAGGTGGAAAAGAGAAACTATTTGGATTCTTTGTAGGTCAAACTATGAAAGCTTCAAAAGGTTCAGCAAATCCAGCTAAAGTAAATGAATTATTAAAACAAAGATTATCATAAGAAGGCAAACTAGATGAAAAAAGGTTCAATCGCAGTAATTGGTGCAGGTAAATGGGGTCAAGCTTTACACTTTGCACTATCTCAAAAACAACAATGTTTAATCACTTCTAGAACAAAAAGAGAGATTGAAAACTTTGTTGATTTAAAAACTGCATTGGACTGTGAATATCTAGTAATAGCTATTCCAGCTCAACAAATAAGAGCTTGGTTAGAAGCAAACTTTGAGTTTAAAGGTCAAAAAATATTAGTAGCATCAAAAGGTATTGAAGCTACTACTGGTCAATTTCTAAATGAAATCTATGCTGATTTTGTACCTGAATCAAATATTGGATTTATTTCTGGACCATCTTTTGCTGCGGAAGTTATAAAAGGACTTCCTTGTGCTTTAGTTTTAAACTCATCTTCAAAAGAACTATTTAATGAATTTGAACCTTTCTTCCCTGATTTTATAAAAACTTACTATAGCTCTGATGTTATTGGTGCAGAAGTAGCAGGAGCATATAAAAATGTATTAGCTATTGCTTCAGGAATTTGTGAAGGTTTACAACTTGGTAAAAATGCTCAAGCATCACTAATTTCTAGAGGTCTTGTAGAGATGCAAAGATTTGGTAGACACTTTGGTGCAAAAAAATCATCTTTTGTTGGATTAAGTGGAGCAGGGGATCTGTTTTTAACTGCAAGTTCAACAATGAGTAGAAACTATAGAGTAGGATTAGGATTAGCTGCTGGTAAAAGCTTGGAGACTATTCTAGAAGAGCTTGGAGAAGTTGCTGAAGGAGTTAAAACATCTGAGGCTGTTTATAAGTTATCTAGTGAACATGACATCTATACACCTATTGCAAATGAGGTGAAGTTAGTTCTAGATGGGAAAAGTCCATTAGACTCATTAAAAGATCTATTAAGAAATTAATAGATTTTTAACACTTACATATTAAAATGCCAAAACAAAAAACAAAATGGCATAGTATGAATATTTTTTTAATTTCTATCTCTTTTATATGTGTTAGTGCTTTACACTATGCATTCTTTTCTTATGAAGTAAATAAACAAGAACCTAAACCTATTGCTCCAAAATATCAAAAAGTATCAGTACAAATGGCAACTATTCAAAAGCCTATAGAAAAACCAAAAGAAGCACAAAAAGTAAAGAAAAAAAGTATCAAAAAACCAATAAAAAAAGATGCTAAAAGAAAAGTAGTTCAAAAACCTAAAAAAATTATCAAGAAAAAACCAGTAAAAAAGAAAACTCCTCCTAAAAAAATCATAAAAAAAGAGATAATTAAAAAAGGGCCAAAAAAAATAGAAAAAAAGATTATAAAAAAAGAAGTTGCAGTAAATAAAGAACCTGTTAAAAAAGCTTCTACTGAAAATAAAACACAATCATTAAAAAAACTAAAAGCATATAAGCAAAACTATTTAACACAATTAAGAGCAAAAATAGATAGTAATAAAAAATACCCAAAGATTTCAAAAAGACTAGGGGAACAAGGGCAAGTAATAGTCTCTTTCAAAGTTCTAAAATCTGGCGAGTTTAAAAATATCAAGATAATTAAGTCATCAGGTAAAAAAAGGCTTGATAAAGCTGCTTTAAAAGCTCTAGAAGAGACAAAAAGCTTTAAAGCCATACCATTAGAGCTAAATAAGAGTTTTCTTGAAATTAGCCTTCCTATATCATTTAAATTACAATAAGGAGAATTATGCAACATTCATTAATTGAATATATTCATTTAGGTGGATATGTTATGTATATATTAGTATTTCTAAATATTATTGGTTTATCAATTCTATTTTGGAAGTTTGTACAAGTACAAATTGAGAAAAGAAGAGCCCAAAAGATTATTACAAATATCTTTAATGAAGTTCAAAAAGAGCACTCAACTTCATTTAAAAACTTAGAAGATGCAATTTATAACAAAGCTTCAAAACATCTATTATCATGTGAAGGTGGTATGAATACAATTAAAATTATTGCAACTATTGCCCCAATTTTAGGACTTCTAGGAACAGTAATTGGAGTTTTACAATCATTTGAGACTATTGCAGCAACAGGATTCGCAAGTGGGGCAAATACATTTGCTTCTGGTATCTCCTTAGCACTTATTACAACTATTGGTGGGCTTATTGTAGCACTACCACATTATATTGGGTACAACTACCTAAATGGCTCATTTACAAAATTAGAAGCAAAGTATGAATCACTAATAGTTGAAAGAATGACACGTGAAACGTCTAGTTAAAAAAAGAGAACCTCTATCAATGGACCTAACACCACTTATTGATGTGGTGTTTCTACTATTGATATTTTTTATTGTTGCAAGTGAATTTAAAAAGAATGAAACTATTTTAAACCTATCCCTTCCTAATTCTACTTCAACTCAAAAAGTTGTAAAAAAAGAGGAAGTTACAATAGAAATTTCAAAAGATGAATTAGCATATAAAGCACAGAAACTTACTTTTGAGGAACTAAAAGAGAAGTTAGTATCTATTAAAAAAGATACACCATTAACAGTTAAAATTGATAAAGAAGTAAAATATGAAAGGGTGATAAAACTACTTGATATCTTAAATCAATTGAATCTGAATAATCTTCTTCTCATAACAAAGCAGGGTAAATAGTCTATTTATCCTCTTGTTTTTCTCCGTTTATATAAAAATATTTCTTATAGATTTTTCCAGAATCATCATAAATAGTCTCAACACCATGTTTCTTTCCATTTGAATAGTGTGTTTTTATCATAATTTGTCCATTACTATAATATTCAAAAGAGGCACCATCTTTTATCTTTCCAAGGTAAGAAGTTTGTTTTTTGATTAATTTACTATTTGCATAATACTCTTTTACTATTTGATGTTTATCTGAGATTTTTACTATTGAATTAGGACTTGTAACTTTTATATTCTCAACACCTTTCATACTTGGTGTTTTTAGAGTTGATTTTGAACTATACATTTGATTAGAAGTTGAAGTATTAGGATTTTCAAATTTCATCCATTTTTCATTTGCACTTAGAGATATTATAAAAAAAGGAATCAATAAATATATATAGTATTTTTTCAAGTTTTAAACTCCTAATTAATCATTAATTTAATAAAAGGATATAATAACATACTTTTAAAATAAGGTTTATAAATGCAAACCATTCCACTACTTAATCTTTTTTATTTACTTATACCTGTAGCTGTTGTTTGGTACTTTTATAAATCATGGGTAGGGAATAAAACTGAAATTATTCATGCAACTATAAGAATGCTTACACAGCTTTTATTAATAGGCTATGCCCTTTTATATCTATTTGAAAATAAAAATCTTTTTATGGGAGCTTTTATTTTAGGTTTTATGATTCTTGTCTCTTCATACATAAGTCTTCGCAATTTAAAGAACAAAACTAAAAGCGAATATACCCTAATTACTATTTCATTAGGTTTATCAGGTTTAATGCATTTGTTTATTGTAGTTATGTTTGTTTTACAATTAGAAAATATATACGAACCACAGTATGTAATACCAATAGCTGGAATGTTATTTGCAAATATTATGAATGCCCTATCTTTAGCTATTGAAAGATTTGAAAAAGAGTATAATTTGAGTAAGGATTTTAAACAATCAAGGAAAGAATCATTTAAAGCAGCAATGATACCTCAGATCAACTTACTATTTGCAGTTGGACTTGTATCATTACCAGGGATGATGACAGGACAAATTCTATCTGGAGTTGATCCATTAATTGCTGTTAGATATCAGATTATGATTATGGCTATTTTGTTTTCTAGTACAGGACTTAGTATAGTTATATACTTTTTACTAAAAGAAAAAAGAGTTAGTTAACTATTTAGACTCTTTTTTTTCTTTGTGAATTTCACCCCATAAATATAACTGTTTTAATATAGGTTTTAAGCTCTGCCCATACTCTGTAAGTGAGTATTCAACTTTAGGAGGTACTACAGGATAAACTTCCCTATGAACAATCCCATCTTCTTCTAACTCTCTTAGTTTTTGAATCAACATCTTTTGAGTTGTTCTTGGAAGAAGTTTTTGAAGTTCATTAAACCTTTTCTTTTCAGCTCTTAAATACCAAAGTATTAAAATCTTCCATTTTCCTGCAAGCACATCAAGTGCTGTTTCTACTGGACATTTTTCAATATTTTCTTCTATTTTATCATCTACTTTTTTTGTCATAATATTATCCTATAGTATCATTTTTAATAGTACATATCTTTTATGTAAGTTCTTGCTCTTTAGTTATATTTTAGCTAAACTTTAAAAAAATACAAAATAAAAGGATTAATATATGAAAGCTTTTGTAGTTGAAAAAATTGGAGATAAAGAATTCTCTTCAGATATTAGAGAAGTTTCTATTCCAAAATGTGAAGAAAATGAAGTAGTTATCAAAGTTACTTACTCATCACTTAACTATAAAGATGCATTAAGTTCAGTTGGAAATCCTGGTGTTACAAGAAAATTTCCCCATATTACAGGTATTGATGTAGCTGGAACAGTACATGCATCTACATCTACAATATTTAAAGAGGGAGAAAGAGTTTTAGTAACTGGTTATGATATGGGTATGAACACAAATGGTGGACATGCTGAGTATGTAAAAGTTCCTGCTTCTTGGGTTGCTAGAACACCCGATGCTATTACGGATAAAGAGATTATGACATTTGGTACAGCAGGTCTTACAGCAGCTTTGTCAATAAATGAACTTATCGAAAATGGTGTAAAACCAGAAAATGGAGAGGTTTTAGTAACTGGTGCAACTGGTGGAGTTGGTTCAATTGCAGTATCAATTTTAAGTAAAATAGGATACAAAGTTGTAGCTATCTCAGGAAAACAAGAAAGAGTTGAATACTTAAAAAGAATTGGTGCAAGTGAGGTGATATTAAGAGATGAATTTAATGAATCATCAGCAAAAAAACCAATGCTATCTGAAGAGTATGCAGGAGTTGTAGATACAGTTGGTGGAGAAGTTTTAGCAAATGCACTAAAATATATCAAATATGATGGAGTTGCAACTTGTTGTGGACTTACATCTTCCCATGAACTACCAACAAATGTATTCCCATTTATTTTAAGAGGTGTTAGATTAATTGGTATTGATTCAGTTGAATGTAAATTAGAGAAAAAACAAGCTGCATGGGAAAAGATTGCAACAAAATGGAAAATTGATACTTTAAATAGTATTACTAATGAAATTGGTTTAGATGAGATCAAAAAAGCCTATGATTTACTACTAGCAGGAAGAGCTGTAGGAAGATATGTAGTTAAAATATAAAGGGTATTTACCCTTTATATAATACCTCTAAAACTTTTTTTAAACTATCTAATTCATTACTAAAAGTACTACTTTTAAAACATCAAAAAAAATAGGATTTATTTTTAATCTTTTGAAGACAAAAATTATAAGTTAAAATAAATTTGCTATAATACAAATAATTTTATAAGAAATAGGAACAAAACTATGCAACAATTTTTAGAAGAAGCTAAAAAAACTAGCCGAACTATTGCTAACCTAAGTACAAAAACTAAGAACAAAGTTCTTAATGAAATGGCACAAGCTTTAATTGACCATTGTGATTTTATTATTGAGCACAATAACAAAGATATGAGCAATGCACATTTAAATAATCTTAGCGAAGCATTATTAGACAGGCTACTTTTAACAGGACAAAGAGTAGTGGATATGGCAAATGCCATCAAATTAATTGCAGCCCAAGATGAACCAGTAGGAAGAATTCTTGATGGTTGGGTTACAAAAGATGGATTAAACATCCAAAAAGTTTCAATTCCAATTGGTGTTATTGGTATTATCTATGAAAGTAGACCAAATGTAACATCAGACACAGCAGCTTTATGTTTTAAAAGTGGAAATGTTTGTGTTTTAAAAGGTGGAAAAGAGGCTGAGTATTCAAACAAAGCAATTGCTAATGTTTTAAGACAAGTATTAGCAAAAAACAAACTTCCTGAACAAGCTATTTCTTTATTACCCGACTCTACAAGAGAGGGCGTTGCCGAACTTATTAAACAAGATAAGTATGTTGATTTAATCGTTCCAAGAGGTGGAGAAGCACTTATTAGATTTGTAAGTGAAAACTCTTCTGTTCCAGTAATCAAACATGATAAAGGTCTATGCCACATCTACGTTGATAAAGATGCAGCACATAACAGAATTATTGATATTGCTTTAAATGCAAAAGTTCAAAGACCAGGTGTTTGTAATGCGATGGAAACTTTACTAATTCATGAAGAGATTGCACCATATATCTTACCAGGACTTTATGATGCATTTATGGAGCATGGAACTGAGTTAAAAGGTTGTGATGAAACAACTAAACACTTAGAAATCCAGTGTGCAACACATGAAGACTATGATACTGAGTATTTAGCAAATATTTTAAATATCAAAGTAGTTAAAAATGTAGATGAAGCAATCTCTCATATTGCAAAATATGGTTCAGGACACTCTGAAGCGATTTTAAGTGAAAACTACACTGTAGTTAATAAATTCTTAGATCAAGTAGATGCAGCTTGTGTATACGCAAATGCAAGTACAAGATTTACTGATGGTGGTGCATTTGGACTTGGAGCAGAAGTTGGTATTTCAACAAATAAACTTCATTCAAGAGGACCAATGGGTATTAATGACCTAACTACATTCAAATACAAAATCTACGGGCAAGGACAAACAAGATAATGTCTAAAAAAGTATATTGTATTGCTTCATTTAAAGCAAAAGAGGGAAAACAACAAGAGTTATTAGAAACTCTTCAAGCTTTAGAGCCAATGACTCAAAGAGAAGATGGGTGTATTCAATATATCGTTACAAAACAGTTTGAACATCCAAATGCAATGGGAAAATCATTTCCTATTGTATTTAATGAAATCTGGGCTTCAAAAGAAGCATTTGAACTTCACTGTAATAAACCATATATTACAAACTTCTTTGAAACACACTGTGTGGCCCAAGATGGTCTTGTAGAAGACTTTAACGTTTGTGTTTACACAGATGAAATCAACTAAAATTAGATAAGCAAAAGCTTATTTAATTTAATTACATCTAAGTAACAACTATTTTTAAAAACTCACAGCTTTTCTAGCTATAATTCCACCCATGAAAAACATATTTGATATATTTATAAAATTCTTAGCTTTAGGATTAGTTAGTTTTGGTGGACCAATGGCACATATTGGATACTTCCAAAAAAGATTTGTTGAACAATTAAAATGGCTTGATGAGCAGTCATACTCAAAACTTTTAGCTTTAAGCCAGTTTCTTCCAGGACCTAGTTCTTCTCAAGTTGGTTTTGCTATTGGACTTAAAAGAGGTGGATTACTAGGTGCTATTACAGCCTTTATAGCCTTTACTTTTCCATCTTTTATAGTTTTATATTTAATTGCCTCTTTCTCTTTAACTGAGACTGAGAATGGCTTAATTGAGGGAATTATTTTAGGATTAAAACTATTTGCTGTAGTAATTGTAGCTGATGCAACTATATCTATGTTTAAAAGTTTTTGTAAAGATAATATTACAATTGCAATCTTTGCCATATCAACACTACTTTTAATACTTGTATCTTCTGCTTTTATTCAAATTCTAGTATTAGCTTTAGCAGCAATTGTTGGAAAAATATTTATTGAAAATGTAAAAGAAGAGGAAGTGATTGAGCAAAAAAAGACAAAAAAACTGCCTTTGATTATATTTTTTGCTTTATTATTGATTCTACCTTTCTTTGCAAATTCTAGTTTACAAATGCAAATCATCTCATCATTTTACGAAGTTGGTTCTCTTGTATTTGGAGGAGGGCATGTTGTACTTCCATTATTGGAGCAAAATCTTCAAGCTTTAGTTTCAAAAGATGATTTTTTATTAGCTTATTCATTTGCACAAGCAGTTCCTGGGCCTATGTTTACTATTGCTTCTTATTTAGGTGCCAATATTATGAATGAGGGTGCTTTTTATGGAGCACTTATTGCAACACTTGCAATCTTTCTTCCAGGTTTTTTACTAATATTAGCCTTTAGTGAAAGTTTTGAAAGTTACTCTAAAAAGAAAAATGTATTAAGTGCCTTAGCAGGTGTAAATGCAGCTGTTGTGGGATTACTTGCTTCTGTACTACTAGTTAGTGTTGGGCCAAGTGCTGTTCATTCTGCTTTTGATTTTATTATTGTAGGAGCTGGATTAGTGTTAATTAGAACAGTTAAACTTCCTATACTTTTAACTATTCTAATTTTTATTGTAATTGGATTATTAAAATACTTTTTTTAATCTTTTAGTAGAGTTTGATAACTAATATATTTAGCTATCATCTCTATTTCTTCCATACTGTATTTATTCATATGAAAGTTCATTACAATAGAGTCTAACTCTTTATTTTTATAAGCTTTTAGTGAGTCTAAAATCTCTTTTTGAGTCATGTCTTTTACTAATCTCTCTCCATTTGTAGAGACATCCCAGTTTTTTCCATGACAATGAACACAAGAAGCTACTAGTTCTTGTGCTTTTACTTTAAAAGCAGGATCAAGGGATAAATCACTTGCAATAGAGTCATAACACTCTAATCTAATATCATCTGTACTAATAATTGAACACTTTTTCATTTCTAATGCAATGGAAGCTGCAAACAAACTTGTGGATAATAATGCCGTACAGATAATAGTTTTCATAAATTTACCTTTGTGATAATGCTAATTTGATTCCTAAACTAACTAAAACAAATGAAGTTAGAATATTCATATATTTAACAATACTTGGTTTCTCAAGTAGTTTTGAACTAAGTAAGTTTCCAGCAATACCAATTGAAGAGAATACAACAATCGTAAGAGCCATAAACACTGCACCTAAAGTAATCATTTGCATTGGTACATTTCCATTTGCAGGAGTTACAAACTGTGGTAAGAATGCTAAGAAGAAAATAGATACTTTTGGATTTAAAATATTCATTATAAACCCTTTTACATAAAGCTTCTTAAGCTCTTTTGATGAGTTTTGAACAGATAAATCAAGTGGTTCATTTCTGTATTTAAAGGCTTGATATGCAATATACATTAAATAAGCAGCACCCACATACTTAACAATATTAAAAGCAACTTCTGATGTTTGAAAAATTACAGAAATACCAAAAGCAGCTGCACTTGTATGAATAATAAGACCAGATGCCAGTCCAAAAGTAGTAACAATTGCAGCTTTTTTACTTTTTGTCATACCCTGAGTTAATACATAAATATTATCAGGCCCTGGAGCTAAACATAATAAAAATGAGGCAGCAATAAACATATATAGATTAGTTAATTCAATCATTTTATTCCTCTTGAATAATTTAAAGTCATAAATTATAGCGAAAATTAAAGAAAAAAATCATGTGCCACTAAATGGACACTACATGTCACTAAACTTAGATTGTTAAAGGAGATAAAATGACATATACAAAAAAAAGATACTTCACGTACGCAACCATTACCCTTTTAGTGTTTATTCTACCATTTATAAAAATAAATGGAAACCATATACTACTTCTATCATTTGACAAGATGCAGTTTCATTTCTTAGGCTTTGCATTTAATATGAATGAACTATACATAATGCCTTTTTTACTTATGTTTTTATTTATTGGAATTTTTGCAATGACATCAATGTTTGGAAGAATTTGGTGTGGATGGGCATGTCCACAGACTATTTTTAGAGTTATCTATAGAGATTTAATTGAAGGTACTTTATTGGATCTTAGAAGAATTAAAAACAAACAAAAAGATATTAACTACTCTAAAAAGTCAAACCATTTAAAAAAGTATATATCAATTTTGTTATGGAGTTTTATCTCTTTAATCATTTCTACTAACTTCATGTGGTATTTCGTTCCACCAGAAGACTTTTTTACTTATATGCAAAATCCTAATGAGCATCTATTTATGATTATGTTTATAATCTCAGTTGCTGGTTTTTTAGTATTTGATATTGTTTTTATGAAAGAGAACTTCTGTGTTTATGTTTGTCCATATTCAAGAATCCAATCAGTTTTATATGATAACGATACAAAACAAGTTGTTTACAATACAAACAGAGGCGGAAATGTTTATGTAAACAGCGAAAAATCAATCTTTAATATGAAAGAATGGAATGCAAATGAAGAGTGTACAACATGTGAGGCTTGTGTAAAAGTATGTCCTACACATATTGATATTAGAAAAGGTCACCAAGTTGAGTGTATCAACTGTTTAGAGTGTTCAGATGCTTGTACTACAGTTATGGGCAAATTAGGGAAATCATCTTTAATTGACTGGGGAAGTACAGATAGTGTTATTAACAAAAAAACAAAACCATTATTCAACAAAAGAAATAACGCATATTTTGCTTCATTAATCTTATGTATTATTTTAGCAGGTGTTTTTGGAGCTCAAAAAGAGTACTTTTTACTAAATATCAATAAAACAACAAAACTTTATTCTATTAAAGAAGAAGGAAAAGTTACAAATAACTATGTATTAACATTCCAAAATACTCAAGATAAAACATTTACTTATGATTTAAATCTTGAAGACAATGAAAACTTTAGAATCAAAAGATTCAAGCCTGTACAGCTAGAACCTGGAGAAAAAGTGAAAAAAGTATTAATCATAGAGACTAAAAAGAGACTTTTTATCTCTGATGTAAAAGATACAGCACTTAAAGTAAAACTAAATGCCTTTGCAAGAGAAGATGAAAAAACACTTCAAACAAAAGAGTTATCTTTTGTTTATCCAAGGAACGACTTATTTAAATAGAAGAGTTTTCTCTTCTATTTATAAACAACTCTATTTCTTCCAGCTTCTTTAGCTTCATATAAAGCTTGATCTGCTTTTTCTAAGACCTCTTCAATAGATTGTTTTTCTTCAAATGCAGAAACACCAAAACTTGCCGTTTTATGACCTACTTTTGTGAATATTTTTGACTCTATTTCTTTTCTTAGTTTTTCGGCAATATTAAATGCTGTTTCAACATTTGCATTTGCACAAATAATCATAAACTCTTCACCACCCCATCTTCCAAGAGTGTCAGATTTTCTTGTATTATCTCTTAAAACTTGAGCAACTTCTTTTAGAATTACATCACCTATAATATGCCCATATTTATCATTTACATCTTTAAAGTAATCAACATCAAGTAAAATAATAGAGTATGAAGTATCATATCTATTTACATTATAGTGTGCTTCTTCAAGAACTTTATCTAAAGTAACTCTGTTTTTTAGTTTTGTTAAAATATCTGTAGTTGATAAAGCTTCAAGCTCTTCTATATCTTTTTTGATTATATCAGCCATGTTAATAAAAGAGTTCATAACTATTCCAATCTCATCTTTTTGAAAAGATCTCTCTTGTACAGAAAACTCATTTGATTTCATCTGTTCAATCCAATCTGTTAACTTCTCAAGAGGTAAAACAATTGATCTTTTAAAGTTCAAGTAACTAAAGAATACAACTACTAAAAGTAGAATTGTCATATAAATAGAGAACTGGTAAGCCCATTTCTCTTCATTTTCTAACCTTTCAACATATTTAACTAAATAATAGTCTAAATCTTCAAATAGATAATCAATACTTCCATTTATATCTTTTCTTAATATTCTATATCTTGTACTTGCTAAGAAATCTTTTGCAACTTGTGAATCTGGCTCTTTTTTGATTGTAAAATTACCATTTTCATCTTGGAAATATCCATTTTTTGCATACATAACTTCAAACTCTAAATATAATAACTCATCAACAAGTTTTATAAGATTTAAAGTCCTATTAGTTTTCTCTTGAGGTATTTCAATCATAGAGAAAAACAAAGCTATCTCTTGCTCTTTTTGTTTCTGTACATTATATGCGACTTTATAATTGAACTCTTTTAATATCTTATTTCTAAGCTCTTTGATTTTGTTTATATCAAAGCTCTCTTTATATAAAATTTCATCTACTCTTTTTACATAATTTTTATTTTCTGAGTTTACATATTTAACAAAAATATCACTAAAATTATCAGTATTTTGTTTATGTTTAATTACTAATTCGTGGAACTTAAATCTCTCTTTTTGGACCATTTCCGCTTTTTTAGCATTTGTAAACATGATTGATAAAGTAATAATAATAACAATTAAAAATAGTGTTAGCATAATAAAAAATAGTGCTATTTTACTACTAATCTTCATCTAGTTTTTCCTTTTTATTTTTCAAAATGAAGAATAAAACATGAACCTAATTTTGTATTTACAACTTCAATTTTGCCTTCAAAACTTTTTTCTACAATTAACTTAACTAAATAAAGGCCTATACCTGTTCCTTCATCTTTTGTTGTAAAATATGGTTCAAATATTTTTTCTAAATTTTTCTTTTTTATTCCACCACCATTATCTTCTATTTTGATTATTACTTCTGCATCTGAAGAAGAAACATCAACTTTTATAAATGGTTCATGGATGTTTTTTAGGGCATCATTTGCATTAGAAAGTAATGCTAAGATTACCTGCGATAGTTCATTTTTAATACCATAGATTTTAATATCCTCATTAGTATTAAAATTAAACTGTAAATCAATATTGTTTTTCTTAAAATCTGCACTTAAAATAGTAATTGAACTATCAATTGACTCTTTTATCAAAAAACTCTCTTTACTCTTTGAAGGAGTATAAAAATCTTTAAAATCATCTATAGTTTTTGATAAAAACTCTAACTGCTCATTTGCTTGATTAACTTTTTTTTCGAAGTATACCTCATCTAACTTATCATTTTGGTATCTTTTACGTAAATTTATCAAAATATATGCCAAATTGTTTAGGGGTTGCCTAAACTGATGTGTTATATTTGCAATCATTTCACCAGATTTTGCAAGTCGAGACTGATGTAAAAGCATATTTTCATATGAGTTCTTCTCCACTTGTAAACTGTTATACCTATATGCAACAGACAGAGTAAACAAAATTGCCTCTATTGCAAAAGCACTTAATACTATATCCATATAGCCTTTTTGAATATAATACTGTTTGAAATCAAACACAAATAGTGTAAAACAAAAAACTGACCAGCCAAGAACATAAATGATTGTTGGTTTAAACCCTTGCTTTAAATTAAATACTATGGATATAAAAAGTATTGCATAGATTATTGTATATGGTAGATATTCAAAAAGCATATAGTGGTAAAATGCTGTTAAAATAACTACATTTAAAAGTAAGGTATTTACTATTAGCTCTTTATAATTACTAATCTTTGGAATAAACTTCCCTTCATAGAAATTAACAGCAAAAACTAGTGCAGATAAACTAGCTCCCACAAGAGCTACTTCTTGGATAAAAAAGCTAATATCAAACATATCACTATATGCTGCAATAAATACAAGTGAGAACATCTGCATAAGACAATAACTAATATAAAATATCTCTTTTGAATATATATACCTAATAAAAGTATATACGATGGTCATAGCTACAATACCAAAGCTTATACCATATATCAATATAGTGTTTAAATCATAAATCAATTTTATATCCCGTTCCAGATAGATTTAATATTATCTCTTTTGGAACTTTTGTTTTGATATTTTTTACTAAAGTCTTTAAAGCATCTTTACTCATAGCACTATCTTTCCATACATAGTTTTCTAACTCTACATATGTTACATACCTATTTCTATTTTTAATAAGTAGTGTTAAGAAATCAATCTCTTTAGTTCTAAGCCTTATAATCTCTGCGTCTTTTACTAAAGTATTATTAAACATATCAAATACAGTAGTGCTATCTAGATTTATAATATTAGAGCTATCCTCTTCTATACTTTGAACACAAGTACTTAAAGCCTCATCTAGCTCTTTTTCATTTACAGGCTTTACTAGATACTTTACAAGTTGAAGCTCAATTGCTTTAAATAAATAGTCCTTATCGCAAAAAGCAGAGATTACAATAACTTGTACCTTCTTATCATTTTGTCTAACTCTTTTTACAAACTCCAGACCATTTAACTTTGGCATTTGTATATCTGTTATGATTATATGGGGTTGATGTTTTTCATATAGTTTTAAAGCAGTAATTGCATCACTTGCCTCATAAATAGAATCAAAGTAATTCTCTAAATACTCAACTCCATTCTCTCTTGCTATATCATCATCTTCCACATATAGTATTTTTATATTTTTACAAGCTTCTAGGTTCATAACTTACTCACTTTTATCACAAGCTAAATACTCTCTTCCCCAAGACTCTAACTCATCTAATGCTTTTGTTAAAGTCTTACCTTTTTCGCTTATCTTATACTCTACTCTTGGAGGAACTTCAGGAAATACAATTCTAATAATCAAATCATTCTTTTCTAATAGTCTTAAGTGCTCAGATAGAACCTTTTTACTAATACCAGGAACTATTTTTTGTATCTGTGAGAATCTCAAATCCTCTTTTATTAAATGCCAAAGGATTAGTGATCTCCACTTACCTCCAAGAACATCCATTGTAGCTTCTAGGGAACATTTATACTCTTTTTCATTAAAGCTATACATATCTTTTCCAATAAATTTTAAAATTTTTTCATTTAACATAAGGGCTATATATACATAAAAGAAACTTTTAGGTTACCAAAACACCAAAAAGTGCCTTCTTCAAAAAATTTAATTACTATGTTAAAGTTCTATTTTACCATAAATTTGAGGAGTAATTATGACATATCCAAAAGCATTCTCACATATTGGAATTACAGTTCCAAATATTGAAGAAGCAGTTAAATTTTATAAAGATGTTATGGGTTGGTACCTAATGATGGAACCAACTGAAGTTTTAGAAGAGAATGATACAGCAATTGGTCAAATGTGTGTTGATGTATTTGGAGAAGGTTGGGGCAGTTTTAAAATCGCTCATCTTTCAACAAGTGATACTATTGGAATTGAACTATTTGAATTCCCACAAAACCTAAAACCTAAACATGAGTTTAATCCATACCAAACAGGTATTTTCCACTTTTGTGTAAAAGACCCTGATATTGAAGGTTTAACTAAAAAGATAGTTGAAGCAGGTGGAAAACAAAGAATGCCAATTAGAGAATATTTCCCAGGTGAGAAACCATATAAGATGGTTTATTGTGAAGACCCATTTGGAAATATTGTAGAGATTTATACTCACTCATATGAGCTTGTTTACTCACAAAACTATAAATAATACAAACTACTATTAAATACTAGGCTATTTAAATCATAGTCTAGTAATAATATCTTTCACTATATACTTATGCTAAAATCTCACCTATGAGAGAATATAAAAGCGAATCAAAAGAGATTATATTAACAACAACAATCGATACACCATTAGGTATGATGTTTGCTGCTGCTTCAAAAAAAGGTATTGTAATGCTTTGTTATTTTACACCTTTTAATATCGAAGCTAGAATAGATATTTTAAAACAAAACCTTGAAGTGGATATTGTTCCAAGTGAATGTGAGTACTTTGATATGTTAAGAGAGCAATTAGAAGAGTATTTTAATGGTCAAAGGGAATGTTTTGAACTACCTATGCAGTTAATTGGTTCATCATTTCAAGTTCAAGTATGGAAAGAGCTTCTAAAAATCCCATATGGACAAACAAACACTTTTAGTGAACTAACAGCAAAAATAGAAGGCTTAAAATCTAAAAAAGCCCTAGAAAGCCCATGTGCTCAAAATATGTTAAATATTATAGTTCCATGTCACAGAGTTTTAAAAGATGATGGAACTTTTAATGTATATGCAGGTGGGTATGAGAAAAAGAAATTTCTTTTAGATTTAGAACAAAAAGCAGTAAATTGATAGATAAAACTATTTTCAGACAATATGATATTAGAGGTATTGTAAAAAAAGAGCTTACTAAAGAGAATACAAAACTTATTGGTTACCATCTTGGAGTGGCTATTCAAAAAAGAAGTGTTAAGAATGCTTATGTAGTTGTAGGATATGATGTTAGAAAACACTCTGAAATGCTATTTAAAGCTTTAGTATCGGGACTAAATGCATCAGGTTGTAAAGTTCTAAATATAGGACTTGTAGCAACTGGTGTGAACTATTTTGCCTCTTTTCAGACTTTTAAAATAAAAAGCTTAGATAAAAAAGTAAAACCAAGTGCTTCTATTATGATTACAGGTAGCCATAATGCTAAGAAATATAATGGTTTTAAGATCACTGTAAATAATGAACCATTCTTTGATAAAGACCTAATAGAAGTTTATAAAAGCATAAAAAACAATCCAAATATTGAAATTCCAAAAGATACCACTTATTTTAAAGTAAATGCAAAAAAGAAGTATATTTACTATATGCTAAACCAGTTTAAACATCTAAAAGGTTTAAAACAGAAGTTTGTAATAGATTGTGGAAATGGAGTTGCAGATACTGTTCTTACAAAAATACTTGATAAGTTAGAATTAAACTATAAAGCACTTCATACTACTCCTGATGGGAAGTTTCCAAACCACCATCCAGACCCAAGTTGTGAGAAAAACCTAGAGGAGTTAAAAACTCTTCTAAAAAAGAAATATAACTTAGGTTTTGCCTATGATGGAGATGCAGATAGAATTGCCGTATTGACTAAAAGTCATAATATAAAAGGTGATACCTTAGCATATTTGTTTTCTAAAACTATGAAAAATCCAGTAATTATTGGAGAGGTTACTTACTCTCAAAATATCTTTGATGAGATAAATCATCATGGAAAAACAGTAATGGATAAAACTGGATATTCAAACCTAAGACTTAAACTAAAAGAACTAAATGCAGACCTTGCAGCAGAAGTATCTGGGCATATTTTCTTTAATGATAGATATTTTGGTTATGATGATGCTATTTATGCAACACTTAGGGTTTTAGAGCTAGTTCAAAATGGAATGAACCTAGATAAAGAAATTGAGAAACTCCCAAAAGTTTATACAACTTCAAATATAGAAGTAAATGTAGATGAAACTATCAAGTTTGATATAGTTAAAAAACTAGAAAACTTAGTAGAGCAAAAACAAAGAGGCTTTCCTCCAATAAAAGAGATTATTAAAGTAGATGGTATTAGAATCATCTTTGAATATGGATGGGCGTTAGTTAGGGCTTCAAATACAAACCCTATCTTAGTTACAAAATATGAAGCCTCATCCCATGCAACTGCTATTTCATACCAAAATGCAGTGGAAAACTTATTACAAAAGGCAATAGATGAACTTAATAGCACTTCAAGTTAAAACAAGCGAAGATTTTCAAAAGAATTTAGAGCATTTAAAAGAGCTTATTTCTCAATGTGAAGAGAACTCCATTATATTAGCTCCTGAGATTGCTCTAAGTGGTTTTTGTTATGACAGAATGGAAGAGGCTTCGCAGTTTAGTATAAAAGCCATAGAAGAGATAAAAGAGCTTGCTGTTAATAAAACTATTGCTCTTACATTTATTACAAAACAAAATGACTCTTACTACAACACTTTACATGTTTTCCATGAGCAAGAATCTATTCATACTCAATCAAAAAAACAACTATTCCCACTTGGAAATGAGTTAGAACACTTTACGGCTGGAGAGAAAGAAGATATCAAGATTTTAGATATCAACGGAGTAAAAGTAGCCACTCTTATTTGTTTTGAGCTTAGATTCCCTGTTTTATGGGAGAAGGTAAAGGGTGCTGATATTATTTTAAATCCTGCTGCATGGGGATTAAAAAGAAAAGACCATTATGAGTCAATATCAAAAGCTTTAGCACTTGTAAATCAATCTTTTGTAATAGCTTCAAATTCTGCTGATGATAATATGGCAAAAGGAAGTGGAATTATCTCTCCATTTGGAAATGTAACTAGAGATGATAATAGTGAGATTATCAAAGTAGAAGCAGATTTATCAGAGATAAAAAAAGTTAGAAAATATATTAATATAGGATTACACGAAAATGAATAATATAAACTCAATAATCTTTGTATGTTTAGGAAATATCTGTAGGTCTCCAATTGCTGAAGGTGTTGCTAAAAAGTATGCAAGTGAGAACAACTTAGATATTATTATTGAAAGTGCAGGAACTGGTGATTGGCATGTGGGTGAAGCTCCTTGTCCTGATTCAGTAAAAATTGCAAAAATGAATGATGTTGATATTTCAAAACAGATTGCAAGACAAGTAACAAAAAAAGATTTTACTAAATATGATTTAGTAATAGGTCTTGATAGTAGTAATATTTCTAATTTAAAAAACTTAGGTTGTAAAAGTCCAATTAAACTAGGTGATTATGGGTATGATGGGGCTGATGTACCAGATCCGTACTTTTTTGAGGGATTTGAAGGTTTTGATAAAGTTTTTGAGATGATTGATATTTGTGTTAGAAATTTAATAAAAAAAGAAGTGGAGGGAAAATAGATTAATTAATCTATTTTCATTGCTTCTTTAATGTCATCAAAAGAGATACCATTTCTTCTAGCCATAAGACCCATGTTAACAATTCTAACAATGTGACTTGGTATACTTTTGTACGTTGTAAAAGTCGTAGCTTTTACACCAATGTTTTCTGCGAAACTTCTTTGAGATGTAAATCCAATCTCTTTAATTAATTTTTTAAATTCTTTCTTTTCCAAAGCGCCTAATACCATATAAAATTTTTTGGGCTGAAATTATATTGTGAAAAGCTAAAAATCAGGTTAAAAAGCAACATAAAACAAGTAAATTCTAGTTAAAATTTGACAATAAACCTAATTTTCTATATAATTCGCGCTTTATAAACGTGAAACCAAAGGAGAACATTAATGAATTTGAGAATAATTCTATTAATTTCACTATTTATATCAAATATTTTTGCAACAAATTTTAAGGCTTCTCACCTATCTAAAAAAGATATGGAGATGCTAAAGCAGATTAAACAAGTTGGTGCCAAACATGGTCTTAGTTACTCTTTAATGGCTATTGCAATTAAAGAATCATCATTAGGTAAATTCCTAGTAAATGTTGATAGTAGAGATTATGGTCTATATCAAGCAAATATTAAAACTGTTATTAGAAGACATAAAGCGAAAAATACTTCATGGAATAGAAATAGATATGCTATGAAATTAATTTCTGATTTTGAATTTGCTACAAAAAATGCTATTGCAGAGCTAATGTACTGGAGAAAAGTTCATAATAATGACTGGAGAAGAGTATGGAGTAGCTACAATGGTGGTTGGAGATATGACTCTAAAAGGGCTAGAAAATATTCAAGAGATATTGCTAGTATTATTAGACAACTAAAAAAAGTTGACGTTTAAAAACTAGGAAACTCCTAGTTCTTAATCAGGTTCAATCTCATTATTCTCAATCTTTTGAGAATAAACTGTCTCTTTACCTGACTCCAGTATTCTTGCTTGATCAATCCATTGATATTTTTTTGCACAACCAGGCAATTGTAAAAACTCTTCAACCCAATCACAATTTTTATTTGTCCATTTAGAGATTTGATCAAAGTGGAAGATTCCTAGATTATTTAACTCAGTTTCAATTTCAGAATTAATCCCCTTAATCTTTTTAAGATTATCTTTTCCTGCTTGTCTTGGGCTACTTAATATAAGTGGTTTATTATCTACACTAGAGTTCTTTCTAAAAATTGGATTTAGACTTGGCTTTTTATTTACGGATGGAGACATTTCACCATCATCTTGAATTGATTCAGTATTATCAACTGGTGGAGTATACGAAGGTTTTGAGGCTCTTCCTAAGAAAAATCCTATTAAAAGTCCTATAAAGGCTGCAATTAATAAATTAACAACAATAAGTGAAGCTACCTCAATCATTTTTTTACTCCTTCAATATTTATTTCAACTCTTCTATTTATTTCTGATAAACCATCTTTATCATCTTTAGCAATTGGGAACTGTTCACCGTAACCAACAGCTTTTAATCTCTTTTTATCAACACCTAACTTAACTAGGGCATTCTTTACACTATTTGCTCTATCTTGAGATATTCTTTTATTTAAAGAGGCTTTTCCTCTTGAGTCTGTATGTCCTGCAATCTCAACTTTTAAATCAGAATTATCTTTTAAAATTTGGGCAATTTTTTCAACTGATACTAAAGACTCTTTTGTGATTTTTACACTTCTTCTTTTAAAAGAGATTTTATTCTCTACTAAAATTTCATCAATCATAGATTGTATCTGTTTTGGAGTTTGAATTGTATTAGAAAGTTCGTTATTTTCATTACTTGAATCTATACTTTTTTCACTGTTTTCTAAATTTTCAATATTTTTTGAAATTTCTTGGTTTTTATCAATTTTTTCTTGTGAAATATCTGTACTATTTACTTCATTTTCATCATTTTTTGTTATATTTTCTGTTACTTTTACTGGTTCTTTTTCATTATCTTCATATGAATCAACCATATTGTGTTTTTCAACAGTTAATTTATTTACAAGTTCATCTTCATTTTGTTTTGGTTGATCAAGATTAACTGATTGTTCAACTATTAGCTCTTCTTCTGTTTTCATACCAACTTTTTCAAGAAGTTCCTCTTTTAAAACTAAGGCTCTATCCCTTAAAGCCGTAGTATAGTCAAGAATTGCTTGGGTATTGAAGAACTGTGTGTCTTCACTTTTTATATTTGCATCTACCTTTCTATAATCAAATGCTGATACTGTATAAACCATTAAAACTATTAAACATAAAAATAAAAATGAAATCTTTTTACCCAAAGACATTGAAACTCCCAAACTATGGTATTTTTACCAAAGCAGATATTATAATAGAAATTTTATAAAAAAGTAACAAAAAAAAGTTATAAATTTACAAAATAAATATTAACTTAATAAATTTATTTAATTTTCTTGACCAAAGTTAATTTAAAAAAACTAAAATATTAGATATAATATCGCAGAATGATTAACAAATATTAACAATATAAAAGGATTAAAATGCAACACATCATTAATTCTGCGCAAACATGTCTTGACTGTAAAAAGCCAAAATGTCAAAAGGGTTGTCCAGTAAACACTCCAATTGCTGAGATGATTAGACTATTTTTGGCAGGTGAAATCAAAGAAGCTGGAGAAAAAGTATTTAACAATAACCCACTATCTATTATCTGTTCATTAGTATGTCCCCATGAAAAGCACTGCGAGGGTCATTGTGTTTTAAACAAAAAACATACTCCTGTAAATGTAGGTGGAATTGAAAACTATATCTCAACTTATTATATGAACTATAGAGAGTTTGAAAAACCAGAACAAAATGGAAGAAATATTGCAATTATTGGTTCTGGTCCCGCTGGTATTTCACTTGCTATGATTATGGCTTTAAAAGGTTTTAATGTAACTATGTATGAAGCTCACGATAAAATTGGTGGTGTATTAAGATTTGGTATTCCTGATTTTAGACTTGATAAAACAATCCTTGATACTATTGAAGAAAACCTAATCAAACTAGGTGTAAAAATCAGAAAAAATAGCATGGTTGGTAAGAATATTACTATTGATGATCTGTTTAGAGATGATTTTGATGCTGTATTTATTGGTACTGGTGTATGGAGACCGAAGAAACTTGGGATTAAAGGTGAAAGTTTAGGAAATGTACATTTTGCTATTGATTATCTAAAAACTCCAGATGCTTACAACTTAGGAAAAAAAGTTGTAGTAGTTGGTGCAGGTAATGTTGCTATGGATGTTGCAAGAACTGCTATTAGAAATGGTGCAAGAGAAGTTCAAATCATGTATAGAAAAGCCGAAGAGAATATGCCAGCAGAAAGAATTGAGATAGAACACGCAAAAATCGATGGTGTAAAATTTAATCTATATAAATCTCCCCTTGAGTTTACAGAAGAGGGAATCAAATATGAAACTACAACTCCAGATGAAGAAAAAACAGAAGGGTTTGAAACAGCTGATACTATCTTAGTAGCTATTTCTCAAACAGCAAGGGATTTAATCGTTAAAAACAATGCAGGATTAAGCCTAGGTGAAAATGGCTTACTAGAGAGTGATGAAGATGGTAGAACTACAAGAGCAGGTGTATTTGCATCAGGAGATGTTGTAACAGGTGCCAGAACAGTAGTAGAAGCTGTTGCCTTCTCAAAGAAAGTATCAGTAGCAATTGAAGAGTATATAGATACTTTACCTCCTAGAAATAAGGCTTCTTAAGCCTTATTTTTACTTTTTTATATTTTGTGACGCAAACTGTGACGGCACTTTTATATAATTGTATAAAGGAGTTCTTATGATCACATCATCTACTACAACAGCTGTTCAACAAAACAATTACTATCAAAACACAACAAAAACAAAAAACTCTGATTTTGATAATACTTTAAAGGCTCAACAAACACAAGAGAGTTCAGAAATTTCAACTAATACAGAAGAGAAAAAAGTTGATAGAATGTCTTTTGAGTTTATTAAAAATATTGAGATGGAAAATATCATGGATACTATTAATAGTGTTTATGGTGATTTATCAAAAGATGAACAATCTAAAATTGCTTTTTTAAGACATTTAGCCAATACAAGTGAAAATGATACTTTAAATAAAGTGATGTTTGATGAAGCAAAAGATATGTCACCAGATAAAGCTAGATTATATTCATTTCAGAAAATGAGTGAACATCAACACTATAAATTAACAGGTACAGCCAATCTATCCCTTGCAGTTCCTATGGTTTTAGATAGGTATCCAACGGGAATCCCTTCTGAGCTTGATGATGTGAAGCTAAGCCATGAAGAAGCTTTTAATATGCTACTAAACATGATAAAGTTGTCTAAAGAAGGTGTAGAATCTAGCAAGGGTGAACTTCAAGATATCCATAAAGAATATTATGAAGATTATAGTAATTTATTAGAAAAATATAACAGTGAATTAAGAAAGAACATGACTGCTTACTCTTAAAACAGGGCTTTAAGCCTTGTTTTTATTATTTAAAAAGTCATATATTATTGATTGAGTTTTTATATAGTTGTTTAATTCATCTTCACCAATAACATCAGTTAATTCATTTTGTACTTTTTGAATATACTCATTTGCTTTTATTATTAGAGTTTGACTTTTTTGTGTTAATAAAACTGTTTTTTCTTTTTTATTTATACTAGAAGAGAAGTTTAAATACTCTAATTCTTCTAATTTTTTTAGATTTTTATGCATAGCTTGTCTAGAGTATCCAAGCTTTTTTGCTAAATTTGAAATAGAGATATCTTTATACTCGTCTATATAAGGAAATATTGTAATAAGAGAGCTTGAAAGCCCTTCATATCCATCTTTTTCTAACTCTTTTAAGATCAATTCATTAAAGACTTTACTAGTCTCCAAAGATAAAAAACATAGTGACATTTTGTAAACCTAGTTGACAATATTATATTTTTGCTGTAAAATTACAAGAAAATTAATGGAGTATATCATGAAATACCTTATGCAAATTGACTTTCCTCATGAAGGACCATTTGGAGAAGAATTAACTAATGCTATGGAAGATTTAGCAAAAGATATTGCAAACGAAAGTGGACTTATTTTCAAGTTTTGGACGGAAAATGAAGAGACAAAAGAAGCTGGAGGAGTTTATCTATTTGATAATTTAGAAGATGCGAAAAGATATCTTGATAAACACACAGCAAGACTTGAATCATTTGGATACACAAATCTAAGAAGTAAAATTTTTAATGTAAATGAAAAACTAAGTATATTAAGTAAGGCAGATTTTCTAAAGTAATAGTAAGTTATTGATTAATATCAATGTTTTTGCAAAATAATACTCATATAATTCATCAAAATTTTAAGAAGAAAAATATAAAAGGATGAAAACATGAGTATGTTTTGTTATCAATGTGAAATGAGTCAAAAAGGTGGTTGTGGTAGTACAGGTGCAACAGTTGGTACATGTGGTAAGGACGAGAACCTTGCAAGACTTCAAGATATTATGATCTTTGGTCTAAAAGGTCTTAGCGCATATAGAGAGCACTTAAACAGCTTTAAACCTGAACTTACTAAAGAGATTGATGATGTAATGTCTGAGACATTATACTTTACACTTACAAACGTAAACTTCAACTTCCAAGACCATATTAACCAACTTATGAAAGTAGGTTCTGCTGGTGTTAAAGTTATGGCAGAATTAGGTGAAGCTCACATGAATAAGTTTGGTGTTCCAACACCAGTAGTTGTACCTCAAAACAAAGTAGAAGGTAAAGCTATTTTAGTATCAGGACATGATTTAGACTTCTTTGAAAAACTACTTATTGCTACAGAAGATAAAGGTATTAATATCTATACTCACTCTGAAATGTTACCAGCTCATGGTTATCCAGAGTTTAGAAAATTCAAACACCTAAAAGGAAATGTTGGTAAAGCGTGGTTTGACCAAGCAAAACTTATGGAAAAATTCCCTGGAACATTCGTAGTAAACACTAACTGTATTGTACCACCAAAGAAAAACTGTTCATATTTAGATAGAGTATTTACTCATAATATCGTAGGAATTGAAGGTTCAACTCCTATTGAAAACTATGACTTTACAGAGTTAATCGAAAAAACTTTAATGTGTGAATCAGCAAATGGAGTTGATTTAAATGAAGATACAACTTTAACAACAGGTCACAACTACAAAACTGTTCTTACTTTAGCTCCACAAATCTTAAAAGCTTTAGAAGAAGGAAAAATCAAACAATTCTTCGTAGTTGCAGGATGTGATGCTCCAGGAAAACCAGGTGAGTACTATAGAGAACTTACAGAAAACCTTCCAAAAGATACAGTAATCTTAACTTCATCATGTGGTAAGTTTAGATTCAATGATATTGACTTTGGAGAAATCGAAGGTACTGGAATTCCTAGATATTTAGACTTAGGACAATGTAATGACTCTTACGGTGCAGTAGAAATCGCAAAAGCATTAAGTGATGCACTAGATACTCCAATCAATGACTTACCTGTATCAATTGTATTATCATGGATGGAGCAAAAAGCTGTAATTATTCTTTTAGCTTTATTCTCTTTAGGTGTAAAAGATATTTACTTAGGACCAAAACCTCCACAATTTGTAAATGAAGATATTTTCAACTTCTTAGCTGAAAACTTCAACTTAACACTTACAACTAATGCAAAAGATGACCTACAAAAACTTCTAATTGCATAAGTAAAGGGATAATATCCCTTTACTATCTACTTAAAAAATAGTTAAACTATATGAGTTAAACTGTAACACTTTATCAATTTAATAATAAAGCTACAAAATAATAACAACACTATCTTTCATGTAAATTATCTATTAAAAATAGCATTAATATAGCATTTCATAATAAAAAACTTGTATTTTATCTATTTTCCTATCATTATTTAAAAATAATCATTATTCTTAATAATTAGATATATTATGAAATAATTAATATAGAAAGAAAAAGTATTGTCAAATATTCAAAAGATTTAGCAGAACTTTATAAGCTAAGTAAAAAAGTGCAAAATGCTTGGAAGAAGTAAATACTTTGATCCAAAATTAGTTGATTTATTTATGAATAATCTAAATAAATTTTAGAAACAAGAGACAAATATTTAGACTAAAGAGGAAAAAATGAGCACAGAAATAAAACTATCAAAAAATACAATGATTGTTTCAGAAACTAATTCTAAAGGAAAAATCATTTATGCAAATGATGACTTTTGTAAAATAGCGGGATTTACAAAAGATGAACTTATTGGGCAACACCATAATATGGTAAGACATTCAGATATGCCAAAAGCTGCTTTCAAAGACTTATGGGACACTATTCAAAAAGGTCAAACTTGGAAAGGTATTGTTAAAAATAGAACTAAAGATGGTGGTTTCTACTGGGTTAATGCTACAGCTTACCCTGTAACAAAAAGAGATGGTGAAAAAAGATATATTTCAGTTAGAGTGAAACCTACAAAAAAAGAAATTGAAACAGCAATTGAATTATATAGACAAATGAAGAAAGAGGAAAGATAATATTTTTTATTTATCTACTTAAAAAATAATTAATATTTTCTATTAAATATCACCTTTTTATCTATATTAATATTAATATTTTTTCATAAAATAATTTTTAGAATTTTTATATTTAAAATATGTTTACTAAAGTAACAAGCATAAAAGAATTGCATTAAGGTTACAAAGTTATAAATTTTATACAATTGTGTAAAAAATAGCATTTAAATAGCACCTATACAGGGAAATACTTGTATTTAATCAAACATAGCTAAGCTTTTTTTAGGATTGTTTTTTCTTCTCTAATCAGATATATTTACAAAAATAATAAAATAGGGAGTAATTTGTCAAATACAGAAGAACTATTAAATCTAACTAAAAACCTAAATATATTATATGTTGAAGATGATTTAGTACTAAGAACTCAAACTACAAGCTTACTAGAGTGTTTTTTTGCAAATGTAATAGTTGGTGAAGACGGCCTACAAGGTTTAGAGAGTTTTAAATCAAATAAAATAGACATAATTATTACAGATATACATATGCCAGGGCTTAATGGTCTTGAGATGGTTAAAGAGATAAAAAAGATAGATGACAATGTGCCTGTTATTGTATGCTCAGCATTTAATGAACCAAAATTTCTTTTAGAATGTATTAGCTTAAATATTCAAGAGTATCTACTAAAACCTCTTGATTTTAATAAATTCAAAATTGTGCTAAAAAAAATCATTGACAAAAATATCATAGAAAGAAAAGCATCTTTATTAAATGATTATGAAAAAGCACTAATGAGAAGTAGTGTTATTTCTAAACTAGATGCCAATGGAAACTTTATATTTGTAAACGACAAGTTTTGTGAACTAACTGGGTATGAAGAAGAGGATGTTTTAAATAAACATTTTAATCTTCTAAGAAAGAAAAAATCTAATAAATTAACAAAACTTCTTAAAAAAATTGAAAATACAAAAGAGTATTGGCATGGAAAACTAAAAAATAAAACAAAATCAGGTGAAAATATCTGGTTAAATATCACTATAAACCCTATATATGGTGAAAATAGAGTTATAAAAGAGTATTTAGTAATTTATAATGATATTACAGAAGAAATTACTCTTAAAAAGTATCTGAAAAAAGAACTAAATGAAACAAAATATAACCTAAAAGATGCCCTAAAACTTGCAACTCAATATGAAATGGCAATTAATGAAAGTAGTATTCTTACAAAATCTAATCTAAAAGGTGAAATCACTTTTGTAAATGAGAAGTTCTGTGATATCTCAGGATATAGAGAAGATGAATTATTAGGTAAAGGTCATAATATTATCAGACACCCTGATATGCCAAAAGCAGCTTTTAGAGACTTGTGGGACACGATTCAAAAAGGAGAGTGTTGGCAAGGGATTGTTAAAAATAGAAAGAAAAATGGTTCATCTTATTGGGTATCAACTACAATTATTCCAATTAAAAATAAAAAGAATAAAATAAAAGAGTACATCTCAATTAGACATGATTTAACAAGAGTTTTCGAACTTCACAGTGAAATAGAAGATACTCA